>FLNX01004380.1_pt1 | contig 50534 bp, 42 predicted proteins | sample 1140341 | NCBI WGS metagenome assembly FLNX01 (sample SAMEA3878208, study PRJEB12797) | bioreactor metagenome | biome: Moose rumen | place: Sweden | collected 2011-10
ATGGGGGCGAGTAGCCCCCGATATGGTTAAAAGTTAAAAATAAAAGGAATTATTCTTTATTAACTCTTTTTTCTTTGAAAATAAAACAGTATCTTTGCAACGTAAGTGAGGTTGAAACTGGCTGTTTCAGTGAGCGAAATGATAAGAGAGTTTTTTATATGAATAAAATTATTTGTTCTTTAGTGATGCTTCTGGTGTTCTCTTCCGACACATTTGTCGTGAAAGGACAGAATACGGAAGGCAGAGTATGGGAATTGGTGTTCAGTGACGAGTTCAACCAGAAGAATGGAAGCAGACCCGATGAGAATTTCTGGAGTTGTTCACCCCGAGGCTGGAGTACATGGAACCGTTGGATAAGCGATTCGAAGAGCGTGGCTTTTATCAAGAGCGGAAAACTGGTATGCAGGGCATTACGGAACACGGAGAGTCCTGCAGACACAGCCCTTATGCTGACAGGTGCCGTAGAAACACGTAATAAATTCTCGTTCCAATACGGAAAAATAGAAGTCAGAGCCAAAACCAATCTGCATCAAGGTAACTTTCCTGCTATTTGGCTAATGCCGCAGCCACCAGCAGAGATACACCCTTATGGCGGTGAAATAGATGTTTTTGAGTCTTTTGGAACCCATCGTGATGCACACCATACCGTACATAGCCATTGGACGCTGCATCTGAAACATGATGACAAGCCTAAGAATCACTTCATCAAGACTCACTTCGGGGTGAACGAATGGCATGTCTATGGATTAGAATGGACACCTTCTCGACTGGTGTTTTTGATTGATGACGAAGTGACAGGAGTTTATTCAAAGTCGACAGACGCAGAGGCTCTTGCCAATAAGCAATGGCCTTTTGACCATCCCTTCTATATCATCCTGAACCAAAGTGTTAGAACATTTGGAACACCATTTGGAGGTGATCCAGATTTGGACTATGTATATGAGACACAGTTTGACTGGGTAAGAGTGTATAAACTTAAGTAGGAATACGATTTCTTTTATTTTTTTGTAGTTTGAATTAATTTATTACAAAAAATAGTCGTACTTTTGCATTGTTTTTATGAAAGTAATGAATAGGATACTCATATTAAGTTCAAAAGCGCCCTATCCTTTGGTGGATGGAGCTGCTATTAGGACATTCCAATCTATATATGTTTTGGCGGAACTGGGATACTCTGTTGATGTCCTTTATATCTCCGAACACGATGATTATGATGTTGTCTCAAAAGGCTTGAATAAGTATTGTGAACACTTATTTCATTTTATAGTTAAGAAAAGGCAGGCGTATATGAAAGTGCTGAAGGGACTACTATTTAACGCTTATCCGTTACAAGTAAATTATTTTTATTCCCCAAAAATAAAACGTTGGATAGATAGGAATGCAAATAAGTATGATATAGTTTATTGCAATAATATTCGGACAGCTCTTTATGCCAAAGATGTAAAGGTTAAAAAAATACTTGATTTTGTGGATGCATATTCTATGAATTATCAGGCAGCACGCGAGCGTACAAAAGGATTATGGCACTGGATGTATACTATAGATTTTCCTCGTTGTGAGAAGTTTGAACAGGAGATGTTGCAGGTCTTTGACAAGTGTCTCATAATTTCTCAAATTGACAAAGATTATATTCTCAGTCATGCTAAGGAGCCTGTTGATATAGTCGTAGTGGAAAATTATACACCGATAGATGCTAATAAACAACTAAGCGTGAATTCTGATAAACACCAATTGGTGTTTGTTGGAGCAATGAATTATGAGCCAAATGTTTCGGCTGTAAGGTTCTTTTGTAAGCAAGTAATGCCATCGCTCATAAAACGTTACACCGACATCACGTTCTATATTGTAGGAAAGACCCCAACACCTGAAGTGTTAGCATTGGCTGATAAGCATACGATAGTAACAGGTTATGTAGATAGCGTATGGGATTACTTAAAAGATGCATCAGTGGTAGTAACACCGATGCAGTCAGGTTCAGGATTGCAGAATAAGATACTCCAAGCGTTATCTGTAGGAGCATGTGTTGTCACAACGCCTAAAGGGTTTGAAGGTTTGGTGAAAGATGACGGACAACCTTACGTTGCCCGTAATAGTACTGAGATGATAGATACAATCTCATATTTGTTAGACCATCCAGAAGAGCGGGTGGCAAGAAAGAGTCTTTCGATACAGTACGTGAAAAAGCACTATGATATAGATGTGATAAAGAGGAAGTTTTCCAAAATATTTTCCTCAATATAAGAATTTTATCCATTCGTTTGAATAAGTCCGCATTATTCCGACTTTAATGCCTCACGTAATCGGAAAATATTGAATGGAAAATGGAATTGCTCTTAATCTCAGAATAACAGTTAAGATAAACTTCTCTTGAATATCTGTTGTACCGTGTGATAGGGTGTTGAATAAAAAAATTGATACGACTAATATAATCCTCTGGAGTGTTACATAGTCCCCCCACCTTGTTTGTGTCAACATCGTAGCCCTCAAAACTCTCATCACTGCCCAAGATGTTCTTTCCATACATGAGTGACTCGCAGGTCTTGATTTTCATGCCGCTCCCAGCAAAAACTGGAAGAATCATAAAGTCGGCTTCTTCAATATATGGTCGTAGATTTGGTGCATCATGGATTACTTCTATATCTTTCATACATTTATTTTCCGCCTTTAACCGTCCCATGCCCCTACCTACGACCTTGAACTTGACATTAACGTGTGGCATGACTTTCTGCACGAAGAAAAGGACACCCTCGTTGTTCGGTATGGAGTAGGCTCCAAGAAACAGGCATAGAGGTCTTTTACCTGTCATGACAGTCTCATCAACAGGCTGAAACTTGTCTTCCATCCCAACCCCGATGATAGCGTCTGCTTTTCTTCCATAGTGCATCTCTAAGTAGTTAGAATCTCGTTTACTCAAAGTCAATACCTTGTCAGAATACTTACATCCATACTCATCATTGTGGGCAGCACAGCGCACCACCACCTGTCGACCTGGCAGCCAGCGAGGCATCTGTGCGTCATAGTAGATACTCTCCACATTGTGGTAGTGGGTGATAATCTTCCCCTGATACCCGCTTTCTTTAAGTTTCTTGGCTATAATGGCGACAACGCTAGTACTCAGAAAGACATAGTCAACACCTTGGGCTTCCTCTACTATCTTTTTCACCTTCTTAGGTGTTAAGCCGTTATGGTAGTTAAAAGGAAACAGACAGACTGCTTGTATATAGTTCCAGACAGAACGCTTTACCGCCTCGTCCAGAATATAATGCTCACAAACATTGTCTTCGCCAAAAATCTCTCTCAGTGCCCTAAGACACCTCATGTTTGCCATGCCGCCACCTATTAGTATACTGTCCTGACGCTTAAATCCGATATATAGGACTTGTTTTTTCATACCTTAGTTCTCTTTGAATATGCCTCTAAACTTATTGATATAATAGTACACAGAAGGACAATACAGCCTTATAGTCCTCACGACGAGGGTCATGGGATAGCGTAATGGAAGTTTGCGACGGATAAGCAACAAGTAGTCATGGTCAGAATGAGTGACGGAAGACAGATATTTTTTTCTTTCTTTCAGCGTCATACTTTTTAGGCGCAGAATCTCGTCTTTGTTGGAATCGTGGTCGTCAGCGCATTCGCCACAAATATGTGCAGTTGCCACTACTGGGAAGTGATGCCGTTTGGCAGTCAGGTTATAGTCATGGTCGGCAAGGTCATGACGGAATCCCTCATAGAGAATGCCTATGCTGTTAACGACATCTTTATGTACAAAGAGAATGTTGCCAGAAACAAGGTCAACTTGTTGCGGCTTGCCCGTTGGTTTGGCTGTCACTCTGCGTCCTTTAGTCCAGTTGGCATAGTTAAAGCCTCCGTATGTAATCAACTCCTCGTTGCCTGGCTGACAGGTGATGCCAGTGCTGATGCCTCTTTTTCCTTTGACAGACAGACCATAGTCATCAGCCTCGAGAAGTTCTGTGAACAGATTCTCCCGGACATTAGTGTCATCGTTGAGCAGCAGGAAGTAGTCCCACGATGTCCCGCTGTCAATGGCAGCCTGCCAAGCGTAACGCATGCCACCCGCCCAAAAAAGGTTCCCGTCGCCTTGCAGGATGTGGATATCACTCTCCGCAAAAGTTTGTCTTACGGCTGTTGCCGTTCCGTCGGTACAGCCGTCGTCAGTCAGGAATACAGACATTTCGATTTTCTTTCCCTTCTGATTGAATGTGTCTGTGGCGGCAAGCAAATGCTTCAGGCAGGCGAGAGATTTCTCACGCCGATTATGAACAGTCAGTATTGCTGCAATCTTTATGTTGTTCATATAACTTTGATTAATCGTTTCCTGTTATTTATTTAGATAAAAGCCCTGTGTCTTCCATCTAATTCGTGTTGTAGAATCATCTTGCAGGCTGATACAATTTGTGTTGCAAAGATACAATTTAAATTTGTGGTACACAAATTTCAGAACCACATTTTTCCATGTGTGAATGAAATATATTTTTTTGTGCAATATTATTGTAGGTTTGCCGTTTTAATCTTTAAAGTATAGGATCATGCGTGTTTTGTTTGTAACACATACTGTTACGATGGCAGGAGCGAACAGCTCAATGCTGAGGCTCATGCAGGAACTGAGGGATAATTACCAAGTGGAGCCAGTGGCGTTGATGCCCCATGTGCATCCCAATTATGCCAAACGCAATCTTCTTAAAGCCTGTCATGAGCAGCATATCGAGTGTTATTCATACCGTTTCTACTGGTTTAAGCAGCAGCGTAATTGGAAAACCATTCTAAAGTGTTTTTCAAATCTGCTGTGGTATCCGCGTATCCTATGGAAGATGCGTGGCAAGAAATATGACATCATCCATAGTAACGGCAGTGTCATTAGTCTCGGAGCATTAATTAGTAGAGCGAAGAGGATACCGCATGTTTGGCATCTGAGAGAATATGGTCTGTTAGGTTTGGGATTAAAACCTCTTTTGGGCAATTGGTATGAAAAGTGGGTCTATCAATATGCAGATACGTTCATTGCCATTTCCAAGTCGTTAGGGAAATACTATTCCGGGGTAATTCCAGAAGAAAAGATTCGCCTGATTTATAATGGTGTACTACCGCCTCATCCCCAGTTTTTGTCGTGTCACAATAACATGACTGTTTGTTTTTGCATGTTAGGACTCCTGTCTGCACAAAAAAATCAGATGGATGCTCTTAAAGCTGCTGATATTCTTGTGAACAGATGGGGAATGACAGATTTTCACATTTATTTTATAGGTTTAGAAGAACATGAGTATTCCCGTGAAATGCAAAACTTTATTATAGAAAAAAGATTGTCAGACTATGTTACGATAATGGGGGAAAGCAATGATGTCAGCAGGGTGCTTTGCAGCATGGATATTGGTCTGATGCTGTCAAGCTATGAAGCCTTCGGAAGGGTAACTGTTGAATATATGATGCATAATCTCGCTGTAATTGCATCTGACTCAGGAGCCAATTGTGAAATAGTGGAAGATGGTCGTTCTGGTCTTGTCTATCCATTAGGCGATGTGGAACAACTGGCATGGTTGATGCGGTTTTTGGCTACAGATAAGGCAAAGATGGTTGAAATGGCCGTAACAGGCAAAGAAAGGGCGATGAACATGTTCACCTCCTTTAAGAATACTGAGCAGATTTATCAAACCTATTTGTCTCTTGTCAGTCCGTCATGACTATAGTCTTCCGTCTATGATGTCGCGAGGAAGTATTCCTTTAACGTCATAGATGACGCTATTATCGGTAGTCATCGACTTTAGGTCTATTTCCTCAAACTCCATGTGTGCTACGGCCAAAATAATAGCGTCAAACTTTTCTTTTGGAATCTGTTTGGTTATACTAATGCCATGTTCATGCTGTACGTGGTTGGCATCAGCCCAGGGGTCATAGACTGTTATGTTGTTCGTATATTCTCGTAGAGTATTATAAATATCCACCACTTTCGTGTTGCGGATGTCTGGGCAGTTCTCTTTAAAGGTAATACCTAAAATGAGAATCTTAGCATCCTTTACCAACACGCCTTTCTTATTCATGAGCTTGATAGTCTGATTGGCGACATAGTCACCCATGCCGTCATTGAGCCTGCGGGCGTTTGACATCACTCTTGGTAGAACCCCGTAGATCTGAGCTTTTTGAATCAGATAATACGGGTCAACACTGATGCAGTGACCACCGACAAGTCCAGGACTTAGCTTGATGAAGTTCCACTTGCTCGATGCGGCTTCTATGACATCGTGAGTGTCTATACCCATGGCATTGAAAATCTTTGCCAGCTCATTCATAAAAGCAATATTGACATCGCGCTGAGAATTCTCAATGATTTTAGATGCCTCTGCAACTTTGATGGACGGAGCTTTGTGGGTGCCATTGACCAGCACACTGTTGTAAACGGCATCAACGATGTCGGCAATTTTCGTCGTTGAGCCGGAGGTTACTTTCTTGATTTTCTCGACGGTATGTAGTTTGTCGCCCGGATTGATTCGCTCCGGGCTATAGCCTGCGAAAAAATCCTCGTTAAACCGCAGTCCACTGACGCGTTCAATGACAGGAAGGCACTCTTCTTCAGTAACGCCGGGATAGACTGTCGATTCATAGACAACAATGTCGCCTTTCGATATGACTTTGCCAATCGTCTCGCTGGCTCCCCATAGGGGTGTCAGGTCGGGGCGGTTGTTGTCGTCGACAGGAGTAGGTACTGCCACCACGTAGAAATTAAACGACTTAATCTGCTCTATATCCGTCGTACACCTAAATCCGTTTTGGATAGCTTCTTGAAGCAGCGAGTCGTCAACCTCAAGCGTCGCATCGTGTCCTTGCATCAAAGCGTCTACACGCTTTTGATTCATGTCGAATCCTACAGTTGGAAATTTCGTAGAGAATAGCCTGGCAAGGGGCAAACCAACATAGCCTAGACCAATTACGCATACTTTAATATCTTTCAATTCCATCTTTTTTTGTGTTTTATTTTGCAAAATTACGTAAAAAATTAATAACGGTCGCAATTAATGCGAAAAATTAGCCTTTTTATGCTTGTTACGTACAAGAATCATTTTTAGTTGTTGGTTCTAAATCGGAGGTTATGGTCAGCATGCTTCCTTCATTTGTGGAGTCGAGGGAGTTTTTCGCTACTTGATAAAGTGTGATGAAAATATAAAACTCTACTATTCTGCCACGAATAATGAAGTTCAACGTGGCAATGATTAGGACTGCAAATAGTTCTCTCATGTGGTTGGGGTGGTACATTGCTACTATATAGAACATGATAAGTAGCATGAGACCGATTAAGCCGTAATCGAAAATATACACACGATAACCGGAATTTCCGAATTCTTCCATGTTGCGGTCTCGTCCTGTCAGAATATCTGGAGACTGGAGCAAATTTTCGTAGTCAGTCATAAAACTGTCAGTCACACGGTTGTCGCCAGCCATTTTACCATCCTCTATTTCTAATCGCATCATTATCAAGTCATGAAAGAGGTTTTCGCCACTATTATAATAAAAAGAGCTAACGCCAATCACTATTAAGATGGTTATGGCATATAGTGCTTTCTTGATAATTTGTTTACCACGAATCCACAGTCCCAAGAATATAATTGGCACCAAAAGACCATACGCGGCTAATGAGAATGAAATAAGTGTGGACACTAAAAGAGAAATGTTGTACCAGTTCTTCCATTTCCCTATTTGGGTAAAAAGTAGCAAGGCTGTCATTGTTCCCAAGTGCCCAGGCTCTACAAAGATGGACTGAAAACGTGGAATAAAGACAAATAGGCTCCGGTCATCAATCAAGAAAAAATAGTAGTTACTGAAACTATACATATCTATATAGTTTGCATCTCGGTTGGGAAGTGGAAATCCTAAAATGTATAGTAAGAAGAAAAACATGGATACTGTCAAGAAGCCTCCCATCCACTTGGCAAACTGGTCGCAAAATCGTCTCAGTTCTTCTAACCGGACTTTGAAGATTGAGAAAAAAACAACTATATAGAAAATGTTAACAATAAAAGCGTTGACGTTTTTTCCTCGGATAAATAGTTGATAGAACGATAGAATAACAAAAAGAAGTATTGGAAAGATATAATTAGAACGCTCATAGAAAGATGCGTAATATGGTCGTTGGTCATCAGGGGCTTCTGGATAAATATTGGCGATACTCAGAGAAGCCAGAAAGCAAAATGAGGAAACAATAACATATTTGTCACCAATAGGCCATACGAACCAAGGGGTCATAGACCCCAAAAAAGTAATTGTCATTCCCAAATAGAAGAAAGCACGGACAATGCTCTCCCTGTTCCATATATTGAAATCAATGATTCTGAGAGTCATCGCTTTAGATATCTTTTAATTTGAGTCATAGTATAGTCTTTCTCTTGCTTGGTTAATACGAATCGCCACCCGGAAGCCGTACCTATTACTACAGAACAAAGTCCTGTAGTGATAAAACGGAAATCAAAGTAGAAAATTATCGTATTTATCCAACAAATAAGGGTGACAGAACCAGCATGCAAGATAATGGGTAAGACGACCTCTCTAAAATACAGCGATGTATTCAGACCGGCTAAATAGTGGGTGTAGGGAATGCGGATGAGGGCTACAACAACCTCAATAGAAACGTAAAGTACCATTACTGAGAATACAGAACAATTATTCAGGAACATCATCCATGCTGCAGGCAAGAAAAGCAATTTTGGCGTGTAAGTCAAAAGTGTAAATGTACGAATCTGCCCTATCGCTTGGATGGCAGACCCCAGCCCTACAGAGATTTGGTCAATTATGAACGCCAGAAGTATCATCCGGCAGAACATAACAGTGTGTATTGGTACTTCTTTAAGCCATAGGTCAAGAATGGTTGGCATCTCTAAGAGGAGTGGAATAATCACTACTACTAAGATGCCTGTGGTGAATTTACTTTGTTTTGATGCCATATCCAGCATTAGGCAACGATTTCCTCTACCTTCTGCTTGCATTAATTGTGGATTCATAGCATTGAGTATTGAGCCCACGATGAAAGATATGGCTGCAAAGATTTGGCAAGATATTCCATAGGCAGCATTGATAAATGTTCCCCAAAAATGGTTTAATACCATTGCTGTCCCTTGAAGTCGAAAGGCCACACATCCCATGCCGTAGGTTGTCCAACCTGCAAATCCTGTTATTTTTCTAATACATTCAGAATCTATATCACGGTAACGAATAAGAACGGTACATTCATGAAACTTTATCAGACCATAAATGCTGAATGCCAAAAGGTTTAAAAAGATAAGGGTTGCTATCATCCATTGGTAGACAAGTAGTCTGTCGAAAGTGATGTGCGCTAATAAGATGGCAAATCCTAATTTGATAATGCTATCTATGATTTCTATGATTGCAATATAGGTGATATTTTCGTGAGCAATAAGTAGGGCTTTATAAGGAGAAGTTAAAATGGTGGCAAGCAACATGAAAACAGAGATGACATAGATACTCTTAGCAGTTACAATGCGTTCTGGCTCAATATTGAGGACATGGTCGAAAAGAACATTCTGAACAACTAATAGTCCTATAGCCATAATGATACCCAAAAACAGATGGATGAATAGGCTGTTGACGAACAGTCTATCCATCAGTTCTGCATTTTCTTGTTGCTGGTAATAAGAAAGATAGCGCTGTGTGGTAATGGCAAGGGCATTTGTTATAAATCCCAGTAGTGCAATGATGCCGGCTATAAGCATATAAATACCATAGTCCTTAACGTTGAGCGCATCAAGGACAAGCCGTGTAGAGTAGAGTTGAAGGCACATTGTGATAATGGCCTTAACATATTGTACCCCTGTATTTACAATAATCCTTTTTACTGAATCCATAGCATGTAGCGATAACAGAGAAATTCAAAATCTCCACAGGATCCCTTTTAAAATGTAGCCAATGACAACAAGTGATGCAAGAAACAGCATCGCTGCCACGAAAATCATACGTTTAGGTCCTGCGGGCTTGACAGGTACTGCTGCTCCCTTGATGACAGTGAAGGCTGGAGTGCGCTCTTGGATCTTTGCCTTGGCAGCAAGCATCTGGCTGTTAAGCGTATTGTAATTACTGAGTTTCAATTCCATCTCGCTCTCCATCTCTTCCGCCTTCAGGCGAACACTCTGCAGGGCGATATTAACATTGCCGTCAACAAAAGCACCATAGCGTTGGCGTAAGCGCTCATAGTCTTGTTTTGCCTCTGCTGTCAGTTGCTTATAGTATTCGTAGTCAATCCGTGCCTTGTTGGTACGGTATTCTGTGATGTAATACTGCAAGCGGGTCTGGATAGAATCTGCCAGTGTCTTACATACAAGGGGATCCTGGGCCTTCACACCGATTGTAATGACTCCTGTTTTCTTGTCGATAGAGACATCAATGTTGTCGCGTGCTGCGTTTAAGATATCGTCTTCATTCTTCGAAAGATAGTATGGGTCATGTCGTTCCTTGCTGCCACCCTCATCTTCTTTCTTGGGAAGAAGACTCTTCAGCCAGTTGATAGGATAAACCCACCATGCCTTTTTCTGGAAAGAGTTCAGATAGTCATGATAGGTTGCATTGATATCTCCGTCTTGATTAATCACTTTGATTTTTAGTAGATTATCTACGAAGGCATTGTCTTCCATCAGGTCAGGATAGAGGAGGGGAGTGATGGCATCGGATGTCTGCATGTCACTGATATCAAAGCCAAAAGATGCCGCAATAGATCCGAGCGTTCCTCCTGCTCTTGAATTTTCGGTTTCTGGTGCCAATTTCACTTCAGAAGTATAATATCTGGGAAGACTGAAAATATAAACACATGACAACACAAAAACAACGGGAAGAACTTTATAGAACAGTTTCCTCTCTGTCCAAATCTTCTTTGCTACGATTCGTAGGTCGATAACCTCAAGATGTTTTTTATTCTCTTCCATACGCTATTACTTTAAGAGGTTAGCAATAGTGGCTGCCATGGTTCCCATACTTGTGGCACTGGTTGCCATCATCATTTTCTCTGCGACAGTCATCTTTCCTTGTGCCTTGGTGGGGACTATAATCTCGCACCCGGGCTCAATTTTCGTATTTGCTCCGACCCTTGCCGTCATCCCGTTCATATAGAGCACGTAGGTCTGGCTCTTCTTGGCGTTTTTGCTGAAACCTCCAGCCTGGTTAATATAGTAGCGGATATTCTTTCCCTTTTTGTAGCCAACGGTATTGGGGTGGAGTACGGCTCCATTGATCTTGATGGTTCCGTTATATTGCGGCACAAAGATACGGTCACCCTCACGGAGGATGAGATCCTCTTCTCCGCCAGGATGTGCTAATGCCTTGTCCAATTCAATTCCGACTGTGTACCTATTGGGAATTTGGAATTTCGCCAGTTCGCTCTTACTCTGTTTCTCTGCCAACTGGGCAATAGCGAGGGCGTTGCTGCTTCCCAAAGCGGTCTCCATCATATTATTCTGCTGTTCACGACGTGCCATTTGGAGTGCCTCTTCCAATTTCTGTCGCTCCTCTTCATTGACTTGACGTTCCAGACGAGCACCTTTAACGTAGGCGTATTGGTTGGGACCTCCTGCCATTTTAAGGATGTCACTCAGACGGGTCTCACGTTTGGGAAGTGTATAGATACCTGCAAACATCACCTCGCCATAGACCGTAACATTCTGTTGGATGGTGTAACCAGCGCTTTGATGGACAAAAACCTCGTCAAATGGCTGAAGAACAAAATCGGTTTCACTATCGATGAGAAGTCCATCCTTTAATGCAAAGGAGTAGGTCTGCGACATGATAGAGTCTACTTTTTCGCTGGCAGGATTGACAATCCGTCGTGCCACCTCTACCTTACTTGTTGAAGCGGAGTTCTTAAGACCTCCTGCCTGTAAGATCAAGTCTTTGATAGTGGTATTCTCAGAGAAGGTATATGTACCAGGGAATTGTACTTCTCCGAGAATAGAAAGTGTTTCTTCTTCCTGAATATCTGTTCGAGTGGGAACAAAAAGCACATCCTCATTCTGTAAGGCGACATCTGGAAGAGTCTCATTCATAATTCCTTCTAAATCGATCGCAATAGTAGTTAGTTTGCGATTCTCCTTCATACGATGAATAATGGCATGGCTTGCGAATGCGTATTCTGTAATGCCGGAAGCAGCCTGTACGAGGGTACGGACGCTGTTGGTGCTTTCACCAATTTGATACATGCCAGGGCGGAATACCGCTCCTTTGATTTCCACCATATTGTCGTAACGTGGGATGATAGAGTCGACGGTAACAGAATCGTTATCGTATAAGCGGAAAGAATTGGTGTCGAACTCTTCCACATTGAATATGGAATACTTTCCTGCAGCCTTACGGTAGACACGAGTGTATTTCGTAAAGGCATCACCCGTAAATCCTCCTGCATAGCGGAGGAGGGTAGAGAGGGACTCATTCGCCTTCATCTCATACCACATTGGGCGCTTTACCTTTCCATTTATGCTCACTAAGTTGTCGTAGGTTCCAACCTGCACAATGTCATTGTCGGCAAGCCGGATATTACCTGTCAGTTTACCATTCAGCATATAGTCATAAACATCGACGACACTCAGCAGCCTGCCTCCACGGAATACCTTGATGTTACGGAGGGTACCCAAGTCACTGATGCCACCTGCCATGTGAAGGGCATGGAAAACAGAGGCAAAGGCAGATAGTGTGTAACTGCCTGGTTTTTTGACCTCACCAAGGATATTGATAGTTATGGTACGAGTCTGTCCCAGGGTCATCTGAATATTAGAACCCTGATAAAAAGAGCCTAACCGACTTCTAAGTCTTTGTTTTGCCTGCGCGACAGTCAGCCCACTGAGTTCAATGACACCACCATTCTCCACCGTAATCGTTCCGTCTGGAGAGATTGTGGTGCTGATATTGTCACGGGAGGTTCCCCAAATATCAATGTTTACCACATCACCAGGTCCCAATACGTAACTCTGTGGTGTGGCAATATTCATTTCTGGCTCAAAAGTCAGGTCAATACGGTTAAAGATATCACGTCCAAAGACTTTCTTCTTGTGCTTATTTTGATATTTCTCTAATTCTAACTGAAGACGCTTGACCAACAATGCCGTATCTTGAGGCATCCAAGCATCCAATTCAGACGAGACATCTATATATTCAGGATCGTTCTCGTCATAGGTGTGTTGGTTGGTATACCCCCTTACGCGTCCTTGGGAATATTGTCTTGCAAGTTCCTCCTGCTCGGTGAAGTCCTCTAAATTTTGCTCAGATTTGGTCATCATCTCCTTGCCACTTTCCAAGCGGGAAATACCATTGTTAATGCGTGTTCTGTCTTTGCCAGTATTACCAGTGGTCATGTCAGCATCATTTGCTACTCCATCCATACTACTGTATCTTCTGCGTAGTTTACGAATTTGTGCGGCAGAGACACCACGTTGCATGAGATGAGTGACAATACGTGACTGAGGAGTACCTTTCTGTCGTTCCTGCATGACATAATCAAGGACCTGTTGGTCCGTCATACCTGATTGTCCCCAGATGCTTATGGAGCATAGGAGAAATAGGACCGTAAAAATGATATTCTTATAATTTCCCATATATATAATAACAAGAAAATCGTAAATTTATTGCAAAGGTACAAAATAATTCATAGTTTATAGTTCATAGTTCATAGTTTTTTCGTAATATTGCCATATAAATACGGCGAAAATACTCACGTTCGACCAAAAAGAATATAAAATTCTTTGTTTTGTGCTCACTTATTCGTATCTTTGCAACGGAAAACGTACAAAGTCTTGGGGTTGACTGGATTTGACAGCGGGCTGAGATGGTACGTAAGCATGCGGAGTGACGGCTGTATACTCCATAATCTATTCGGTCGGAAAATTAATTGGCGAAAACAACTACGCTCTCGCTGCCTAAACGAAGTACAGTAGTTTACTGGCTTTATCCCTTCACCAGGTGAGGGGACGAGACATCGCTCTTCTGGATGTTGTTCCGAATCAGGAAGGTATAGTGGTGCAGGAAAATCGGGAATAGTCACTTGGAAGCCTCGGCTGGGTGATGAAGTTTTAGAGGATAAGGGTGTAGTTGGTGGTCCAGGTCTTGCTGCATCACGAAAATGAAGGCTGGAATAAGCATGTAGAAAGCGTATGGTTTCCCTGTTTGGACGAGGGTTCGACTCCCTCCAACTCCACTAACGTTACGCAGGAAGAACTCTCACCCTCGTGAGGGTTCTTTTAGTCGCTATCGCTTTGTAAAAGCGACTTTGTCGATGACGACTCCCTCCAACTCCACTACGTTTCACCTAAAACAATTGTATTATGAAAAAGTATGTATGTGACACTTGCGGTTACGATGGCAACAATCACGATGGAGTTGTCCTCAGCCTTACTGAGTAGTTTGCGATAGAGTTTATAGCCGTCAGGCAGTTTCTTGTAGTCCAGCGTACGCTTGAAGAGGGGAGCACCCTGTGCGTCCTTCAGGTCGCAGATACCGTTGTAAGGGATGAAGCAACGGGGATTCTTCACACCGTTACGCTCCAGTCCAACAGGGATGTCTGGGTGTCCGTAGTAGTTGTTAAAGATATCCACGATGCCAGCGTTCTTCTCACCCTCGCGGTCTACGATGATACCTTTCAGGTCTACCAGACCATTATCGATATAGTGATGGAGCATCATCAAGGCGAAGAGGTCGTCAGTAGAACTACCAAAATCGGAGTCCAGAATCATCTGGATAGGCTGAACCTTCCTCTGAGAAGAGGTCTCAGCGTTCTGTGCCTGTATGCCAAGGCAGGCAAACAAGCACAGAATGGTTTCACGTTTAGTCTTCTCCTCAAGGAGAAAGGTTTACGGCTGCAAAAATAGAAGAAAAATGACGAAATGCTGTTATCATTTCGTCAAATAGTCTTATCATTTTGTAAAATCACTAACAAATATTCTCTAATAACCCCTCGCAAGCATCCTCTAAGAGTTCGATGACGAGTTCAAAGTCCCTGTCACTGCCATAGTAGGGGTCGGGAATGGTGGGCTGGTTAGGGTGATGGCGGAGGTAGTGAGCCATGAGTAGTATCTTCTGCTCGTCATCCTTCGAGTGCGCTTTGGCACGGATGGCACGCAGGTTCTCCTGGTCCATGCCGATAATCAGGTCGAAACGGTCAAAGTCGTCCGACGAGAACTGACGTGCTCGTGAGTTGAAGTTGTAGCCATGACGTGCTCCACAACGACGCATCCGAGGGTCAGGCAGGTCTCCGATGTGCCATGGACCGATTGCCGCCGAGTCGATGATAAACTGGTCGGTGAGTCCGTGCTCATCGACTAAGTGTTGGAAAATACCCTCTGCCGCTGGTGAGCGGCAGATGTTCCCAAGACAGATAAACAGTATTCGTTGTCTCATAACTGACTGCAAATATACAAATAAATGGGCAAAGAACCAAATTCATTGCCCATAATATAAATCAGGTGTTAGCCAGAATTACTTCTTTGCAAACATGCAGAAGGCCCATACTGCAACGAGATCCGCGCTAGCATTGGTCTGGACAAGTCCGACCTGATTGCCGCTGGCATCCACGGTCCAGATGGTTGGTCTGCTCATATTTATAATAGTCACGAGCGTCCATCTTGCCAGACATACCGTTCTTCTCCACATTGGCACGGACAGCCATCCGGCTCACACGACCAGTGAACTAACTGCCGTCGCTCTTCTGTTCGAAGTCACCGCTCTTCTCATCCAGTACATAGCACTCCTTGGCATATTTCGCCGCCTCGTCGTAGTTAGAGAGACGGATATGGGTAATGGCAAGCAGGTTCAGACAGTCCGCCTCCGTCTCTGTACCCTTACAGAGCGGTAGCGCCTGTTTGGCGAGAGTCACTGCTTGTTGGTAGTCTTGTTGGGCATACGCCTCGTCGGCTGCTTCATAGAGTTGTGTTGCCTTGCTGTTGTCGGCAAGGACAGCCAATGTCATCAGCATACAACTTATGGTTAGTAAGACTCGTTGTTTCATGTCAAATTCGGATTTGTGGGGACAAAGGTAGGCAAAAATCTTATAATTCCCAAATTTCTATTTGCAAAGTGTTGCTGTCTCAAAAAAATTGTGTAATTTTGTAGCCATAGGAATACGTTCATTCTATGGAGAAGTTGTTTTATGAGTTGATAAGGGTCTCTACGGGGCAGTTGGATTGTCTGAGTCGTGGACCGGAACCTGAGGAGTGGCAGGAACTATATGAGATGGCGCATGAGCAGCATTTGACAGGTGTCTGCTTTCATGGTGTGCAAGTATTGTTTGACTTCGGACTACGAGTACCTCATGAGTTGATTATTGACTGGATGTCAGAGTCGGAAGAGATTGCGGAGCAGAACGAGAAATTAAACCAGCGGTGTGTAGAAGTACAGAAACTGCTTTCCGATTCAGGTTTTAAGTCGAGCGTCTTGGCAGGACAGGGTATCGCTCATGACTATGGAGAGACACTGCAATCCCTTCGTCAGCCTGACGGGATAGATCTGTATGTTGATGGCGATAAAGAACAACTCAAAGTGTTCCTGATGGCTTGGAATGAGGCGGATGTCCGTCTTCATGATATGATAGGTTTTGGTAAGAATCCTTTCAGGAACAAGCATTTGAGACCTTGGTTTGAGAAAAACCGCCGTGCGTTATTTGTGAAGGATGGTGATTTGATACGCCCCTCTGTTTCCATGTCGTTGATGTATTCACTGATTACCCTTTATTGGCGTTTCATCTATGAAGGTGTCACTTTGCGTGAACTGATGGATTGCTTCTTCGCACTGAAACGGGTGGCAGGCTATGACAAGGCGGCGGCAATCAATTATGAGAAAGCGCTCAAAGGACTTGGCTTGCTACACTTCTCACAAGGTGTAATGTGGGTGATGCAGGAAGTCTTTGGACTGGAGGAGAAGGCGCAAATAGTGAAGCCCATGGAATCCAAGGGCTCCTTTATCTTACAGGAAGTGATGAATGGCAAGCGGAATTTCTTGCATCTTCTCCCGAAATATCCGATAGACTTATTCTTTTCTCTTATTCCTTGATGTCCTGACAGCGTTTTGTGTAGAAGTCACGGAAGTCTGTCCATTTATAATAAGGTGCCTGTGTAGTAGGTACTGGAAGTCTCGCCTCCATACCGTTCAACAGACATTTTACAAGGATGTCATTGCGTCCTTGTTTACCACGATAGAACACCAGTTGTATGTTACATGCCTTACATGTCTCCCAATTCTGATAGCAGTTTTTGACCTCATAGGGATCCTCTGGATCGATGTCGGCGCCATTGATACCCATCAGCACGGTCAGCGGTCCGATGAAGGAGTCGTGTCCAAAACGCAGGTCGGCAATATGGTCACTGGTGCCAGCCAATACCGCATCGGCTTTCTGGATGATGTCCTGTAGGATGGGGATGACGACATACTTGTCAGTGAATACCCAGGTATAGGATCCTAAATTGGAACTCTCCCAGAGGGCTACGATGTCCGCGTCTGTAATCAGGTTGCCCATCATCCCCTCGTAGTTGATGCTGGGCAGAGTTTTATAGAAGTCGATGAGGAGATAGGCGTTCTTTTTTGTGTCCCAAGGCAGTCCCTCTGTTGTGGTGAAAGTCCTTGACATCACCTTGCCGACAATGGTGTTGTCGCTCTTGAACAGGCTCCTGTTCTTCTCGTAACGGGGCTTCGCCTTCGGGAAATTGTGCTTGTGGGGATTCTGACGGTCATTAGGGACGACGGCATCGAGAGTGAAACGTGATGACTGCTCACGAATCTCTATCTTCGGATTACATTGCACCAATTCCTGGCAGAACGCCGACATGCTGAGTACACAACGGCCAGAGAGGGAGGAGACGGCAAAGACGTTGCCGCCTTTCTTGAATACCTCAGGAAATTGGTTGTGCATCCTTCGGGCGATGCCTTGGTGTTGCTCCCATCCTAATTGTGTCAGTTCTCCGACACCTGTCATCAACTCATTCTTCACGGTAAGGAATTTTTGGTAGAAAATCTCGCCCTCAGGGGTGAGTAATTGTTTTTCGTGAGCAGTAGTCAATAGCGTGTCCAAGTCCTTATAGAGCCTGTCAGTCCAGTTGTAGCGCGACCCATGACGGGCATAATGACTGATATAGAAAGGCTTGTAGCCACGAGGTGCCTTTGTCTGAGGAGCCGTCTCAAACAGATAGGGACAGTCATTGCCATAGGCTTTCCGGGGATTCTCCTTGAGTTGGTCAAGTACATAATTGTTTTGGGCTTCCGTCGACAGGGTGAATAGCGCGAGAAGCAGGATGGTGAAAAGTTTTCTTGTCATATGGTCTGATTAAATAAATGATAGATGTTTTATTCGATATGTCCTGTAGCCATAGATGGTGACAATAAGGAAACAGATGAATGGCAGGATGAACGAGGCATTAGTGGCGGGGAATGAGCCGAACACCGTTCCCTGGTCGATGATCATTGCTTGGAAGGGTGGGAGGACGGAGCCTCCGAGGATTGCCATGATGAGTCCTGCTGCCCCAAATTTCGCATCGTCACCTAATCCGTCGAGGGCGATACCATAGATGGTAGGGAACATCAGCGACATACAACCGCTGACACATACCAGACAGTAGATTCCTAATCTGTTCTGGAACAGGATGACGCCTATGGTGAATATCATCGCCAGCACCCCGAAGATGGCGAGTAACTTGGCAGGCTTCAGCCACTTCATCAGATAGGTGGCGATAAAACGGGAGCAGATAAAGAAGAGCATGGCATAGATATTGAAACGTTGCGACAGCACCTCTGCCGACTGCTCGTCCATGCCCTCAGCCATGAATACCCGTGAGCCATACTGGATGATGAAGGTCCAACACATGATCTGGGCACCCACGTAGAAGAATTGGGCGATAACCCCCTCCCGATAGTATTTTAGGAAAATGATACGCTTCAGTGTTGCCATGATATGAATGTCGTGGTTGTCGTCACCGTTTTTCGGCATCTTGGTGAAGAGGATAATCAGGAACATTGCCACAATGACCAGTCCTATTATTAAATAGGGTGAGATGAGAATATCTAAGTCGGCGTTCTTCATCGTCTCAAACTCAGCGTCACTAAGCAGGGTACGGTAGGTACTGCTCATTGGATTGAGTCTTGCCTGTATGAAGTTCATGGCGACAAACATTCCGATGATGGAGCCGCAGGGGTTGAAGCATTGCGCCATGTTCAGTCGCCGGGTTGCCGTCTCCTCTGGTCCCATCGTGAGTATATATGGATTACAGGAAGTCTCCAGAAACGAGAGCCCGCAAGTCATGATAAAATATGCCAACAGGAAACAACCGTATATCCCGATAGTCTTAGAGGGAAGGAATAGCAACGCTCCCGTGGCGTAGAGCCCCAGTCCCATCAGTACACCAGCCTTGTAACTGTATTTGCGGATGAAGATAGCGGCAGGGAATGCCATACAGAAATAACCTCCGTAGAAGGCGACTTGCACTAACGTGCCGTCTGTCACGTTCATGCGGAATATCTTGGAGAACGCCTTCACCATTGGATTGGTGATGTCGTTGGCGAAGCCCCAAAGGGCAAAACAAAATGTGACGAGGATAAACGGAATCAGATAACTCACTCCGTCCTTCGATATTAGGGAATTATTTTTACTCATAACTGATAGTTTCAGGATTTGGTTACAAAAGTAATGCAAATTGAGGGAAACACCAAATTTTTTTGTACCTTTGCATCCAAAATTAAGGTATGAGAAAGATATTTGTAATATTATTCGTATGCTCAGTGGTAGCACTGACAAGTATGATGCCTGATGATGGCGTGATAACCAAGGAGAACGGGATGTATGTCGTCAACACGACGAAACTTGCCGATGATGTCATCGGCTATGAGGGACCGACCCCCTTGAGGATATACATCAAGAAGAATAGGGTGGTGCGGATAGAGGCTCTCCCCAACAAAGAGACTCCACGGTATTTTGCCGCAGCGAAGAAATGGTTGCTCGATAAGTGGAACGGGATGACCGTGAAAGAGGCGGCAGCGGCTGAGGTGGATGGCAAGACAGGCGCCACTTATTCCTCAAATGCCATCAAGGAGAATGTCCGTCGTGGCTTGGCGTATTACAAGAAAAAGCGTTCTAAGTGATTGGATCATCACTTCTTCTCTTTGACTTTACATGTTTCCACCACATCGCTGATTCTTATGATTGAACATCTCCAAACACCTTTTGTTTGGTGGATTAAATAAATCAGCGAAATATTTGTTAGTCTGTTAGATATTTCGTAAATTTGCCAAAAATTTAGATAAAGTAAAGATGAAGTTAATAGCAGATAGTGGAAGTACCAAGACGGATTGGACGCTCCTCCGTGACTCTGGTGCGCATTTCGATAATGTTCTCGTGGCGACTTTTAAGACACAGGGTATAACCCCGATACACCAGTCGCCCGCTGAGATCCGTCAGATATTGGCACAGGAGTTGATGTCCCAACTGTCAACCTTCTCTCGTGCCCAACTTGTCAATTCGAAAATTCTTGAAAGTCCTCTGCTTTCAAACATACAGATATATTTCTATGGAAGTGGCTGCACACCAGCCCATGCTCCTCAGATGAAGCAGATGTTAGGAGAGGTGTTCTCTCCGCAGACGGTAGAAGTCTATAGCGATTTGATGGCTGCCGCACGCGCTTTGTGTGGACATGAGGAAGGTATTGCCTGTATTTTGGGAACAGGTGCTAACTCCTGTTTGTATGATGGCGAAAATATCGTACAAAACACCTCGCCACTTGGTTATATCTTAGGAGATGAGGGAAGTGGTGCCGTACTTGGAAAATTGTTCATGAACGCTATCTTTAAGAATCCCCAGTTCGTTGAGATCAGAGATGCTTATTTGAAGGAGACTAAATACACGATGCCTATTATTATTAATAAGGTATATAGGGAACCCCTTGCTAATCGTTTCCTTGCCTCCACTTCCTCTTTTATACACCAGCATCTTGACTTCGTCCCATTGCGTCAGTTGGTTGTCGACAATTTCCGTTCCTTCTTCCAACATAATCTGATACAATATCAGCGGAGAGACCTGCCAGTTCATGCGGTAGGCAGCATCGCCTATCATTTCCAAGATGAATTGGCGGAGGCTGCCGAAAGGGAGGGATTCGTCCTTGGCAAAATCTTACAGACTCCAATGGATGGATTGGTAAAATATCACCAATAATTGCATGTGAATGGTATTTTATTATCCAAATATAATACTTTTTTAGAATAAGGAGATTTTTCCTCCTTATTTTTTTGTGTGTTCACGATTTTTTGTTTATTTTTGCACATCAGACAGATCGTATTATCACGTCTGCCTGTTAAAATCAAGGATTAATGTCTAAGATAGTTACTACTAATTTAATAATCATTTTATGGACAAAACAACACGAAAAGCGATTGTAAGAATCAGGTACTTGGTACTTTTTCTTATGATGTTCCCTCTTTGTGCTTTGGCGCAAAATGTGAATGTGTTCGGTACGGTGACGGATGCCAATACAGGTGAGGAAGTCATCGGAGCGACAGTGAAGGTAAAGGGAGTCAGTGGTGGCTCTATTACCGATTTTGAAGGTAAGTACAAGATTTCAGTGAAGCCAGGTGCGACATTGGAAATCTCGTATGTAGGTTATCAGACAAAGTCAGTGAAGGTGACGAAGGCTGGTCAGTTGGACATTCAGATTGCCGAGGATGTCAATATGCTGGATCAGGTTGTCGTTGTCGGTTACGGTGTGATGAAGCGCAGTGACCTGACCGGTTCTGTGGCAAGTATCGACGAGAAGGCGATTAAGCAGGGTGTTAACACCTCTATCGAGCAGGCGATGCAAGGACGTATCGCGGGTGTCGCCGTGACTCAGAACTCTGGTGCCCCTGGTGGTGGTATCTCCGTGCAGATCCGTGGTATCAACTCTTTAAATGGTAATGAGCCATTGTATGTGATTGATGGTGTCGCCATGTCTGGACAGACAGGTGATAACTCATCTGTTCTGAGTACTTTGAACCCTTCGGATATCACTTCGTTGGAGGTGTTGAAGGACGCCTCTGCAACTGCCATCTATGGTTCTCGTGCTTCTAATGGTGTCGTTCTGATTACCACTAAACGTGGACAGGAAGGTAAACCGAAAGTCGTTTATGAGGGTATGATGGGTTGGCAGTCGTTGCCTAAGCATCTTGATATGATGAACCTGAAGCAGTATGCTCAGTTCTATAACGATCGTGCCGCATTATGGGGATGGGGCGCTATGGACCAGTATCAGGATGTTTCATTGTTAACAAATGGAACTGATTGGCAGGATGAACTCTTCCAGGTTGCCTTCATGCACCAGCACCAGTTAGGTGTTAGCGGAGGTACGAAGGACATGAACTATAACCTTTCTGGCGGTTATCTGAATCAGGATGGTATCGGAATTGGTTCTGGTTTTACCCGTGCCAGTTTCCGTGCCAACATAGAGACCAATGTTAACAAGTGGTTGAAGGTTGGTGCCAATGGTTATTTTGCTCGTACCAAGCAGATTATCACTTTTGATGATGCTAACGTTATTCAGGATGCCATTTCTATGACTCCTGATGTGGCTGCCCGTAATGCAGACGGCTCATACGATTCTGGCGCTGAGAATGAGTTTAACTATACAGAGAACCCACTGTTCAAGGCTCAGCAGATTGACAACCATAATGAAAAGTCTCAGTTGGACTTCAATCTCTTCGCAACTCTTACTCCGATAAAGAATCTTGTTCTTCGTGTGGAATATGGTGGTAGTTTCTCTTGGGGCGAGAACTATTTCTTCCGTCCTGAGTACACCTATGGCTCAAACAATCAGAAAGTTGAGTCTCTGGGACAACGTACATCCTCTACAAGCAAATATCAGAGTTTTAAGCAATATGCTACTTATGATTTTGATCCTTTAAAGGATAATCATTTGCAGATTATGTTAGGTCATGAGTCACAGTGGGGTGATTGGGCAAACCTGTCTTCCTCCAGAAGAGGCTTTATCTCTGACGCTATCCATTCTCTACATGTCGGTGACGCCACAACGGCAACCAATGATGAGCAGGGTAGTGAGTGGGCGATTGAGTCTTACTTCGGACGATTGAACTACAATGTGCTGGATCGCTATCTGTTGACCGCTACACTTCGTGCGGACGGTTCATCCTCTTTCGGACCCAATAACCGCTGGGGTTGGTTCCCCTCTGTGGCTGCTGCTTGGCGTATTACGCAGGAGCCGTTTATGAAGAACCTCACATGGCTGAGCAATGCTAAACTCCGTCTTGGATGGGGTCTTGTAGGTAACCAGAGTGCTGGTTCATATGCTTTCGGTGTTGCTATGAAGGCAGTTTCTACTGCCTGGGGTAATGGTTATTATGCGGGAAACTATGCGAATCCCGATTTGAAGTGGGAGAGTACCAATGCGTGGAATATCGGTTTGGATTTGTCTTTCTTCAATAACCGTATCGAGTTCATCGTGGATGCTTATTACAAGAAGACGGAGAATCTGTTGATGTACTCTGTTTTGCCTAACTATCTAATTGATGAGGAAGGCTATCAGTATTATTTTGGTATCTATCCTCCTTATGTGAATGCAGGTGCTATCCGTAACAAGGGTATAGAGTTTACCTTGAATACAGTGAATATCTCTAACAAGGACTTCCAGTGGCGTACGAGTGCTACTCTTTCCTTCAACCGTAATAAGTTGACTAAGTTGAATAGTGAAGATTCCTCTTTGCAGGGACGTATTGGTAATGATACCTACACCTTGTCAGAGGTTGGTGGTCCTGTAGGTCGCTTCTATGGTTATAATGTGATTGGCATGTTTAACAAGGAAGAAGATTTCTACCAGAAAGATCCTGATGGTAACTTCATGATTGACAAAAATGGTGACCGTATTCCTGTGGCACGTCCAGTAGATTCAGATGGTAATCTGTATGAAATCAAGCAGACAGGTATCTGGGTCGGTGACTATATTTTCGAGGATGTTGACGGTGACGGTAAGATAACGGAGTCAGACCGTAAGTATATTGGCGACCCCAACCCGAAGTTCACATTCGGTTTGAACAACACCATTACTTATAAGGACTTTGAGTTGTCGTTCTTCCTGAGTGGCTCTTATGGCAATGATGTTTACAACGTACTCCGTCAGACGAAGACCGATCCTAAGGGATGGGGTAATAAGATGGCGTATGTGTCTAATTGTGCAAAGATTGAGATGTATGACCAAGAGGGTTCCTTGAGTGATATCTCTAACGTGTATATTTCTAATGCTGGCTCTGCGGAGTGTTGGCGTATCGAGCCTTCTGGAGGTGGTCAGAATACGAATAACCGTATTTCTTCTGCCTTTGTGGAGAACGGCTCCTATATTCGCTTGAAGTCCCTCTCTTTGGCATGGAACTTGCCAAAGCGCTGGATTCAGAAAATTGGTATTGACTGGTGTCAGGTTTATGCCAACGTACAGAATCTCTTCACTATTACAGGCTATGACGGCTATGATCCTGAGGTCGGTGCTCAGGGACAGAGCGTTATTCTTCAGGGACTTGATAACGGACGTTATCCTTCACAGCGTATTTACAACTTCGGTCTCAAACTCAACTTCTAATATTAAATAGGATATGAAAAAATTGAATATATTGCTGTTGGCTGGCTCTTTGGTTGCCATGGGAGTACTTACTACCAGTTGTGGTAAGGATTTCCTTGACAAGACCCCTCAGCATTCCTATACGGCAGATACATATTACTCTTCTGATGCGGCGGTGATGAAGGCTATCGAGCCGCTGTATAACTATGCGTGGTTTAACTACAACTACCGTGCTATGGTGGGTATGGGCTCCGCTCGTGCCAATGATGGATGGAACCCTTATCTGAATCCACAGTTTGCTACTTTCCAGGTTACTGGTCTTGATGGTGACTTGGGTAATGCATGGAAATCTTTCTATCTTGTAGTCTCTATGTCTAATCAGTTGATTTCCGATATCAACACTTATTGTACTAGTGATGTTAGCGAAGATGCTAAAAACCTCGCCTTGGGTGAGGCATATCTGATGAGGGGAACTGCATATTTCTATCTGGTACGTGCTTGGGGTGATGTTATTGTCTATGAGAACAACCTTGATATGACGAATACGCCGGTTGTTCCCCTTACCAAAGAGGAAGATGTGCTGAAGTTCGTGATTCGTGATTACAGACGTGCTGTAGAACTGCTCCCAGTGGCAAGTACCAGTATGCATGCCACCAAGTATGCCGCAGAAGGTCTCCTTGCCAAGGCACTGCTTGCCTATAGTGGTTGGAACAAGACTACTCGTGACCAAAGCATTCTCGACGAGGTAATTGAACTTTGTGACGACGTCATCAATAATGGTCCATACTCTTTGATGGATGATTACGCAGACCTTTTCAAGTATGACTACAACAATTTCACGATGCAGAACTCTGAGACGTTGCTCGCTATGCACTGGGCAGATCCGTTGACCGCACAATGGGGTGAGTACAGCGCAAATTTCTCAGACCTTGCTTGGAGTGGATCATCAGACGTGAATGTATGGGGCGGTATCTATGCTTCACCAGATATGTTGGATCTCTACAATGAGGATATCAGCGACTCTATCCGTTTTCATGCGACATTCTGTCTGCCAGGTCTCTATTATGACTATTGGGACACGGGTAATGACCTTGTTGCAGCAGCAGACAAGACTATTGCCAATGGCTATCCCCAGACAAGCGGTTATGTTTATAGCAAGAAGTTCTGCCAGTTGAAGAAATGGGTGGTAGGTACCAAGGCAGACTGTCAGGGGCATCTCGCTCAGATGGCTTCCCCACTGAACACCTATATCATGCGTCTTGCTGATGTTTATCTTATCAAGGCTGAGGCTGTCCTTGGTAACGATGAGACAACTTCAGATCCAGAGGGACTGAATGCTATCAACACTATCCGTCGGAGAGCAAAGGTGGATGAGGATAAGATGTATACCTCATACGGCATAGAGGAACTGATCAAAGAGCGTCGCAAGGAGTTCTGTATGGAGTTCTCTAACTGGTACGATATGGTGACATGGTATCGCTGGCAGCCCCAGTATATGCTTGACTACTTCAACAACAAGCAGCACCGCGCCTTCATGATTAATCAGGGTGATGTGCTTTATAATGCTGACCGTTCCATCTCCTATCGTACATTCCCCAACCGTCAGTCGTCCCCTTGGTATTTCTATGATGATAACGGTAACTGCTATTGGAATGACTGCCTTCGTGAGGAGGATTCTGAGACTATTATCATGACTAAAGAGGAAGGCTATACCTATGATGTAGACGCACTATCAAGAGCACGTGACGGTTACGACCCTGTAACGCTGAACGAGACGAATATCTTCATGCCTTATCCTGAGGCTGACGTGATTCGTAATCATTACTTCAAGGAGCCTGCTCAGAACTATGATTTCGGAGATGAGTAATAATTTAAAGATGACAAAGTTATGAATAAGATATTAAAAATGCAAAACGGACTGCTGCTGGCTTTGATGGCTTTCTTCGCACTTGGCTTCACGGCTTGTAGCGATAGCGATGGCGGTGGTGGACAACCTGAGATTACTGGTGTCCGTGTCTGCGATCCCGAGAAGGCAGACAGCCTTTTCACGAAGTCGGCTCAAGGACAGACGATTGCCATTATTGGTAAGAACCTCGGTGGAGCACTTGCCGTTTATATCAACGACCAGAAGGTGGGCTTCAGCCCTACGATGAATACAGATCATAGTATTATCGTGAAAGTTCCCTCTGAGTCAGATGGTTTCGAACTCACAGCGTTTAACTCAGAGTTAAAGGATGAGATTCGTGTGGAAACTTCTGGTGGTATTGCCACCTATGCCTTTAAGGTGTTAGGGGCTTATCCGTCTATTGCTCGTATTCAGGGTAGTTATCCTCGTGCTGCGGGTGACATCCTGAATGTATATGGTCTTAACCTCTATAGCATTGAGGATATGTATTTCACAGATGCTTTGGCAGAGGATATCGCTACTACGGAGTGGGAGACTGTTCCTGGCAACCACGTTGCAGTCAGCAATTATGAGATTGTCAAGCAAGACCGCTATATCAACTCCAACCAGAGTTATGAGGTGAACTCACAGATTCAACTGACTACTCCCGATCTTCCTTTTGATGAGGGTACGTTGGTCATTGAGTGTGCAGCGGGTATTGTGTATATTCCATATACCAAGGTTCCTGGCAAGCCAGTCATTACCTCTATCAACACGGATATGCCTATTCCTGGCACTGACCTGGTTATCAAGGGTCGTGAGTTCGTACAGGTAGAGTCTGTCACTTATGGTGACATCACTCTTACTGCTGACGACTTCACCGTTGCCGAGTCAGAGGATCAGATTACAATCGCCTTCACTGATGCATTGAAACCTTCAGAGGGCTCTGGTACTACCTTGAAGGTTATCACTCCTGGTGGAACAGCATCGCAAGACTACTTCTATGTTTATGATGGTATCATTTTGAACTTCGAGGACGGCTTTGCTACAGATAATGGATGGGAACCGAATGGAACTTTGATGAGTCCTGCAACCAGCGAAGGTATACCTTATGTTAGCGATGGACAGTTCTGGCGTATCAAGTCCAGTGACGGTGGTTGGAACTGGTGGGCTACTATGTGCTATTTCCGCAAGGACTGGAATGGCAATTCCTTCTCGCTGCCAGGTTTCGACCTGATACCAGCAAGTACCTCTACTGATGATGTCTATCTCGCTATGGAGGTTTGGGACAATAATACCGACTTCGGAGAGGCTCAGTATCCTTTCATGCACTATCAAATCCAGACGATAGGTGATGCAAAGACCTATGTGTTTGAGAACTTTATCCAGAATGATGTGGCTTATAAGGAGAAGGCTCTTAAATCTATAGACAATACGCAGCCAAAGGAGCAATGGTATCGTCATGTAACGAAACTTAGCAATTTTGACGGATGGGCAGGTAAGACTTATGGTGATGTCGTTGCGGATGGTATCAACCAAATACGCTTCATGCATATGAACTGGACAGGTACTCCTTCTACGATGGATGTTATGTTCGATAACGTTCGTATCTTGTATATACCGGCTTCTAAGTAAATGATCTAATATTTAAGAATTAATGATTATGAGAAAGAATATATTGAATACTGCACTCCTGTTGCTCCTTGCCTTTGTGGCAGGAGCATGCAGCGACAGTGATACCACCAAGACGGTGGATAATGGTCGACGTAGTGGCGCTGGTACCATCCTGGAGTTGCTTAACAATGAAGAGGGAGCGATCTCTACATTGAGTTTCTCCCTGGGTGCCAACAACTATGTTGTGGGTATCAACTGTGACGGTGACTGGACTGCTTCTGTGGATGCCGACTGGGTGACGCTGTCAAACTATTCTGGTTATGGTTTTGCCAATAAGTTCAGTTATGATAAGATTTCTGTTACCAAGAATATGGGGGACGAGCGTACCGCTACTGTCACCTTCACCACAGGTAGTATAAGCAAGTCACTTCTCATCACCCAAAAGGGTGCTGGTGCTGATCCAGATGATCCCTTTGAGACATCCTTCGAGTTGGTGGAGAACCTTGTGATGGGCTACAACCTGGGTAACACCCTTGATGCCAACCCATGGGGTGACTGGTGGGATCCCAAGTCTATTGATGACTGGGAGACCTCTTGGGGGCAGCCTAAGACCACGCAGGAGATCATCGATGCCATTGCGGCAAAGGGCTTCAACATCATCCGTGTACCTGTGACATGGTATCCTCACATGGATGCCGACGATAATGTCAATGACAAGTGGATGAACCGTGTAGAGGAAGTTGTCAATTATGTGCTGAACGCTGGTTGCTACTGTATCCTAAATATACAGCATGACAATGGTGCAGCCAATGGACGCACGGATGGTGGCGCATGGCTCTATGCGGATATCGACGACTATCCCACACTGACGGTCCGCTACCAGAAACTCTGGAAGCAGATTGCCGAGCATTTCAAGAACTATGACGAGCACCTGATCTTTGAGTCGTTCAACGAGATTCTGAACAAGAGTTACTCATGGACTGCTCCTTCTTCTGAAACAGATGGCGCTTATCAGGCTATCAATAAGTTGCAGCAGGACTTCGTGAATGTGGTTCGTGAAACAGGTGGTAACAACAAGTATCGTAACCTTGCCGTGACAACTTACTCTGCGACTGGAACCAGCGATGTCGCTCTTCAGGCGTTTGAACTTCCTACTGATCCGTCAAGCAACCATCTGTATCTGTCCATCCACTCTTACGATCCTTACAACTTCTGTAACTACAATGCAGGTAAGAACCAGGATGGTTCGGAATATGATTATAACATCTACGTGTTCGATGAGGATTGCGAGGCTACCATCGATGGCGTGTTTACTCGTGTCAGCAAGCGTGCCTCTGAGGTGGGTATCCCCTTCATCTTCGGTGAGTTCGGTGCCATCGACGAGAGTAAGAGCATGGCGGAGCGTATCAAGTACGCCAAGTACCTGAAGACAAAGTTCCAGCAATATGAGACTGCTGGTCTTTGGTGGATGGGTCTCTACGACCGCAAGGCAGAGACATGGTATGAGGAAGAGATTGCTGATGCCCTCTTCTAATAAACCAATAATAGTGACATGAATCATGGGACTTGCCTTCTAAGGTGAGTCCCATTTTCTTTTCCCCTATATGTAATTTTTTCTTCCAGAATGTTTGGGTATGTCGTGGAAATAGTCTATCTTTGCAATGCATTGTACATATGCGAAAAACCAATAACAACCGATACTGACATGAGAAAGTTATTACTGCTAATGGTGGGTGCTGCGATAATGGTGGCATGCCAAAAGAAAGAACAAGTCGCTACAGATTTTGTGAAAGTGGAGAACGGGCACTTTACGCGTGCGGGTAAACCTTATTATTATGTAGGTACCAACTTCTGGTATGGTGCCATCCTTGGCTCCGAAGGACAGGGTGGAGACCGTGAGCGTTTAGGTCGTGAACTGGATGAGATGAAGCGCATGGGTATCGACAACCTCCGCATCCTCGTGGGTTCTGATGGCGAACGTGGCGTGAAAACGAAGGTGGAGCCCACTTTGCAAGTGTCACCAGGTGTGTATAATGATACTATCTTGGCAGGACTCGACTACCTGTTGATGGAGATGGGGAAACGTGATATGGTTGCCGTGCTCTATCTGAACAACTCCTGGGAATGGAGTGGGGGCTATGGCTTTTATTTGGAGCATGCTGGTGAAGGCAAACAGCCACGCCCGGACGATGTGGGCTATCCCGCTTTCATGGAGGCGATGTCGAAGTATGCCACCAACGAGAAGGCTCATCAGTTGTTCTACGACTACGTGCGTTTCATCATCAGTCGTACCAACCGCTATACGGGATTGAAATATACGGACGACCCCGCCATCATGTCGTGGCAGATAGGTAATGAGCCACGTGCTTTCTCCAAGGAGGCGCTACCCGCTTTTGAGAAATGGCTTGCCGAGGCTTCCGCTCTCATCCGCTCATTAGACAAGAACCACCTGATCTCCGTTGGCAGCGAGGGCTCATGGGGTTGTGAGAATGACCTGGGCAGTTGGGCACGTATCTGTGGCGACAAGAATATCGACTACTGCAACGTGCATCTGTGGCCCTACAACTGGGGATGGGCAAAGCCCGACTCCCTCATCGAGCATCTGCCAAGGGCATGTGAGAACACCAAACAGTATATCGACCAGCACCTTGCCGTATGTGATAGTCTGAACAAGCCCCTCGTCATGGAAGAGTTCGGCTATCCGCGTGATGGCTTTTCTTTCGCGACAAGCAGTACTACAACAGGGCGTGACGGCTATTATAAATACGTATTCTCACTCGTTGCCGACAATGCGGAGAGCGATGGTAAGTTTGCCGGTTGTAACTTCTGGGGCTGGGGTGGTTTCGCGGTGCCACGTCATGAGCAGTGGCAGGTGGGTGATCCCTATACCAACGATCCTGCTCAGGAGGCACAAGGACTGAATTCAGTCTTTGCCACCGACACCACAACACTTGATGTCATCCGTACACAGGTAGACCGAATGAGCCGTGTGAAGTGAGAAATATATAAAATTGTACGTGATAAAGGTAAGAAAGTATCATTGTTTTTACGAAAATAATGTTAACTTTGCAACCGATATTATTACAGACTTAAACAACAAGAAAAATATGAGACGAATAGAGACCGTTATGCTGTTGCTGCTGTTTGCCTGTGTTTTGCCCATGCAGGCACAGATCCGTGGCAACGAGATACAGGTGAACGTGGTACCCGATCATCAGGACTGGACCTATCAGGTGGGTGAGACGGCGACCTTTAAGATTAGTGTGACACGCTCGGCAACGCTGCTCGACAATGTGACTGTCGACTATGAGGCTGGTCCGGAGATGTATCAGGACGTGAAGAAACAAGGTGTGGTGCTGAAAGACGGAACGCTGACCTTGAAAGGGAAGATGACGAAGCCCGGTTTCTATCGTGTCGATGTCAAGGCTCACGTAGGCGGCAAGGAGTATAAAGGTGCCTGTGGCGCCGCCTTCTCGCCAGAGAGACTACAGCCGACAACGGTGATGCCGAAGGACTTTGAGGAGTTCTGGCAGAACGCTGTCAAGGAGGCTCGCAACACAGACCTGAATCCTACGAAGCGCCTGTTGCCAGAGCGTTGCACCAAGGATGTGAATGTCTATGAGGTGTCTTTCAATAATATGCAGTGGGACTATCGTACCTATGGCATCCTCTGTGTCCCCGTGAAGGAGGGGAAATATCCTGCCTTGTTGCGTGTGCCTGGTGCTGGTGTCCGTCCTTACGGTGGTGATGTCTATACCGCCTCACAAGGTGCCATCACCTTGGAGATCGGTATTCATGGTATCCCCGTGACGATGGAGCAGAAAGTGTATGACGATATTTTCCATGGTGCTTTGAACTGGTACTGGGAGTTCTATACAGATGACCGTGACAAGAACTATTACAAGCGTGTGGTATTAGGATGTATCCGTGCCCTCGACTATATCGAGGAATATACCCCTTGGAATGGTCAGGAGATGGGCGTGTCCGGCTCCAGCCAGGGCGGTTTCCTGACTCTTGCCACTGCTGGACTTGACAAGCGTATCACTTACTACGCCCCAGTACATGCAGCCCTCTGCGACCATACCGCCTCTCTGCAGGGTGTCGCCTGTGGATGGCCTCATTACTTCTATGTGCCCCCTAAGTTAGGGGGCGACAGGGGTCTGAAGAAAGTGGGAAAAGAGGATCGTTCAGACCCCCAACCCCCTAACTTAGGGGGCTCAAGAGAGAAGCAGATTGAGGTGTCACGCTATTATGATGGTGTGAACTTCGCCCGTCTGATAACAGAACAGCAGACAGGTTGGTTCTCGTTCGGCTATAATGATGATGTAGTACCACCCACGACGGCATGGGCTACCTATAATACCGTGAAGGGTCCCAAGGCGATCAAACCCTATCAGGCTACTTGGCACTTCTGGTTCCAGGAGCAGTGGGATGAGTGGGAAGAGTGGATGTTGAAACAAATGCATTTAAGATAATATGAAGAAGATATTGGTAATGGTTGTGGTAGCAATGACAATGGTAGCATGTGCCACGAAACAGGCAGAGCCCCAGAAGACTGCGGCTCAGCAGTTATTAGAGCGTTTGGACTCTCTGCGTCAGAAGGGTATTATGTACGGGCATCAGGACGACCCGATGTACGGACTGACATGGGAGTATGACAAGGACTCCAGTGATGTGAAGAACGTTTGCGGCGACTATCCCGCTATCATGGGTTTTGACCTCGGTGGCATTGAGATGGGCGACAAGAAGAACCTGGACAGTGTGCCTTTCACCCGTATGACAGAGGAGATACAGAACCACTATCGTCGTGGCGGTATCGTTACCCTGAGTTGGCATCCTCGCAACCCTGTCACCACCATCGAAGGCGGTGGCTGGGCAGGACAGAAGTTCCCCGAGGGCTCTGCTTGGGATGTTACTGACTCTACTGTTGTCAAGAAAATATTGCCCGGTGGAGAGTTCCACGAGAAGTTCGAGGGATGGATGCAGCGTGTGTCCGACTTCCTCGCTACACTGAAGGATGATAACGGTCAGAAGATTCCTGTGATCTTCCGTCCTTGGCATGAGAATAGCGGATCTTGGTTCTGGTGGGGTGAGAAACTCTGTACCGTAGAGGAATACAAGGCTTTGTGGAACATGTTGCAGGACAAGTTGCTTGCCGATGGTTATGACAATCTCGTTTGGTCGTACTCTCCCGGTTGTCAGGATAACCTGACGGCAGAACGCCTGCTTGACCGCTATCCCGGTGACGACCGTGTGGATATGATCGGACTGGACGGCTATCAGTGGGTACCCGAGGAAAAGGATGCCTTTATTGCCCGTACCAAGCAGAACATGGAAGTGCTCTGTGAGGTGGCAAAAGAGCATCAACTGATTCCCGCCTTGACAGAGACAGGTATGAAGAACATGACGCAGCCGGACTGGTGGACTTCCACCCTGCTGCCTGCCGTGAAGGACTTTCCTGTCAGTTACCTGCTCACTTGGCGTAACTACAAGGAAGAGTGGTTCGGACCTTCCACCTCGAAGCCCGATGCGAAGTATTTTGTGGATTTCTATAACGATGAGAAGACATTATTCCTGAACGATATAAAATAATAAATACAATGAGTGATTTTAAAGCAAAAGTTGCAGCATTACGTGCTCATCATGAGGAACTGTTGACACGTAAGAACGAGCCCGTAGAGTGGGGTAATGGTATTTATGACAAGTGGAAGAACCCTATCCTGACAGCGGAGCATACACCATTGGAATGGCGTTATGACTTCAATGAGCAGGATAATCCTTATCTGATGCAGCGTATCATGATGAATGCCACGCTGAACTCAGGTGCTATCAAATGGAATGGCAAGTATATCCTGGTAGTCCGTGTGGAGGGAGCCGACCGTAAGTCGTTCTTCGCAGTTGCCGAGAGTCCTAACGGTGTGGATAACTTCCGTTTCTGGGAGGAGCCGATCACCATGCCTGACGATGTGATACCTGCTACCAACATCTACGATATGCGTATCACCGCCCATGAGGATGGTTGGATTTATGGTGTGTTCTGTGCCGAGCGTCATGACGACTCACAACCCGGTAACCTGAGTGCGGCAACCGCAACGGCGGGTATCGCCCGTACGAAAGACCTGATGACATGGGAGCGTCTGCCAGACCTGAAGACGAAGAGTCAGCAGCGTAACGTGGTGCTGCATCCTGAGTTCGTTGACGGCAAGTATGCGTTCTATACCCGTCCACAGGATGGTTTTATCGATACAGGCTCTGGTGGCGGTATCGGATGGGCATTGGTAGACGATATCACCCATGCGGAGGTGAAAGACGAGAAGATTATCAACGCCCGTCATTATCATACCATTACGGAGGTGAAGAACGGTGAGGGTCCACATCCCATCAAGACGAAGAAAGGATGGCTGCACCTTGCCCACGGTGTCCGTGCCACTGCCGACGGACTCCGCTATGTATTGTATATGTATATGACATCCTTAGAGGATCCGACGAAGGTTATCGCACAACCTGGCGGCTTCTTCCTTGTACCTACTGGTGATGAGTATTTGGGCGACGTGATGAATGTTGCCTTTGCTAACGGATGGATTGCCGATGAGGATGGTAAGGTGTTTATCTACTATGCCTCTGCCGACACCCGTATGCACGTCGCTACCTCAACCATTGACAAACTCATCGACTACTGCATGAATACGCCCGAGGACGGGCTCTATACGGCAGCGTCGGTGGAGACCATTAAGAAACTAATCGCTAAAAATAAACAAAATGGCTAAAACTAAATTATCAGAGAAAATAGGCTACGGTTTTGGTGATATGTCGTCCAGCATGTTCTGGAAGATATTCTCCTACTACCTGCCGTTCTTCTACAGTAATATCTTCGGACTGTCACTGATAGACGCTGGTGTACTGGTGCTCGTCACCCGTATCTGGGATGCTGTCAGCGACCCGATGATGGGTGTTATCTCCGACCGTACGAATACGAAATGGGGTAAGTACCGTCCTTACCTGTTATGGGTGGCACCGTTCTTCTCTATCTGCGGTATCTTGTTGTTTACGACTCCAGACCTTGAGTATGGTGGAAAACTGATATGGGCGTATGTCACCTATATCCTGATGATGACCGTCTATACAGGTATCAACGTGCCCTATGGTGCTATGCTGGGCGTGATGACCGATGATACGAATGAGAAAACCGTGTTCTCCTCCTTCCGTATGTTTTTCGCATACGGTGGCTCGTTTATCTCCCTGTTCCTCTGGGAACCCTTGTGTAACGCAATGGGGGGCTACGACTCTCCAAAGGGTTGGTTCTGGGCAATGGTGATGATTGCTACCGCCTGTTTCGTGATGTTCATCCTTTGCTTCTTGATGACCAAAGAACATCTGAAGACCGTTTCTACCGTCAGTGTGGGTAGCGACTTCAAGGCTTTGCTCTCTAACAAGCCTTGGTGGTTGCTCATCGGTGCGGCATTGTGCTTTAACCTGTTCAATACCGTTCGTGGCGCTACTGTTGCCTACTTCTTCCAGGACATTATCGGTGCGAATGTCAATTTGGTATTCTTCGGACTGATGTTTGCGTTCTATGCGGGACTGTTCCTTGGCGTTGGTGAGGTGTCTAATATGGTTGGTGTCGCCTCCTGTGTTCCCATCTCCAGTCGTCTCGGAAAGAAGACCACCTTTATCTTGGTGAATGCCTCTTTGGTGGTATTGAGCGTTGCGTTCTATTTCATCCCCTGCACTCCTACGGGCTATTGGATGATGTTGATCTTCCAGATACTGATATCTATCCTGACAGGTATCATGTCTCCATTGGTATGGAGTATGTATGCTGATGTGAGCGACTATGCTGAGTTGAAGTTCAAGACCGCCTCTACAGGTCTGATTTTCTCATCCAGTTCTATGGCACAGAAGTTTGGTGGTGCTATCGGTGGCGCCGCAGTACTGTGGCTGCTTGACGGTTTTGGCTATATCACTGATGCTACCCAGTTGGCACAAGGTGTTACCCAGCCAGCAGAGGCGCTGAGTTGTTTGCGTTGGCTGATGAGTTTCATCCCTGCTTGTGTGGCTTTACTCTCGATGTGTGTCGTATGGTTCTATCCGTTAACTACTGAGCGTATTAATGCCATTAATGCTGAACTGAAAGAAATCCGTGCAGTTGAAGACTAATATGATAGAATTAATGAAAAAAGAGATGCGGGATGTGGTGGAGAACAACATCCTGCGTTTCTGGATGGAAAAGATGATAGACCGTGAGAATGGCGGTTTCTATGGGAGAGTTGACGCTAAGGAAGTGCTGCATAAGGATGCGGAGAAGGGTGCCATCCTCAATGCCCGTATTCTCTGGTCGTTCTCTGCGGCATATCGTGTACTGGGGAATCCAGAGTACCTGAAGATGGCGACATATGCCAAGGATTATTTCATGGCGCATTTTATCGATAAGGAATATGGCGGTGTCTACTGGAGTCTTGACTATAAGGGAAATCCCCTGAATACCCGTAAACAGTTCTATGCCATCGGTTTCGCCCTCTATGGTATGTCGGAATATGCCCGTGCCACGGGTGATCAAGAGGCGTTGGAATGCGCGTTGCAACTCTTTGACTGTATAGAGGAGCATGCTTTAGATCCTATCTATAACGGATATATAGAGGCGATGACACGTGACTGGCAGCCTATAGCGGATATGCGCTTGTCAGAACTTGACGCTAACTTCCCCAAGTCGCAGAATACGCATCTGCATATCATAGAGCCTTATACTAACCTCTATAGAATCTGTAAGACTCCCAAGGTGGAGGCGGCATTGCGCAATATCATCAATATCTTCACGGACCATATCCTGAATCCAGAGACACACCATTTGGACCTCTTCTTCGAGAATGACTGGACTCGTGGGGCAGGGCAGTTGGAGAGTTATGGGCATGATATCGAGTGCTCATGGCTGATGCATGAGGCTGCCTTGGTATTAGATGATCAGGAAGTCCTTGCCAAGATGGAGCCGATAGTCCGTATGGTGGCGAAGGCGTCTGAGAAGGGATTACGCCCTGATGGCTCTATGATCCATGAGGCTAATCTCGATACTGGTCATGTGGATGATGACCTGCATTGGTGGGTACAGGCAGAGAATGTGGTTGGCTGGATGAATATCTATCAGCATTTCGGTGATGAGGAAGCACTGCAGAATGGTATCCGTTGTTGGCAGTATATCAAGGACAATCTGATAGACTGGGAGAATGGCGAGTGGCATTGGAGTCGTCATCCAGATGGCTCTCTGAATACGGTTGACGATAAGGCTGGTTTCTGGAAATGTCCTTATCATAATAGCAGAATGTGTTTAGAAATAATAGAGCGTTTTGAATAGTATGAGAAGACTGCTTCTGTCGATATGCTTGGTTGTCGCTGTCATACAAGTTACTGCAGGTAATGACCGTCCCCAGTTCGGAGAGAAACCCAAACTGGTAGTGGGTATCGTGGTTGACCAGATGCGTTGGGACTATCTCTCTATATATTATAATAGGTTTACGCATGATGGCTTTCGTCGGATGATTGACGAGGGGTATAGTTTTGACAACTGTCTCATCAACTATGTGCCGACAGTGACGGCTATAGGACATACGAGTGCTTATACAGGATCGACCCCTGCTTTCCATGGTATCTGTGGCAACACTTTCTTTATCGATGGCAGGAAGACTTATTGTTGTGCCGACAGTACGGTAAACACTGTGGGGACGGATAATAAACGGGCAGGGAGAATGTCGCCCAAGAACCTGCTTGCCACTACTATCGGAGACCAGTTACGCTTGCACACTAATTACCGCTCTAAAGTCATTGGAGTGTCGTACAAAGACCGTGCCGCTATCTTTCCCGCAGGTCATGCCGCCAATGCCGCTTACTGGTTAGACCTCAAAAACGGACAGTTTATATCCAGTACCTATTATATGACAGACCTGCCCCAGTGGGCAAAGGATGTCAACAAGCGGATGAGCCAGAATCAGGAGTTGAGGAAGTTAGGTAATGAAGTAGGCCTCTCTCCACTTGCAGGAACATTAACCGCTGATATGGCTATTGCGGCTTTGAAAGGCGAGAACCTGGGAAAAGGAGAGGCGACGGATATGCTCTGTGTCAGTTTCTCCCAGACGGATGTCATCGGACATAAATGGAGTACCCGTGGCGAGCATACTGATGAGGCATATCTGGAATTGGACAAGGACTTAGCCCGTCTCTTTGACGCTTTGGACGAGCAGGTGGGAAAAGGCAACTATATCGCATTCCTGACAGCAGACCATGGAGCGGCACATAACTCACAGTGGATGGAAGACCATCACTTGCACGCAGGTAAATGGCTGTCGGAGAGTCTGAGGAAAGACTTGGACAACTATGTGGCATCTAAGTTCGGAAACAGTAAATCCGTCATCCTTGGAATCTTGGACTACCGTTTCTTCTTGGACAAAGAGAGTATCTATCGTCAGGGACTGGACTATCAGCGAGTCAAAGATGTGATAGTGGAGTATCTCTATCGGTGTCCTAATCTCTCATTTGTGGTCGACTGTGAGAAAATTGCCACTGCGGCATTGCCTCCTATCCTTCGTGACCGTATGCTTTTGGGATACAACTTTCACAGGGGAGGAGAGATTATTGTCGTTCCGGAACCAGGTTATTATGAGTTCGGGTCGTGGTCGTCTCCAGTGGGAACAACTCATGGAGAGTGGAACCCCTATGACGCGCATATCCCATTATTGTTCTATGGATGGCATGTCCCACATGGCAGTCATGCACAGGAAGTGCATATTACAGATATTGCTCCAACAGTCTGCTCGTTGCTTCATATTCAACAGCCAAATGCCAGTATCGGGGACGTTTTAGCATTTGATTAAGTGTTGCAAAAACAATTTCTACAATAAAGTGCTGATATATTGGAATTTATTGCGTACCTTTGCCGGCGGAAAGATATGAGTAATTAACCAACACCGACAGAGACCGATGAATATAGGTAAGCACATTGAAGAGATTTTAAGGAAGCAGGGGAAATCTGCCTCCTGGTTGGCAGCGCAGATTCCTTGTGAGCGTACGAATGTTTATAACATTTTCAAGCGCAAGAGTCTGGACGTACGTCTACTGATGCGTATCAGCGTTATTTTAGAGTACGACTTCTTTAAGGAATTGTCCGAAGAAGCATTTCCTAAAAACAGATAATTTAAGCCGTTGCCTTCAAGGTAACGGCTTTTATTTTTTTTTCTGCATAAAAAAAGAATAAATTCTTTTTGTTCTGCCATTGATTTTTAGTAACTTTGCACTCAAATTGAATTCAATATTTTTTATTTTATGAACTTTACTTTGTTAATTACCGTTATTTTGACGGCTATTACATTGGTGGCAGGGGCTTATGTTATTGCTAAATTGATAGGTCCTCGATCTTATAATAAGGTAAAGGGTGAACCATATGAGTGTGGTATTCCCACACGAGGTTCCTCATGGTTGCCTTTCACAGTGGGATTCTATCTTTTTGCCATCTTGTTCCTCATGTTTGATGTGGAGACTGTCTTCCTCTATCCATGGGCTGTCGTCGTGAAGGAGTTTGGTACAGCGGCATTGCTGAGTATCGGTTTCTTCTTGGTTGTTTTAGTGTTCGGGCTGGCTTACGCCTGGAAGAAAGGAGACTTGGAATGGAAGTAAAAACGCCCGCTTCGACTGCTAAGTCGAAGAATGGGGGTCTTCGCCCCTACATCAAGTCGATTCCTTACGAAGAGTGGAATGACAATGACTCTCTGGAGAAAATCGTTGATGAACTCCATGAGGGCGGTGTGAATGTTGTTACGGGGACACTTGACCAGTTGATCAACTGGGGACGTGCTAATTCTTTGTGGTCGTTGACCTTTGCTACCTCATGCTGTGGTATCGAGTTCATGGCTTGTGGCTGTGCCCGCTATGACTTTGCCCGCTTTGGCTTTGAGGTGACCCGCAATTCACCCCGTCAGGCAGACTTAATCATGTGCGCAGGTACTATCACCCATAAGATGGCACCGGCGCTGAAGCGTTTGTATGATGAGATGGCTGAGCCTAAGTATGTGATAGCCGTTGGTGGCTGTGCGATTAGTGGTGGTCCCTTTAAGTCGAGTTACCATGTGGTGAAGGGTATCGAGGAGATTGTACCTGTCGATGTGTTTATCCCAGGTTGTCCTCCACGTCCCGAGGCTATCATGTATGGTATGATGCAGTTGCAGCGTAAGGTGAAGATAGAGAAGTTCTTCGGTGGCGCCAACCACAAGCAGACTGCTGCGGAGAAAGAACTCGGTGTCTCCAATGAGGAACTGACATTCCGTTCGAAGTTAGGCGACCACAGAAGAGAACCTATCATAGTGACGGAAGTTCCCAAAGAGTTTGCGGAAGAGTTAAAGGCTAACAGCCAAGAGCCAACAGTAAAAGTAGAGGAGGCTGCCGTATGAAGTTAGAATTCTTATCTTTTGATTTTGACAAGTTCGCACAGGAGATGCAGGACTTGAAAGAGAAGAAGGGCTTCGACTACCTCGTGACGATTGTAGGTGAGGACTTCGGTGCCGAGGAGGGACTTGGTTGTATCTATATCTTGGAGAATACCGAGACCCATGAGCGTTGCTCTGTCAGGATGCTCGCCCGTACGCGGGTCTGTGGCGACGGTATGTCGTCCAATGGTACAGGTGAGACAGACGGGCAGTTGATTCCCTATATTCCTTCAGTGATTAACATCTGGAAAGTTGCTGATTTACTGGAGCGTGAGGTCTATGATTTCTATGGAATCGTATTCCTCGGACATCCTGATATGCGCCGCCTCTTCCTGAGAAGTGATTTCAAAGGCTATCCTTTCCGCAAAGACTGGAAGTTTAATGACGCGTACACCTTGGAGGATGACGCGGAGCCCGACTACGGATTAGAGTATTATCTTGACAAGGATGGTAATCTGCAGTCAAAACAGAATAAATTATTTGCCGCTGATGACTATGTTATTAATATTGGTCCTCAGCATCCTTCTACTCATGGCGTGCTGCGCTTGCAGACCGTGCTGGATGGTGAGACCGTGAAGCGTGTCTATCCGCATCTTGGCTATATCCACCGTGGTATTGAGAAGATGTGTGAGACCATGACTTATCCACAGTCTCTTGCATTGACAGACCGTCTAAACTATCTTTCCGCCATGATGCACCGTCATGCGTTAGTTGGAGTTATTGAGGAAGGTCTCGGAGTAGAACTCACCGACCGCATCAAGTACATCCGTACTATCATGGATGAGTTGCAGCGTTTAGACTCTCACTTGTTGTATGTGGGATGTTGTGCTCAGGATATGGGGGCACTGACCGCCTTCCTGTATTCCATGCGTGATCGTGAGCATGTACTGAACTGTATGGAGGAGACCACAGGTGGTCGCTTGATACAGAACTATTATAGAATAGGTGGTTTGCAGGATGACATCGACCCCAACTTCGTGAAGAATGTGAAGGATCTGGTGAAGTATATGAAACCTATCATCCAAGAGTATGTGGATGTCTTTGGCGATAATATCATTACCCATAACCGCTTCGAGAAAGTTGGCCCGATGAGCAAGGAGAATTGTATCAGTTATGCTGTTACAGGTCCTGCCGGTCGTGCCTCTGGTTGGAAGAACGATGTTCGTAAGAACCATCCTTATGTGATGTACGACAAGGTGGAGTGGGAGCAGATTATCATGACGGGGTGTGATACCATGGATCGTTATACCTGCCACATCAATGAGATGTACCAGAGCCTGCATATCATCGAACAACTCATCGACAATATCCCTGAGGGTGACTTCTATGTGAAGCAGAAGCCTATCATCAAAGTGCCTGAGGGACAGTGGTATTTCTCTGTAGAGGGTGCCAGTGGTGAGTTTGGTGTCTATCTTGACTCTCATGGCGACAAGAGCCCTTATCGTCTGAAGATGCGTCCGATGGGCTTGTCTTTGACGGGTGCCCTTGACCCAATGCTGCGTGGACAGAAGATTGCTGACCTGGTTGCCACAGGTGCTGCCATTGACTTTGTGATTCCCGATATTGACAGATAGTCGAAAAGTAAAAAAGTATAAAGGTAAAAAAGTAAGATTATGTTCGACTTTTCTTTAGTTACACAATGGTTCGACGCTCTCCTTCGTGACACCTTAGGTCTGGGAGATTTCTTGTCGATATTGATAGAATGTGTGCTGGTAGGTGTTGTCATTCTGGCAGCGTATGCGCTTATCGCCATGGTTCTGATTTTTATGGAGCGTAAGGTTTGTGCCTATTTCCAGTGCCGCTTAGGCCCGATGCGTGTCGGTTACTGGGGCTTACTTCAGGTACTTGCTGACGTGTTAAAGATGTTGATTAAGGAAATTTTCTTCGTTGACAAGGCAGATAAGTTCCTGTATCTCGTTGCTCCATTGCTCGTGGTTATCGGTTCTGTTGGCGCCTTCTGTTTCCTGCCCTGGAACGATGGTGCCACCATTCTCGACTTTAACGTAGGTGTATTCCTCTTGACTGCGATTTCCTCGATAGGTGTTGTTGGAATCTTCCTTGCTGGTTGGAGTTCTAATAATAAGTACTCGGTAGTCTCCGCTATGCGTGGTGCCGTGCAGATGATCTCCTATGAGATGTCACTCTGCCTGTGTCTGATAACAGCGGTGATCCTCACAGGTACCATGCAGGTGTCTGGTATTGTTGAGGCTCAGACGGGTCCGTTTAAGTGGCTGATATGTCAAGGACATGTTCCTGCTATCATCGCTTTCTTGGTGTTCCTAATCGCAGGCAACGCAGAGGCGAATCGTGGTCCGTTCGATATGGCGGAGGCGGAGAGTGAGTTGACCGCAGGTCATCATACGGAGTATAGCGGTATGGGATTCGGTTATTTCTATCTTGCTGAGTTCATGAACCTGTTTATTATCGCAGGTGTTGCCGCCACCGTATTCCTTGGTGGATGGGCTCCTGTCAACATTGGTGTCGAGGCTTTTGATGCCGTCATGAATTATATCCCAGGCTTTGTCTGGTTCATGGGTAAGGCTTTTGCCTTGGTATGGATACTGATGTGGATTAAATGGACATTCCCTCGTCTGCGTATTGACCAGATTCTGAAGTTAGAGTGGAAATATCTGATGCCTCTGGCACTTATCAATCTCGTGTTGATGACGGTTATAGTGGCATTAGGTTGGTATCTATAGCCCCTATAGTCCCTATAGTTCCTATAGTCCCTATCATAAAAAATTAAAAGAATGGAAGAAAATAAATCATATTTCGGAGAAATCGGGCATGCCCTGAAGACACTTGCCACAGGAATGGGAGTCACCTGGAAGGAATACTTCAAGGACTTCTTTACCAACAAGTCGACAGAGCAATATCCCGAGAACCGTAAGACGACGTTGCACGTGGCAAAACGTCATCGTGGACGCTTGGTGTTTAAGCGTAATGAGGACGGTTCCTATAAATGCACGGCTTGTACGCTCTGTGAGAAGTCTTGCCCCAACGGCACCATCAAGATTACTTCCCACATGCAGGAAGACCCAGAGACTGGAAAGAAGAAGAAGGTACTGGATGACTATCTGTACGATTTAGGCGACTGTATGTTCTGCCAGTTATGTACCAATGCATGTAATTTCGATGCCATTGAGTTTACCAATGACTTCGAGAATGCGGTGTTCGACCGTAATAAGTTGGTACTTCATCTTGACAAGGAAGTTTATCAAGGTGGCTCGTTGCCTCATCTGATTGAGGGTGGTGCCGACCTGACGATTGGTAAGTTTAATACTAAAACGAAGTAAGGGCTATGGCAAATTTAATAATGTTTTGCATCCTCGCCGTCGTCATTCTCGGCTCTGCCGTGATGTGTGTGATGACGAAGCGAATTATGAGAGCCGCCACATTTATGTTGTTCGTGCTCTTTGGAGTGGCAGGTCTTTACTTCCTGCTGGATTATACCTATTTAGGAGCGGCGCAGATATCTGTCTATGCGGGTGGCGTGACCATGATTTATGTGTTCGCTATACAGTTGGTCAGCAAGCGTACCCTACAGGGCTTGGTGGAGCGAATCAAGACCAGCCGTATCATCTGCGGCGGATTGTTGGCTGTCATCAGTTGTGCGGTTGTGGTGCTGGTGTTGCTGAAGAATCAGTTCATGTATATGGCAAATGCAGTGCCTGATGTGGAGGTCCCGATGAAACAGATCGGTCTTGCTTTGGTAGGTGCAGGTAAGTACCAGTATGTACTTCCTTTTGAGTTTATCTCCCTGTTCCTGCTTGCCTGTATCATCGGTGCGTTAGTAGTATCAAGAAAGGAGGAATAAGTTATGGTACCAGTAGAATGTTATTTCGTGCTTAGTGCACTGTTGTTCTTCATCGGTGTGTACGGTTTTATCACCCGTCGCAATCTGATTGCCATGCTCATCTCTGTGGAGTTGGTGCTCAATGCCGTTGATATCAACTTCGCCGCTTTTAACCGTCTGCTCTATCCCGGTTCTATGGAGGGAATGTTCATGACGCTCTTCTCTATCGGTGTGAGCGCGGCTGAGTCGGCAGTGGCGATCGCTATTATCATCAATGTCTATCGTAACTTCAAGAGCGATAGTGTTGACAGTATTAAGAATATGAAATGGTAAATGGTTATGGAAATATATAGTTATTCATTTCTAATCCTTCTGCTGCCTGCGCTCTCGTTTGTGATACTTGCGCTTGCCGGTATGAAGATGTCGCATAAGACAGCAGGTCTTATCGGTACTACATCCTTGGGAATAGTAACGGTATTGTCGTATTTGACGGCTTTTGCTTATTTTAGTGCAGACCGTCTCGCTGATGGTACGTTTGCCACCGTTGTTCCTTATAACTTCACATGGCTGCCGTTAGGCAATCTGCATTTCGACATGGGTGTCCTGTTGGATCCAATCTCTGTGATGATGCTGATTGTCATCTCGACGGTCTCGTTGATGGTACATATCTATTCCTTCGGCTATATGCATGGGGAGAAGGGCTTCCAGCGTTATTATGCGTTCCTGAGCCTGTTCACCATGTCCATGCTGGGCTTGGTAGTCGCCACGAATATCTTCCAGATGTATACCTTCTGGGAGTTGGTGGGTGTATCATCCTATTTGTTGATTGGATTCTACTATCCGTTGAAGCCTGCCATCGCTGCCTCCAAGAAGGCTTTCATCGTGACACGTTTTGCGGATATGTTCTTCCTCATTGGTATTCTGCTTTTCGGCTATTATACCGACTCGTTCAGTTTCTCCTTCGCGGGAGATATCGTGATGGGCGAGGGTACCACACCGTTTATTCAGGGTAATGCCGCCAAGGCACTTGCCGCAGGAGGTTTTATCTTGCCTACGGCATTGGTGTTGATGTTCATCGGTGGTGCGGGTAAGAGTGCGATGTTCCCGTTGCATATCTGGCTGCCCGATGCCATGGAGGGTCCTACACCAGTCAGTGCGTTGATTCACGCCGCTACGATGGTGGTCGCAGGTGTTTTCCAGATTGCCCGTATGTTCCCCTTGTGGATTGAGTATGCGCAACCGCAGTTGAGCATCGTGGTATGGGTAGGTGTGTTTACCGCCTTCTATGCCGCTGCTGTTGCCTGTGCCCAGAGTGATATCAAGCGCGTACTTGCTTTCTCGACCATCTCGCAGATTGCTTTTATGATGGTGGCACTGGGTGTCAGTCTGCCTGGAGAGCATGCCGTGCTCGACAATCATGCGCAGTTAGGTTTCATGGCTGGTATGTTCCACCTGTTCACCCATGCCATGTTCAAGGCATGTCTGTTCTTGGGTGCTGGTTGTATCATCCACGCCGTACACTCTAATGAGATGGCATTGATGGGTGGCTTGCGTAAGTACATGCCGATTACCCATATCACCTTCCTGATCTCCTGTCTTGCCATCGCAGGTATTCCTCCCTTCTCGGGATTCTTCTCGAAGGACGAGATCCTGACGGCATGTATGCACTATAGTCCCGTTTGCGGTTGGATCATGACAGGTGTTGCCGCCATGACGGCATTCTATATGTTCCGTCTGTACTACGGTATCTTCTGGGGTACGGAAAACAAAGAGGCTCATGAGCATCATACCCCGCATGAGGCACCTTGGACGATGACATTCCCGCTCATCTTCCTGTCGGTAGTGACCTGTCTGTGTGGCTTCCTGCCTTTCGGACATTTCGTTTCCGCCAGTGGTCATGCCTATGACATCCACCTCGACTGGAGTGTGGCTGCCACCTCTATTGTGATTGCTGTCTGCTCTATCTGTCTCGCCACCTATATATATAAAGGTGAGAGCCAGCCCATCGCCGACCGTCTGTATAAGACGTTCCCGAAGTTGCATCAGGCAGCCTATAAGCGTTTCTATCAGGATGAGATATGGCAGTATGTCACTCACCGTATCATCTTCCGTTGTATCTCCAAGCCAGTGGCATGGTTCGACCGTCATGTGGTTGACGGCACCTTCAACTTTATGGCGTGGGGTGCCAATGAGGCTGGTGAGTCCATCCGTCCCTGGCAGAGTGGTGATGTGCGTCAGTATGCCGTATGGTTCCTGACAGGCACAGTGGCATTAACATTAATACTATTAGCACTATAGTATCTATAGTCACTATAGTAACTATCAAAAAAGAATAACGAAAATGAATATATTAAGTTTATTTGTTTGCATTCCCGCCCTGATGCTGTTAGGTCTCTGGCTTGCCAAGAACCTCAATCAGGTGCGTGGCGTGATGGTGGCTGGTGCCTCGTGCTTGCTCGCCCTTTCTGTCTGGCTGACCATCTATTTCATCCAACAGCGTGCGGCAGGTAATACGGATGTGATGCTATTGACAGCGTCAACACCTTGGTTCAAACCTTTGAACATTGCCTATTCTGTCGGTGTCGATGGTATCTCTGTGGTGATGCTGCTCCTGTCGAGTATCATCGTATTTACGGGAACGTTTGCCTCTTGGCAGTTGAAACCGCTGACGAAGGAGTATTTCCTGTGGTTCACCCTTCTTTCTACAGGTGTTTACGGATTCTTTATCTGCACCGATATGTTCACCATGTTCATGTTCTATGAGGTGGCGTTGATTCCTATGTACCTGTTGATTGGTGTGTGGGGTAGTGGCAATAAGGAGTATGCTGCCATGAAACTGACGCTCATGCTGATGGGAGGCTCCGCCCTGTTGATTCTCGGTATCTTGGGTATCTACTATTACAGTGGTGCCACGACGATGAATGTCAACGAGATCGCAGCCTTGCATAATATCCCGGTGGAGACACAGAAGGTGTTCTTCCCCTTCATCTTCATCGGTTTCGGTGTGCTCGGTGCCTTGTTCCCCTTCCATACATGGTCTCCTGATGGTCATGCCTCAGCGCCTACGGCAGTGTCTATGCTGCATGCTGGTGTGCTGATGAAACTCGGAGGCTATGGCTGTTTCCGTGTCGCTATGTATCTGTTGCCGGATGCTGCCAACGAACTGGCGTGGATTTTCCTGATACTGACGACCATCTCTGTCGTATATGGTGCCTTCTCGGCATGTGTACAGACCGACTTGAAGTATATCAACGCCTATTCTTCCGTGTCACACTGCGGCTTGGTGCTCTTCGCCTTGTTGATGATGACCAAGACATCCTGCACGGGTGCTATCCTGCAGATGTTGTCACACGGTCTGATGACGGCACTCTTCTTTGCCCTCATCGGTATGATCTATGGTCGTACCCATACCCGTGACATCCGTTATTTGGATGGTCTGATGAAGATCATGCCTTTCCTTGCCGTGGGCTATGTGGTGGCTGGTCTTGCCAACCTGGGATTGCCGGGCTTCTCTGGATTCATTGCTGAGATGACGATTTTTGTAGGTTCTTTTGAGAATTCTGATACATTCCATCGTGTTGCCACCATTATTGCTTGTACTTCTATCGTAGTAACGGCGGTCTATATCCTCCGTGTGGTAGGTAAGATTCTCTATGGCGAGGTAAAGAACGAGCATTATCTGGAGTTGACGGACGCTACGTGGGATGAGCGTGTCGCTGTCATCTGTCTGATTGCTTGTGTCGCTGGTCTTGGTCTGTTCCCCTTGTGGGCAAGCAACGTCATTTCTGACGCCGTAGGACCTATTTTGGCTAACATCATTTAAAATTGAAGGGTTGAAGAATTGAAAAATTGAAGTTTTTATTATGAATTACGGACAATTCTTACATATGATTCCAGAGGCTACGCTCACAGCCATCTTGATCCTCGTTTTCCTCGCCGACATGTTTTGCAGTCGTGACCGTTGTGTGAAGATGAAGACCATGCGTATATTCGTCAGCCTCCTGTTATGCGCCCAGTTGTTTGCCTGTGCCTTGGCAGTTCCCACCTCTGCCTTTGGTGGGATGTATGTCGCCTCGCAGGCCGCTAATGTCATGAAGATGATTCTGACGTTGGGAACACTTATTGTGGTTATCATGGCACAGCCATGGCTGAAGAACGAGGTAGGCAATAAGGTCGGTGAGTTCTACGAGTTGGTTATATCCACCCTCCTCGGTATGTTTATCATGACATCCAGTGGCAACTTCCTGATGTTCTTCCTCGGATTAGAGATGGCGAGTGTGCCCATGGCATGTCTTGTCGCCTTTGACAAACTAAAGAAGAATTCTGCGGAGGGCGCTGCCAAGTATATCATCACCGCCACCTTCTCCAGTGGTGTGATGCTCTATGGCATCTCATTCGTCTATGGTGCCACAGGCACGCTTTATTTCGATGATGTGATGCAGCGTATCGCCTTCTTCTCTCAGTTCAAGAGCCAGTTGCCGATGCTGATTATGGGACTCGTGTTCTTCTTCAGTGGTCTGGGTTTCAAACTCTCGCTCGTACCGTTCCATTTCTGGACGGCAGACACCTACGAGGGTGCTCCTACACCCGTCACGGGTTATCTGAGCGTTGTGTCTAAAGGTGCCGCAGCCTTTGCGCTGATGGCTATTCTGATGAAGGTCTTTGCGCCATTGACAGCGTATTGGGATTATCTGCTCTATATCGTCATCGTACTGAGCATTACAATCGCCAACCTCTTTGCCATCCGTCAGAAGGAGTTGAAGCGCTTCATGGCGTTCAGTTCCATCTCCCAGGCTGGTTATATCATGCTTGCCGTTATCGGCAGCAACCAGATGGGACTTGCCGCACTGATGTACTACGTACTTGTGTATGTTGTTGCCAATATGGCTGTGTTTACTGTCATCAGCGCTGTTGAGCATGCTCCGATTACTCTGATTACTCCGAGTACTCAGAGAACTCAGATCTCCGCCTACGACGGTCTCTATCAGACGAATCCGAAGTTGGCGTTCCTGATGACACTCGCCCTGTTCTCATTGGCAGGCATTCCACCGTTCGCTGGTATGTTCTCGAAGTTCTTCGTGTTCATGGCGGCGGCGCAGCAGGGCTCGTTCTGGGCATACTTCGTGGTGTTCATTGCCTTGGTCAACACCGTCGTGTCTCTCTACTACTATCTGTTGATCGTGAAGGCAATGTATATTAAGTCTACGGAGAATCCTCTGCCAGCCTTCAAGACTGATGTCAACACACGTATTGCCCTTGCCGTATGTACCGCAGGCATCGTGCTTTTCGGCATCTGTTCTTGCGTCTACGACTTGCTGTTCACTGCCTCGGCAATGTGATGGCTATTAGTCTCTGACAACAAAACAACTTGTCTTGCCCTTATGGGAGATATCTTTATTCGTGTAAAGGATATCTCTTTTCGGAACAAAACAAGTTGTTTTGTTTTTGTTCGAATTCTTGATATAAATCATCTAAATGCCCCTTTTTTGCTGTTTGTGTGCGGAAACAGACACAACGTGGCGTAAAACTTCTTACCTTTGCAGCGCAATTCAGAAAGAGTTGCGTTAAACAAGAATTAGGATAATTATTAATTTAAAAAGGTAAAAAGAATTATGAAAAAGATTTTGATGACCCTCGTTGCAGTAGCAATGGCAACAACAATGAATGCTCAGTGGTATGTTGGTGGTACCGTAGGTTACAACTACACAAAGGACAAGAACACTGATGTAACCTCTAACACTTTCAAACTCCTTCCTGAGGTAGGTTACAACCTGAATGACAAATGGGCTGTAGGTATGAAGATTGGTTACGCTTACACCAAATTTGATGAGAGCAAGGCTCATGAGTTCGTTGTTAATCCTTACGCTCGTTACACCTTTGCTAAACTTGACAAGGTAAGTTTCTTCGCTGATGGTGGTTTTGAGTACAACTATGTTAAGGTAGGTGACGAGAAGGCTAACGGTTTTGGTATCAATATCAAACCAGGTGTTGCCGTAAACCTCAACGACAAGGTTAGTTTCGTGGCTCATATCGGTGAGTTCGGCTGGGCTTCTGCAAAGGCTAAGGATGCTAAGTCTGTACAGTCTGTTAATCTTGGTCTTGACCTCACATCAGTTGACTTCGGTTTGTATTTCAACTTCTAATTAAGGGAAAAGCATTATATTTAAATAAATTTCCTATGAGGGGGCACGTCTTCGGATGTGTCCTCTTTTTTT
>FLNX01000461.1_pt1 | contig 50485 bp, 49 predicted proteins | sample 1140341 | NCBI WGS metagenome assembly FLNX01 (sample SAMEA3878208, study PRJEB12797) | bioreactor metagenome | biome: Moose rumen | place: Sweden | collected 2011-10
AAAATGCTTGCCCTTTTGGACGGCCTGGTGACCATTTTTCTTCCTGACCTGAAGACGCTGAACAAAGCCCTTTCCAGACAATTATGCGCCGCCGATGATTATGGCGAACGGGCAAAAAAGGCACTCACATGGATGATTGACCACAATCCGCTGAAAATTGTTGAGGTGAAAAAAAACGGCATAAAGAAAGAAAAGATTTTGCAGGGCGTGATTATCAGGCACTTGTTTTTGCCCGGCCGCTTTGAGGAAACCGCCGAGGTGCTGGACTGGCTCAAAAAACATGCAGACGGAAAGGCAATTATTTCGCTGATGAGCCAGTACACGCCAGTACCCTTTAAGGGCAGCGAAGCAGAACTTGCCCGCCGAAAAAAAGCCCTGTCCGCCATAGAAAACCGTCTGGTAACCGCAAGCGAAGATGCGGATTTGCAGGATTTGATTGCCGCCTATGATTTTGAATACCTCTTTTATCAGGATTTGAGCGACGACACCAGCTGGCTCCCCGACTTTTCCCGCCCCCAACCCTTCTCCAACGCCCTGGCAAAGCCCCTATGGCATTGGAAAGAAGGATTCTTAAACTGAATAAACAAAGTTGCGGCGCACAGGACGTGCGCTGAAAAGCCAAGACGGAAGATGCCGCTTATGCGTTCCTTGGCATAAGGAGCCGCAAATATACCGGCATCAGGATAAAAATCAGGACATAGCCTACAATCATGCTGAGCAGCAGGGAATGCAGGAAGACGGGAAGAAAAGGCATCTGCGCACCGTGAGCAGCAGCCATTTTCCAGGCGAGGGCCACCATTGCCAGCGTAATGACTGGCGTGTAAATGAGGTCAGAAAGAAAACTTTCAGCACAATGGGCAGGCAGGGAACGGGGCTTGAGGTGCAAGGCATTGCATATGCCGTCGCCGACTTTTTTTATCGGCACAAGAAAACCGATAATCAAACTGATGAGCGTGCTTGCGGCAAAACTAATCAAAAATCCTGAAAGCGTAAAATGCCCTGAGGTGAGGTTTCCAAGGAGAGACAGGCAGAAACTGAGCGTTATTCCCATAAGGATGCTCATTCTGCGCCCTATTTTCTTTATCATCATGGCTTTTCTTGCGGCTTCCTGAGCCTGTGCCAAAGCCTGCATTTCTTCTTCCGACATACGCTGCCTCCCCTTAAAAAACGCACGGAAACTTGCGCTTTTGTCTATTCTACTACAGGTTTGTTGCATTTTCCACAAAAAAATCCCGCAAGTGCAAGTTCATGGCCTGAGCGATTTTTGAAAGTGTTTCAAGAGAGGGAATTGTTTTTTTGGATTCAATATAAAAAAGATGGCTGCGAGAAATACCGGATTCGACAGAAAGTTGTACTATCGAAATCTTTTTTTCTGTCCGAAACTGGCGAATTTTATCTATGACTGCCTCAACCTCTGCGTCCATGCTTGCTCTAAATTTAAAGAAATGGTATGACGCGGCATACAACAGCCTGACGGTTCAGACGGCCAGTGCGGACAGTGCAACGAATAAATTAAAGGCAAAAAAATGGTTCTCTGCCCATCCTTTTGAAGGCAAACATACATCGGGTAAAATCTTTGTCAGTTCTGTTTTTGTTGAGTTCCACACCAATGATGACAAATATGTTGACGTAAAGGCAACCCAAAGCATACAGATTGCAGGACAGGCCGTAAAAGTCCAGTACACACCGGATTATGAGCCTTACTACGGCGTTACAAGTATTATTATTGAAGAATAAAAAAATCTCGGGTCTTAGGGGCCGAAAAGGGATTAGCCCCGCAACAAGTTGCGCAGAGCATCTCTCCCTGCCCCTAGGAGGTGGGGGTGTCGGCGCAACAAAGTGCGACGCAGGGGGCGGGCTCGCCCCCTCCAAAAAATGCAAGCCTTATTTACTGCCAAAAATACAGTTGCGACCGGAGCGCTTTGCATTGTAGAGGGCATCGTCCGCCTGTTTAATGGTCACTTCGTAATTCTGCGTGTAATAGTGGGGTGCAAAACCAATGCTGATGGTCACTACCCCCGCCTCATTCTGAGCAAAAGGCAGGGCAAGGGATTCCACTGTCCGACGCAATTTTTCTGCATGTTCCCGCAGTTCATCATAGCTGTCTTTTGTGGTAAGGGCACAGAATTCTTCGCCACCATAGCGATAGAATTCAAATCCGTTTTGCCTGCCAAATTCAGCAAAGCATTTTCCCAGATTGCGCAGGCACTGGTCGCCCGCCTGATGACCCAAGGTGTCGTTAAAAAGCTTAAAATGGTCAATGTCAATCATAAAGAGACCGGCAAGCGCACCATTGCTTTTCTGAATGCCCGTCAGACGCTCAAAAAGCATGCGCCGGTTAGCAAGTTCCGTAAGTATGTCCGTGCTTTTTTGATACTCCAGAGTGCGGTCTTTTTCAAAATTTGAAAGGCGTACATAGCGTTCATAAAGACCGATGATAATGCCCACAAGGGTAAATGCCGCACCGTTAAACACATCCAGCACAAAATCGCTGTAGTCCTTGTACAAGTAGGCCATCACCGAATGCAGGACAAAGACGCCGACAGAAAGCATGTTGATGCGGTAGGAGCGGTCAAAAATCAGCAGGGGAAAGATAATCTGCAAGCAGATGACCGAGGAGGCCGCATGGGAACCCAGACCAGATGCCGATGAAATGCTGGCAAAAATGCCGAATGCATACAGGTAAAAGACAAAGGTGTAGACAAGAGGAAGATAATGAGGACTGTGCGCAGAATGAATCTTGCGGAACAAGACAGTCAGCACAAGAAAGAATACAAAAGAAATTGAATAGATAAGCAGGTACTTTACATTGAAAAAAGGCAAGGCAAAAAACATCATCACGCCGAATATGATGGTCATAATCAGCGAAATAATAGCGAAAACCTGAGAGCAAAAGAAACTGATGTTTTTCCGCTCCTGAACAAGTAATCTCTGCTCGTTTTTGTGGAATTCAATCAATGTCCGCAGCGTACTGCTAATAAACATTGTTTTATTATATAACAAAGTGGCACTAATTGTTAAGAGGTCCGCCTGTCATATTTCAGAAAAAATGCCTTTTCTGAATTAAGTATAAAATCTATTTGTTCTGTTGGAATTGGCAGTCTTTCCCGCACCCTATCCCTGAAAATCATAAAAGCGAAACGTTTCCCTTTCCCCGCTTTACGATTTTCAACAGCCCGTTTCACTCTGCTGTACCTCCGAGCAACCCCCAGCCGTTGCATCCCTGCCAACGTTCTGTTGGATTGACCAGACGTTTCACTTCTGGACTTGGCCCAACGTTTCGTTGTTGGAGCACGAGCAAGCTCGGCTTGGATTCCTTGCCATCATCTACAAAAATGTCGAGTTGTGTGATATAATCAAATAATCAAGTTACATAAAGGACATCATCATGGCAAAATCAAAATCCCCAAAATCTACTGCCATCGATATTCTTGATAATTCATACTTATCTGCGAGTTTGCAAGGCAAACTCGTTAAGCACGCGATAGCGTGCGACGGATGCAGCCTGCGAACTTTGGGGACACATTCCCGCTGGTCAGAAATTGCCAAAGCTGCCCACACATCGGAAATCGGCACAATCCTAGACAAAGCCATGATTGCAACATGGACATGAGCGACACCGAAGCAAGCAAAGACCTGCTGGGCCGCACCTACGAATACTGCATAGCGCAGTTTGCATCCTACGAAGGAGTAAAAGGCGGCGAGTTCTACACACCGGCCAGCGTTGTAAAAACAATCGTAAATATCTTAAAGCCGTCAGAAGGAAAACGCGTTTATGATATAAAAACACCGAGATTGATACAATTTAATTATTCCTCCGCCGTTTTTGTCGCTTGAGGGGTAAGTTGTGGAAGTCGGGGTGTCCCGGCTGTTTTTATCGGTAGAAATGTTCATACTTCGTCGGTATAATAGACGACAAGAAATCGGGATTTGTGAGGAACAGATATGAAAACAATATATCTGATCGGCGGTACAATGGGCGTCGGTAAAACGACGGTAAGTCAGCAGCTGAAAAAGGAGTTGCCGAACAGTGTTTTTCTTGACGGCGATTGGTGTTGGGATGCCGATCCGTTTCAGGTAACAGAAGAAACAAAAGCCATGGTCATGCGCAACATCTGCTTCTTGCTGAATAGTTTTCTCCACTGTACGGCCTATAAAAATATTATTTTCTGCTGGGTAATGCATGAACAATCCATTATTGACGAAATAATCAATAGTCTGGACACAGGAGATGCGAGAGTCATAAAGATTTCGCTTATGATCGATGAAACCAATTTGCGTAAAAGACTCTCTGCTGACATCGCTAGGGGGATCCGCAGTAACGATGTAATCGACAGAAGTGTTGCAAGAATCAACATGTATCAAATACTTGACACCATAAAAGTGGATACAGTCAATAAGAACGTTTGTGAAATCGTGAGTGAAATACTGACGCTTTGATATCAACAAATTCCAGTTTAACGGGGTAACCACCATGAAGCAAATCACGAACAAGGAATATGAAGAGTGGCAGAAGTACAAAGCGGAGAAAGCAAAAGGCCGCGTCCTGCTGCCGGATACCGTCCGGTTCATCTGTGAAGCAACTGGGGTCAGGATAAATTGCAGAACGACCCGCGATGGGGGCTCGGGCTTCCACCCGCAGGCAACGCAAACTACGCATGGATTGAACACATGATTTACCACCTGGCACCAAACGGAAAAATCGGCCTGGTTCTTGCAAACGGTGCCCTTTCCACCCAGACCTCTGGCGAAGGAGAAATCCGCCGTAAAATAATCGAAGCAGATTTAATAGAAGGAATTGTCGCCATGCCACCCCAGCTTTTTTACAGCGTAACAATTCCGGTAACCCTCTGGTTCATCACCCGCGGCAAAAAGCAGACCGGCAAAACCCTCTTCATAGATGCCCGCAACATGGGCCACATGGTAGACCGCAAGCACCGCGACTTTTCCGAAAAAGACATCTCCCTCCTTGCCGACACCTTCACCGCCTTCCAGAAGGGCACTCTTGAAGATGTAAAAGGCTTCTGCGCAGTTGCCACCACAAAACAAATCGCCGCCCAGGACTACATCCTCACTCCCGGCCGCTACGTTGGCATAGAAGAAAAAGCCGAAGACGACGAACCCTTCGCCGATAAAATGCCCCGCCTGACCACCGAACTTGGCGGAATGTTCGCAAAGAGCCACGAGCTCGAAGAAGAGATAAAGAAAAATCTTGCTGGGATTGGGTTTAAGATTTAGGAGAGAACATGACAGAAAACACACGGATAAAGCTTTTTGAAGACAAGAAAGTCCGCACGATTTGGGATAAAGAAAGCGAAAAATGGTATTTTTCGGTTGTGGATGTTGTTGCTGTGCTGACGGAAAGCAAAGATGCAACAGCTTATTGGCGAAAATTAAAGCAACGACTCAAAGAAGAAGGAAATGAAACCGTGACAAATTGTCACGGTTTGAAAATGCCAGCTCCAGACGGAAAAATGCGCCTTACAGATTGCCTTGATACACAAGGCTTTTTCCGCCTGATTCAGTCAATTCCATCGCCAAAAGCAGAACCTTTCAAGCTCTGGATGGCACAGGTCGCAAAAGAACGCCTTGACGAGATGCAGGACCCGGAGCAGGGAATTCAACGCGCTTTGCTGGAATACCGCGCACTCGGTTATTCAGAAAATTGGATTAACCAGCGGCTCAAATCAATTGAAATCCGCAAAGACCTTACCGATGAATGGAAAAAGCACGGCTTAAAAGAAGGCGTTCAGTTTGCCACACTTACCGACATCATCTATAAAACATGGGCAGGCAAAACCGCAAAAGAATACAAGGAATACAAAGGGCTCAAAAAGGAAAACCTCCGCGACAACATGACTAACAAAGAACTCGTTCTTAACATGCTCGCTGAACTTTCTACAAAAGAAATCTCGGAAAGTTCCAATCCACAGGATTTTGACGACCATATTCAGAATGCCGTGGACGGCGCGATAATCGCAAAAAATGCCAGAATTGAACTTGAGCAGAAAACCGGAAAGAAAGTTGTTACTCCGCTAAATGCAAGAGACGGAATCGGTTTGACGGCAGACACCAAGGCATCCGTGCTTTTGGAGAACGAGGAAGAGAAATAAGGAGGGGGAAGTCTCCCCCTCGCTTCAGCCCGCTTCGCGGTCTTACGCTACCCCTTCTCCTAGGGGCACAGCCCCTAAAACCCGGTAGCTCGCAGGCGGGCAAAAATTGCCACACGGATTCGATTTTGCTAACGCAAAATCCATGGAGGATTGATGATAGAAAAAGAAGAACTTACAGGCAAAATAAGAAAAACTTTTACCTGTAATGTACAAAGGAAAACAATTAAAAAAAGAATATTATGCTGATTTTGTATGCTATGATGACATCATCGTAGAACTAAAAGCTGTAAGTGTTCTTTCAAAACCTCATAAAGCTCAGGTTTTGAATTACTTAAATGCGGCAAACAAAGAAATCGGTTTGCTTATAAACTTTGGTGAAACAAAACTAAAATGGGAACGAATCACCAAATTCAAAAGTCAGGAAAATCGTTAGATTTTCCGAATCCGTGTGGCAATATAAAGGAATGAAAATGGAAGAGTGGAAAGAATGTAAACTAAAAGATATCTGTGATTATGGAAAAGACAGAACTGAGGTTTCATCACTAGATAATTCAACTTATATCTCAACAGGAAATATGCTTCCAAATCGTGCCGGTATAACAACAGCCACTGCATTACCAACAGGAGAATTACCCCCTAGCTTTGAAGCTGATGATACTTTAGTTTCTAACATTCGACCATATTTTAAGAAAATCTGGAAAGCAACTTTTTCAGGTGGCTGTTCAGCAGATGTTTTAGTATTTAAAGCAAAAGAAAATATTTCTAAAGATTATTTATATTATGTTTTAGCAGATGATGAATTCTTTAAATACAGTATGGCAACATCAAAAGGAACAAAAATGCCACGTGGGGATAAAACTTCAATAATGAATTATCCTGTAAAACTTCCCCCTCTCCCCACCCAGCAAAAAATCGCCGCCATACTCTCATCCCTCGACGACAAAATCGAACTGAACAACAAAATAAACACCAACCTCGAACAGCAAGCTGGGACCCTCTTCAAAAACTGTTTTGTAGACATCTATCCCTTTGGCGGCAAAATGCCCGCGAGGTGGAAAGTTGGAACTGTTTCAGAAATAATTACACTGCATGATTCAAAACGAATCCCATTATCTAGTCAGCAGCGAGAAAAAATGGAAAAGAAATATCCATACTATGGGGCAACTTCATTAATGGACTATGTTGATAATTATCTTTTTGATGGTATTTTCTTACTTCTTGGTAAAGACGGAACTGTCGTTGATTCAGAAGGTTTTCCTATTCTTCAATATGTCGAAGGTAAATTCTGGGTAAATAACCATGCTCACATTTTAACAGGTAAAAACGGCTTCTCTGTAGAAATGTTATACCTGTTGTTCTCACTAACAAATGTAAAAGATAAAGTAACAGGAGCAGTTCAACCAAAAATCAGCCAAGGTAACTTAAATAGTATAACAGCAATAATTCCGACAGAAGAAATATGTAAAAAGTTTGACTTATTAATCCAACCATTGTTTGCACAGATAAGAAATCTCAAACAAGAAAATGATAGGTTATCTGATCTTCGGGATACTTTGCTGCCAAAGTTGATAAATGGTGAAATTGAGGTATAAATATTTAGAATGAAAAAGTGCATATTAATAATTACAAATTCTATAGATAGTACTGTTGATTCAATTATTCAGCGATTCAATAAAAAAGTTGATTTTTTCAGAATTAATCTTGATAATTTCTCAAATTACAAAATTTCAGTGGGACAAGACTATTGTATCTGGGAAATAACTGATGTACAAAGAAATATCTCAATCAATAAATCTGAAATTTGTTCGATTTATTATAGGAAACCTATGTTTCCTGATTTATCAGAATATGAACAAGAATATCATATGATGATACAAAGAGATATCATGGGACTTATAAATGGGATTGTTGATTCTTATGATGGAATTGTATTATCGAAACCTTGCTTTTTACGTGAATCAGAAAACAAAACAAATCAATTAATTTATGCAATAACTCATAACTGGAAAACACCTAATTCATTTATAGGAAATAATTCTGATAAACAAATAAATTTTTCTTCTTTTAAATCAATTATAAAACCCCTTACAACAGGAAAGGTGTATACACAAACTGGCTGTGAATTATATCAAACTAATTATTTCGAGTATAAAGAAAATGATATTTCTTTAACACCGATATATTTACAAACTTACATAACAAAATTGTATGAAGTTAGAATTACAATTATTAACAACTTATTTTATACAGTTAGAATAGATACAAAAGATAAACTTGATTGGAGATCTGATTACGAGAATCATATATATTCAAATATAGAATGTCCAAAAGAAATCCAGAAACAATGTTTAGATATGTTGAAATATTATAATTTGAATTTCGGAGCTTTTGATTATATAGTAACACCAGAAAATGAATGGATATTTCTTGAATTAAATCCAAATGGACAATGGTTATGGCTTGAAGAAGCATTAAACCTAGATATTTCAGAAAAAATAATAAATTATTTATTAGGAGAATAAATACAATGAAAGGATTTCTTGAAGAAACAGGCTCTCTTATAAAAGATTTTTGGTATTTTCTTATCAATTACATTTTTCTTATATGGGCTCATAGTCCAATTATACCGTTAACTAGTGATACTAATTTCCCAAATTTGCATTTTCCAGAGGAAAATAAAAATATAAGATTAAGTTTATTTTCATTTTATTTTGGAGAATATGCATTCTACTTCATGTCATGGAGTTTCTCTGAAAAAAATTTTAGATTACTAAAAAAACTTGCATTATCAAGCTTAGAAGCATTTAATACAGATGATAATAGTCCAGAATTCAAACAAAAAATTAGTGATTTTAGAAATCATATTTCATCCCTCAATTCTGCTGACTTATGCATTGAAAAAGAAGCTCTTTGTAGAAAAATTGAAAACGATAATGCAAGAATTAATAAAAGCGATATAAAACTAAATATCTATTCAGCTATAGTACTTGCAATTATATCAATTATTAATTTTAAAACTTTTATATCTTTTTCTTTTGATTTTTCAATAAGAAATATTTTAATTTTACTGAATATATATTTTTTTATAAATATATGTGCAATTATTATTCAAAATATTAAAGTTAAAGGTTTTCTTACAAGTAAAATTAAGGATTTAGAAACTGCCCAACAAAAAGACAAATTTTACTTAGAGCAATTATATTATGATTCCTATTTTATATCAGAAAAGGCGCGATTGTTTGTTAGTTATATTTGTCGTATTTATGATTATGTACAAATATTAATTATCATAATGGTATTTATTTTCTCAATAGGATTATTAAACAAACATCCCGTTCAATATTCAACAAACAGTTCAGAAACAACGGTTATAACGATTAATTCTGAGAATTTTCTAAATATTTATTCAAAAGATAGAATTGCTTTTTCTGAAGTTTTACTTGAATTGCAAAAAAATCATTATTCAAGAATTTTAATTTTATCACAAAAAGAGGTTTCTTCTGAAATACAACAAAAAATTTCGCTATTCGATAGGCAAAAAATTTATTATCTTATAGATAATACTCTTTCAGAAAATGAAATAAAAATAATTGTGGAGGAATAAACATGAAAAAACACATTTTGAGTTATTATGCAAAAAGAGAAGTTGACTATCAATGCTCGATTAATTCAAAAAAAACAAAAGAAACCAGAACTATTGAACAAACTGATAATGATATTATGCTCTCAAAGAAGAAAGGTACAATAAAAACTTTTAGTGTTGAGAATTCTGATTCAGATGACGCATTTATATTAAAATGTACCGATAAATTAAAAGATGGAACAGAAACGATTGAAAACTCGGATATTTATTCCTTTTATTGTGATGAAGGGACAAGACTGACAAAATCCATTGAAGATTCTGATTCAGATATTAATTATTCAGCTAAAAAAACGAAATTAACAGAAACCATAGAGGCATCAGATTCAGATGAGTCAATTTTTATTGCAAATAACAAAAAAACTTTACTTACAGATTCTGTAGAACAATCAGATCCAGACAATGCTCTTTGGTTCTAAACGACAGAATAATTCCTTCGTTGCTGGTAACGGGTGAGCCAACAAAAAAAGACTCAGTAGTTCGGAATTTCCGAACTACTGAAAACTATAATAAAATCACAGCTAAATATGAGTACGTCAAAATATAATTGTTTTCAAAGAATCCAGATTTCTCAAACAAATATTGTCCTTATTGTGGTAGACTTTTTTCAACATTTGGTACATCAGAAAAAATCAAAGATAAAACAAACAAAGAACATTTAATCGGACGAGATTTTGTACCACGCAATAGTTTTGATAATCCACAAAATATAAATTTCATTTTTAGGGCATGTTCTTCTTGTAATAGTAGAAAAGCTGAATATGAAAGACAAGTTTCATCAGTTTCTTTATTAAATTCTTTATCAGAACACTCGCCAGATGAACAAAAAAGAATATATGAAAAAGCTCAAAATGATTATTCAGGTTTTGTAAAGGGAAAAAAGTAATTGATTCATATTCAACTCATTCTATAAAAACACGGACAAGTTTTTGTACCTTAAAAGTAGGACTGTGGGGTGCTCCGCAAGTTGAAGAAACTGTCATAGCAAATCTCGCTTTTATGCATATGCAAGGATTGCTATGCTTCATATTACAGGCAGATAAATGTGATAATAAAGAACTTGTCCATCTTTATAAAAAAGATTTTCATTATTTTGGTTCGTTTCCAAAAGATGATTGGGGGAATCCGAGTCTTGAGTTTTTAAGAAATATGACGTTTTCATGGAATCCCTTGATGATTATGTCTACGGCAAATAATAATTTTAAGATCTATATAAAGGCTTCAGAAAATATAATCTTCTGGCTTTTAGAATGGAATAAGTATTATAGAGTATGTGGGTTCATTGGTGAAAAAGCAAAATGTTTACCTATTCTTGAAACAATCCCTGAAGTAAAATATAAATATTGGGGGAAAGATTCTGATGGAGGAGAAATGTTTTTAAGACGCTCTATCCCCTTGAAAAAAGATTCACCTGATTTTATTTTTGAATAATATATTTAAATAGGATACTAAAAAAATTAAGCAGGCGTTGCGGGCGGCGTCTGAGCCCGCAGAAGGGGTAGCGGAAAACGCCGCAGGCGGTTGGAGCGAGGGGAAGCCTTTCCCCTTAATTTTATTAAACAATATAAAAGTATAAAACTTGCAAGGAGAACAAGTTTTATACATTAATTGTTAATTAATTATCCTCTTGGCGGAAACGGATCGTTTCCATGAGAATCACGACTTGCAATCTGACCATTCATATTATGTATGAAAAGTTCAGAACCTTGATTTTGACTGATTGTTCGAGCAATAGAAATTGCTTCTGCTTTTGTTTCAGAATGCGCACTTGCTCGTTGTGCATTAGCAGCTTTTACATCCCAGCCGCCATTAGGATTGTGTAAAACATGATGTTGCTTCACGGGGATATCCTCCCACCCTGAATGACTCCTTGACACAAATTCCTCAAAAAATTATTCTAAGGTATCTACTATTTGTGACTCATTCAGAGTTATAAATGAATTTTCAAGGACTATTTGCAGGTGGTGCTGCATTTAGTCCTTTTTTTATTGGAACGACGTTCCAAAAGCCCGATGGGACTATATAATAAAGATAACTACAAATATAAAAATCGTCAATATCTTAAAGTGAAAAATTCACTTCAAATTATCTTTACGTATGCCGATATTTATATTATACTTAGTATAGATACGAATATTTCACTTTAAGGTTTAATTATGTTAGTAAGATTTAATGTTAGGAATTTTTTATCTTTTTATGAACGGGAAGATCCAGAAACTCATGATACTGTAAGTCATGAGTTTTCTATGATTCCTGGAAAGGTAAGGCTTAATTCTGAACACGTTTATCAGAACAAGAAACAAAATCTCTTAAAACTTGCAGCAATTTATGGTGCAAATGCATCCGGAAAATCGAATATAACAAAAGCTATTAGATTTTTTAGAGAGATGACAATAAGAGGAAGATGCCCTGTTGGGTCTATTGAAAAGTATTCTAAAATAAAAATAGAAAACAAAGATAAACCTAGTTATTTTGAATGTGAAATTCTTCTAGAAGAAGAACTCTATTCATATGGATTTGAAGTAGTTTTATCTAGTGGTGTAATAGAGTCGGAATGGCTAACAAAGCTTTCTAAAGAATCTGAAACAAATCTCTTTTATAAAGATGGTCAAAATGATGATTATCATTTTTCTTCAATTCTTTCAAATAATCAGGCACTGGAAATATACCAACAAGGTATAAAGGGAAGTAATTCTCTTTTCCTTTATGAAATGAATAAAAATAAACAAGGATTTTATGATAATAATATCAATGCTCAAATTCTTCAAAATATTTATAAATGGATAAAAGATAAACTTGAAATTGTGTCTCCTAATTTACCTGTAAATGATAGTTCCTTTTTAATTAATACAACTTCTCTAGCGAAAGTTGCTGATTTATTGAATTCTTTCGACACAGGAATAGTTTCCATAAAAGAAGTAAATGAAGATCCTAATAAAGTGTTTGAAAGTATTCCTATAGAAATTCGTAGAGAATTATTAAAACAAATTGATATTTTTACTACTTTAAGAAATCAAAACAAAGATATTAAAATAGCTGGCAAATGGAGTTCATTAGTAAGAAATCGAAATGATATAATAGGATTTGAGCTTGATCAAAATTTAAAACCTAAAGCCTATTCTCTCCAATTTGAACATAGAAATATTAATCCAGATATTCACTTCAAGATCTCAGAAGAATCTGATGGTACAGCTCGTTTATTTGAGTTGATAGAAATATTACTTTCAAAGAAAGAGAAGACTTATGTTGTTGATGAATTAGATAGATGTATGCATCCATGTCTTACTTATAAGTTTATTCAGAATTTCTTTGAATATACAAAAAATAATAGAACTCAATTAATTGTGACAACACATGAATCAAGACTACTTGATTTTAAATTATTAAGAAGAGATGAGATTTGGTTTGTAAATAAGGATGAAAATGGAAATAGTAATATTTATTCTTTGGAAGAATACAATGCGCGTTTTGATCAAAAAATAGATAAAGCCTATCTTGAGGGACGCTATGGAGGTGTTCCTTTGTTTACGACAATGTTTCCGATTGGAGAATAATTTGAGAGAAAGTAAGACTTTTGGAAATAGATCTAAAACGAGAACCTCAGATGAAGTAAATCGCAAATGTTATTTCTTTTGCGAGGGACAAGAAACAGAGCCTATCTATTTTGCAAAACTAAAAGATATGAGAAGTAAAGTAGGAATTTCTCCTCTAATTGATTTTATTCAAATTGAAAAGCCTCGTGGTGAAGACTGGAGCAATCCTAAAAAAATGGTTGATGCTCTTTGTTTAGATTTATCAAATGCAATTACATATAATACGCTTATAAATGCAATGATAGACTGTTTGTATACAAGTGACTATTTAATCAAGCATAAGGATAAAATCAAGGAATTCACAGACTTACTTATTTCATTTGTACATGAACAACTAAAAGTTCAAGAAACTGATATTGTTAGCGATGTCACTAAAACAACAAAAGCAGTTTATGATTTCTTTAATCAACAGCGCCCAAAAATTTGTAATATAATAATATCAAATATAAATGATATATTGGATAATTATGAGATTACATTCGATAAAGAAATAGATTTTTTATGTCTTGTAGTAGATAGGGATCCTGAATCTTTTACCGAATTTCAATTTGATGATGTGCTAGAGACTTGTCAGAAAAATAATTTTGATTTCTTAATTTCTAATCCAAATTTTGAATTCTGGTTGCTATTGCATTTTGATGATATTCTAGACCTTGACAAAAATAAACTTCTAAGAAATGAGAAAATTAATTCTGGTTCAAAATCTTCAATTAGGTATATTCCTAATGAATTAAGAAAATGTTTAGGAAAATACAAAAAGAACAAATATGATTCTGAGTTACTCTTAGAAAAATTAGATGCAGCAATAAAAAATGAAAAACAATATTGTGAAACCCTTCCGGAATTAAAGAATGAATTAGGTTCTAATATTGGGTTATTTATTGAAAAATTAAGACAGATAGATAAATAGCATTTTAATATACATATTTTTTTTGTTCATCTCGTGTTACAATTGATTAACTGAATCATTAAGGAGTTTTAATTATATGTCCGCCGATTACAACGAAGAAGCCTATGAAAATGCTCTGATTGAACTGTTTCAGAATATGGGATGGGAGCATGTTTACGGTCCGGACATTGACCGCGACTGGCATTCTCCCCTTTATGATTCTGTTCTTGAAGATTCTATCAGGCGACTGAATCCAAAGGCTGCACCTAGCGCAATTGACGAGGCACTTCTTAAACTCCGACACTTTGAAAATGCCGAGCTAAAAAAGAAAAATGCTCTTTTTATGGAATACCTGCAGAATGGTATTGAAGTAAGCTACCATCAAAACGGCGAAACTAAATCTGACATCATCTATATTGCAGACTTTGAAAATGCCAAAAAGCTTTGCGACAAAAACTCTTACATTCTTGCAAATCAGTGGACATTTATAGAAAACTCAAACAAGCGGCCGGACATTCTGCTTTTCTTGAACGGACTTCCTGTCTGTCTTTTTGAATTGAAATCTCCAAGTCGTGAGCAGACGGATGCAAGCGAAGCATACACACAGATTCGCAATTACATGCAGGAAATTCCTTCCATGTTCATTTACAACTGTATCTGCGTAATGAGCGACCAGCTTACGAGTAAGGCGGGAACCATTACAAGTGGTGAAGACCGTTTTATGGAATGGAAAAATATGGGCGTTCCCGCATAGATGGCAAAGCCACCTATGCGGTCGGGCTTTTCGCACTTCGCCTGTTCGGCTCATCCCTCACTTTGTTCGGGACTAAAGGTGCTACAATCCCTAACGCAGCCTACGGCTCTGCCACATAAAGTTCTACATGTTCATTTTTCTCATAGATTGAGAATATATTTTCAAGTACTTCCAGTGCAACAGCATATCCTAAACTATCTTTCGTTATGGCATACTGAGCAGCACATAAATCGCACCACTGCCCGATTCGATTTCTTTCATCAACAAGTACGCTCCAGTTTTCAGAAAGCGTTTGAATTGGAGTTTCTGCCAAAGTTTCTTGTATCAAATCCTTGTATTTTTGGATGCGTCCAAAAGCTGCTGGCATCTTAACAAGCAGACCTGTTCTTAAAGGCAAATCAACTTTTCCCCCTGCAGAAAACATATCACGGAATGATGGATTTATGATTCCATATCTGGTAAGCATAAAAAGTGAAGAATTGTTGTATTTATCGGAACTGTTACCTAAAATTTCAGGAAACATGGCATAAAGTAAGACCCTGATCCTTTCTTTTTCTTCGATGTCGAGCGTTGAAAATAATCTTACCGTTGGAGCTGTACTTTCTTCAATAGAATCCGTTGCCCACCACAAACGCTCGCCCGGTTTTAATTTTGACTTATAATATTTTGAAACAGGTTCAACAGGATTTTCAAGGTTGCGGAGTTCATCATAACTCATGCCTATTTTGTCAAAAATCGTTTCGCCTTTTTTAAGTTCCATGTCAATCCGATAACGTGGGTAATGCGTAACGGCAATGTCAGACAGACATTCTTCATACGGGCGTGAGCGAAATTCTACAGGCTTTCCCAGCTTTCCAAAAGTCATGAAAATACTCTTGATGTTCATATCCCGCGTTGATTCAAGAATGCTTGAACCTGTAGAAGTCCAGTGATTTTTTATCGTGCTCTTTACTTCCACACCGTAAAAGTCGCTGATTCTAATATCTGGAAACTGTGCGCCAGAAACAAGTTGAATAGTGCTTTCAAAATCCGTTCCTTTTGCACAGTCTTTCAGTGCAAAAAAAACATCTTCCTCTAGAAGTTGTGCCGTCCTCCTTGCAAAGTAATCTTCATGCCCTTTTGCTTCTGCATTCAGATATTTGTCAGTTTTCTTCATCAAGTTTTGAAAAGTGATAAGTTCAGGCTCATTGTTTTCCGAAACAATCATTTGTCCTCTCCAAAATACAAATGCCACTTGCCTTCGATATTTTTTGCAACATTATATGCAAGCAGACACGGCACGGCATTTCCAATGATTTTATAGGCATCGCTTGAAGATACAGAGACATTTTTAGAAGTCCTTGGCAGAATGAACTGATAATCATCGGGGAAAGTTTGGATTCTTGCACATTCCCGAACCGTAAGCCTTCGTTCCTGTAACCCTTCCTTTAGTTCTTTCGTGTGATTTCCACCATGTTCTTTGCTCAGCCTTCGGTATTCGATGTTTCCGTGATGTTCGCTTCTGATTGTCGGAGCAACATCATTTAGTTTTATTTCCGTTTGCCCCTGACAATGAGTGCCCATATATTTTGCTTTTGAATATTTCTGTTGGGATAAATCGGAGGAATTTTCAGGCTCTGGCAAATCTGACAGAACATCGAAAGAAGTTACAAGAGGCAGTAAATCAGAATCTGATTTTGAATGAGTCTGCAAAGGATATGGATTGTATTTATCAGAAATAACATCTTGACTCAAAGCTTCCAATGCTTCTTTTTTCAAAGCACTTTTTTTGTATCCAAAAAACAAAACACGCTCGCGATTTTGTGGAACTCCGTAATTTGCCGAATTCAAGACACTCGCATTTACCACGATATAGCCACCGTTCCCAGCCGTAGAAAAATCATGCTCGATGACAGCCTTTGCATCTGCAAGATTTGTAAGTCCTTTTACATTTTCCGCAATGAAAATTTTTGGTTTCGTCAAGGTTATTACATCACGCATCCAAATATACAGTTGTCCGCGACTTTCAATCGAAGGCTCGTCTGTCGCAAGTGCAGTTCCTAAGTGGCTTTTCTGAGAATTAAATCCAAGACGTTTTCCTGCAACAGAAAAATCCTGACATGGAAAGCCGCCTGTTACAATGTCGATATTTTCGGGAAAAGAAAACTGACCTTTTTTAGCCTGCTTTACCAAATCAACAATGCTTTCAAGGTGATAGCGTTCATTAGCATTTTCATAATGATGTGAAAAATAAGAAACCCACGCCGCTTTTGCATCAGGGCGAATGTCATTAGCAAAGACAGTTTCAAAACAGGTTGGAGCTAAAAGTGCTTTTCCATCCAATTTTTCCAAAATCCAGTCGGGATGCAGTTTTTCATTTATGCTTTTACTATTGCAGATAAAAGAACCTGTAAATCCCAAATCCATACCGCCACAGCCTGAAAAAAGAGAAAGCAAATTGTGTTTTGTGGACATAAAAACCTCTAAAAACAGGAAATGTCCATAGAATATTAGAGTAGTCTTGGATATTTCCAATATATCTATATTCTATTATCGGGAATATTCCAAGAAACCGCGTAAAAATTGGATTTATCCTTGATTATTGATGTATGAACTTTTGGGAACGAGTAAATGATTTATTGGAGAGAAACGACATCAACAAGAAAACGCTTGCGGCGGATGCAGGCTTTGATGCTTCAAATATCACGAAAGGCATAAAGAACAATAATATTCCGTCTGCCGAAACTGCGGTAAAAATCGCTGAGAGACTTGGCGTAACCGTAGAATATTTAGTGACAGGGAAAGACAGTCTGACGAATAATGCCAATACAGGAAAGAGTGTATATTTGTACCAGAAATATCATACGGTGATAGATACTTTGGAGAAGCTTCCTAATCCGAAGCAGAGAAGTGTCATGCGAATTGTCGAGGAATGTGGGGAATTAGGAAAGTAATCAAATGAGTGATTACACTGTCCGCGACCGCCAGAACTACGGTGAAATGGATGTCGCAAAACGAGCCTTCCCTAAGTTCCAGGAAAAACTTGAAATCTGCCGAAACCTTTTCTTTGGCTATGATTATACTCCATTCTACGAAGGCTCAGACTTACAGCGCGGTATGACAATCAGCGGGGCAGTAAACTTTATTGTTCCTCCAGATAAGGAAGAACAGAAACAGGCATTTATAAAAGAAGCCTTAATGCTTAAACAGGCACTTTCTCTTTGTTCATCCATGGTAAAAGAACACATGCGCCTTGAAGCCGCCTTCTTTGAATCTGTCCGCGTTCTTGTAATGCGTATTTTGTATAACCCATCTGGCAAGAAATTCTCCCTCAAAGAAATCAACGACCGTATAAATGAACTTCTCAAACAGTCAGTTAAATCAGATGGCGTTATAAATCCTTTCTCTGATGTTGGCGAAAAAGTAAACCTCTTTGATCCGATCTTCCTTGAAAACATCTCAAAGATGAAAGAAAAGAATCTCGCCGTAGAAATGCTCAAGAAGTTGATTGATGAACAGGTAAAAGTATACAAGCGAACAAACCTCGTAAAATCCGAAGCCTTCAGCGAACTCATTCAGCAAACCTTAAACCGTTACCTGAACGGAATGCTCACCAATGAAGAAGTAATTCAGGAACTTTTGAAACTCGCAAAAGAAATGCTTCATGCAAGCGAAGAAGGAAACAAACTCGGCCTCACAGATGAAGAACTTGCCTTCTACGATGCACTCACAAAATCGGAAGCTGTAAAAGATTTCTATTCAAACGAAGACCTTGTTGCTCTTACAAAAGAACTCACAGAAACCCTTCGCAAAAACAAAACCATCGACTGGCAGAAAAAAGAATCTGCCCGAGCAAAAATGCGCATGATTGTTAAGAAACTTCTGAAGAAATACAAATATCCACCAGAGGGACAGGAAGACGCATTGAAAACTGTAATCAGCCAGTGCGAACTATGGACAGATAATGTTGCAGATTATGAAGCTGATTCATCTGGAAATCTCTTTGACAAGACTGATAAGACCGTTCAATATGAAATACAAAATGATTATGGAATGCTAAAAGTTGCTGAACCAACAAGCAAATTTGAAAAACAGAAATAAAGTTACCAACTTCTAAATACCTTTATAGTCTAATTTTAGTTTTACTATACATCTACTTATTGACGAAAAAAGCCCTTTTCTGATATAATATCACCACTTCACTTTTGAAGTTCGGGCCATTAGCTCAGCGGTTAGAGCAGAGGACTCATAATCCTTTGGTCCTTGGTTCAAATCTAGAGACCAATGATATTTAGCACTTCGGGATAGGTGCTAAATCTATATAATACAAGCATTTACAAAATTGTCTGACCTTCAGAGGTTTTGAAATGTCAACCAAATATCAACTGGTTGATATAAAACTTTTGGAGGCACAAATGGACTCAAATTATCACATCTTTAAGAAACCCGTAAAATCAAAGAACAAAACTATTCATCGCTGGTATTACTATTTCATCGATCCTGTAACTGGTAAAAAGGTTCAGAAGGTTTGCAGGGGCTGTAAAACTCAGGCAGAGGCATACGCTTTTGTTTCTTCCCTTCCACCTGTGTTTGTAGAAGAAAAAACGACAATAGCAAAGATAGCAGAATGGATGTATATTCCAGGAAGCCCTCATCTTGAACGGCAAAAGAAGCTTGGAAAAGTCTTTACGCCTGAAACTCTCAAAATAAAAAGATTTGCTCTGAATATTATAGTCGAAGAGTTTGGCCATTTAGAACTTCAAGAACTTACAATTCCAATGGTTATTGATTTTCTGATGAATGATAAAAAGCATTCCGGCAGCTGGAAAAATGGATTCTTAACAGTTGTTGGTGAACTCTACGCAGAAGCTCCGTTTCATAATCTCCCCTACATTCCAGTTCCTCAGTTTCCTAAGTTCAGGCGTAACAGCAAGAAGAAAGACATTTTTACAGTCGATGAATTGAACGCACTTTTTGATGAAAAACTCTGGATTGATTACAGTAACAGGCGTTATTCAAAGCACCCGCAGTTTGATGAAGGTCACAAAGCGATTTATCTGCTTTTTCTGTGTTGTGTAAAATGCGGACTCCGTATTGGTGAAGGAATTGGAACGCGGGTAAATCAGTTTCTTTTTGATGAAAAGGTATTTGTTGTTGATGGGTTCTGGCGTTCAAATCAGCTGGTGCGAACAACTTTTAACAAATGCGGTTCCGATGATGACAAAAAGATTCGTGTTGCCCCACTTCCCGATGATTTTGCACAAATGATGAAAAAATATATTCAGGATAATAATTTAGGTCCTGATGATTATGTGTTTCAGCGTTATGGAAAACCAATCCGTAAATGGCTTGCAGAAGAATGGTTTCGAAATATTCTTCCTGCTTCTGGAATTAATGTTGGGGAGCGAATTCTCACTCCACACTCTTTGCGTTACACCTACATTACCCGAATGCGTCGTGAAGTTGCCGGAGAAACAGTCCAGAAAATTGCAGGACATACATCATTAAATATGACTGATTATTATACACGGGCCGCAATTCCTGAGATGGTAGAAGCTGTAAAGTCCGCTAATGGAGCGGCCAACAGGTTGTTTGAGTAATCTGGTATAGAAAAAGAGGTAAAAATGAACGATAATGTATATATGACAACAGAAAGATTGGATTCAATTAGGAAAATTGGAGAAACAGTATCAGTAGAGTTTAAGCGATGCGGTGGAAACATTGAGCATGATGTTTATGAAACTGTCTGCTCATTTTCGAATCGTTTCGGTGGAGATATTTTCTTAGGAATCCTTGATGATGGAACTGTAAATGGTGTTCCTGAAAAAGCAGCTCCCGACATGGTAAAGAACTTTATAAGTGTTCTTGCAAATCCTTCTTTATTTTCTCCAACTCTCTGTATCGATGCAGAAATTATGGGGTATGAAGGAAAAACTATTATTCACATATATGTTCCAGTTTCTGGTGAAGTTGTCAGCTACAAAAATGTAATTTACAACCGGACAAATGATTCTGATGTAAAAGTAACCTCTACAACTGATATAGCCCAAATGTATATTAGGAAGCAGGAAATTTTTACTGAAAGAAAAGTCTTTCCTTATGTCAAACTTGAAGATATACGGATTGATTTGCTACCACTTGTAAGAACAATGGCAAAAAATAATTCTGCTGGAAGTCATCCGTGGGAAAAATTAAGTGATGAGGAACTTTTAAAAAGTGCCGGCCTGTATACAGTAGACCGACTGACGGGTGAAAAAGGTTTTAATCTTGCAGCCGTAATGTTACTTGGGAAAGATGAAGTTATTCATGATGTTGCCCCGACCTATTCAACAGATGCCTTGCTAAGAAAAGTTAATGTAGACCGATATGATGACAGGCTTATTGTTGAAACAAATCTGATTGAAAGTTACGATCGTCTTTTTGAATTTGCAACAAAACATCTCTTAGATAAGTTTTATTTGGAAGATGGGAAAGTACGTATTTCTCTCAGAAATATTCTTGCCCGTGAAATGATTGTGAATACGCTCATGCACCGGGAATTTTCAAGTGGCTATCAGGCAAAGTTCATCATCGAAAGAGACAAAATGTATGTAGAAAACGCAAATCGAGCAAGAAAAGATGGACTTATAACTCCGGAAAACTTAGAACCTTATGCAAAAAATCCATTGATTGCATCTTTTTTTAGAAACATAGGATATTCAGATAAACTCGGCTCTGGCGTAAGGAAACTGTTTAATTATTCACACAAATATTCTGGTGGAAATCCAGAATTTTCAGAAGGAGATGTCTTTAGAATTACAGTTCCGCTGAATGATGATTTTTCTTGGGATGCAGGCAATATTCCTAACGCTAAGGAAATATCCCCAGTTAATATCCCTAGCTCCAATGAAATATCCCCAGCTAATATCCCTAGCTCTAATGAAATATCCCCAGCATTAAGAAATAAAATTGCTGCTTTAGGAAAACGACAAAACAAAGAAATTGTAAAAAGTTTGATAATTGAATTATGTAAAGAATCACCTAAGACAAAGAAACAATTAGCGGAAATATTCCAAAGAGATGAAGAATATATCAAAAAATTTTATTTGTCAAAAATGGTTGGTGTAGAACTAGAACTTGCAATTCCGAATAATCCTACCGATCCGAATCAGGCATATAAGGCAAGATAATGTTACAAAAAGTTTTATAAATAATGGCTTGTTGGTAATTCAACAAGCCATTGTCATTTATTTGTTTTTCATTTCTTTTTCGCGTTTTAGCTGGCGGAGCTCAAGTTTTGAAGTTATATAGTTGTCTATGAACTTCTGATCTTCTTCTTCAAGACAATCGTAACCTTTTAGAAGACCTTCATATTGTTTTGCAAGACCAAATAGCCAGCCATAAGTTTTTATATCGTCCTCATGATGATATTCGTCTTTTGTAAGAAGCCATTGAAGAGGTACTTTTAACTTTGATGCAATGTTTTGCAAAGTTGTCTCTGGAATATCAGTCTGATAATTGCTCCAGTTAATCAGAGTTTCATAATCAATAATGTCTTTTAAATATTTTTCATGTTGCACTTGAAAATCATAATCGAAGTCATTTGTTGTTTGGCGTAAGACTATTTCAATTCGATATAAAATACTTTTTCTGCTACAAGGATTTTCATAAGTATTTTGTTCGTTAGCATTATCGAATAATTCACCATAAACAAGCCAATCTAAGGAAACATTCATAAATGCAGCGATTTTGGCTATTAATTCTACATTCGGTAAAATATTCTTAGATTTCCAAGTTGCAATTGTTGAATTTGGAATATCAACAAGAGAACAAAACTGGCGTCGGCTTATTTTCTTTGAGCGCAAATAATCATCTAATATTTCAACTAATTCAACACCATTTCTCATAATTTTATTGACAACCAAAAGAGAATATATTATATTACTATTGTTCGTTATAACGAACAATAAATAAACACACTGCTTGTTATAACGATAATAATTACTAATCAAAAACCTGTTAGGTCAGTGATTTGTAATGCTTGTAAAACATTTTATCACAGAATGCTGTTTTTTTGAATATCCCGTCAAAGAAATAGCGAAGGAGTTGCCAATGCAAAACAATTTTGATTTGGAGTTGAAACAGATTCAGCTTCAAAATGAAAAACTTTTTCGGGAGCTTTCGGCTATCACTAAGATGCTTGAAAATCCATCAGAAAAAGTTTCATTCGAAAAGGAGTTCTACACAATTGAAGATTGTGCAGGGCTTAAAGGCGGAGCTGCACTTAACACTTATAAGTGCAACCGCTTTCTTCTTCCAGGTTGTGGAAATCCAAAGTATTCAGTTTTCATTGCTGGCCGCTTAGCTTTTCCACGCGATGAAGTTATGAAATGGCTTAAAATCAGCGATGCAGATTACATCGACTATGCAAAGGAATGTGGTGTTACTGTTGTACCCGAGAAGTACATCCGTCTTGCGCAGAAAGCACGGCAGAAAGAAGGAGTGGCAATATGACACCTAAAACAAAAATGCGATTGAGCTGCAACTCAATCGCATGGGCAGGCAGTTTTGTAATCCCTACTAAAACATACCATGACTCTACTTATAGCAGAAAAAGCAGTTTATTGCTAGTTCATAAGTTTTGTTTGTTGTGGTAACAGGAGGACTTGTGAGCGAAACATACTTTGTTAAGCAGCATCGAAAAGAAAACTTCACAATTCTGGATAACACTTGTATTCGTGATAATCAGCTTTCATGGAAATCTAAGGGACTTCATACTTACTTAATGAGTCTTCCTGAAGATTGGAAAATCTGCTTATCAGATTTGATTAAACGGTCTATTGATGGACGAGATTCAGTGACTTCGGCAATCAGAGAACTGGAATCCAGAGGCTATATACAGAGAGATGTTCAGCGAACTGAAAAAGGGTGTTTCAAGAATTTTTGTTATATGGTTTTTGAAAGTCCAAAAGAACAGAGTGCAGAAAAATGTGAACAGCCATTTACGGAAAACCCGAAAACGGATAATCCGATTTCGGATAAACCGTATTCGGAAAATCCGCTACTACTAACTACTAATAAACTAAATACTGATAAACAAAGAACTGAACTAACTAACTTAGACTGTAAGTCTGAAACAGAACAATCAGTTAGTGAGTCAGTTTTTGTAAATATCATAAAAAGTTTATTTGGTGGCGAATATCCATTCGATAAGAATTTTGAAGAGGCGGTTCGTAAACATCTTGCAGATGCTGGCATTGAAGAAACAAATCTTGAAGCTTTTTTGAAATATGTTTTTGAGCGGACAAAACTCGGAAACGTTCAGAAATCTTTTGAAGGTTTGTACAGGAAGCTTGCTCTCGCAAATTCAATTGTTCGGGATTTCAAGAATTCATCATTCCTTAAAAAAGATGAAGAACCAAAGAAAGCAGAAATAAAAATCAGATATGTTGATTGCCCTATCTGTTCTACCCGCTTTAAAGAATTTGATTTCACCTGCCCGACTTGTGGAGTTTCGCTGAGAGAAATCGAGGACCAGACTCAGGCTAATTTCATCATCAAGAAAAAAGTTTATGAGATGAACGACTCTGATAAGCAAAAATATAAAATTGCCTACGAAGAGTGGATGAATCAGATTAAACAGAAAACAGGAAGACTCTTCCTGACAGAAGAAGAAAGAGTCCAGTTCTGGAAAGAATACGGACTTTTAGACTAACACCAATAGGAGACATTATGAATTTTAATACAATTACTAATTCAATCAAAAATAAGATTGAAAACATTCAGAAAGCAGGCCAGAAGAAAAATCTTAAAATCAAAGACATTACTTTGATTTCTGAATTTGAAAAACTTCTGACAATGGATGATTCTGTCGTAAATGCTATGACTGAATCTATGAAAAGTGAAGGCTTTAAGCCAGGCCACGAACTGCACATATGGTCACATGATGGAAAGTACATTCTGATTGACGGACACACCCGTCGCCACTGTGCAATTAAGGCTGGACTTACTTCTGTTCCCTGTATCATTCATCATTTTGATACGCTTGAAGAAGCAAAGAAGTTTGCAATCCGTGAACAAACAGACCGTAGAAACCTTTCGGGGGAGGCACTTCTCCAGGCTGTAGCCAATTTCAATTTTGAAAAAGGCAAAGGTAATGCCGGAGATGAAAAAGGAAAAGCCAGTGAAATTATCGGTAAACAGCTTGGAGTTTCTTCAAAGACTGTTGAAAAAGCCCGCGTTGTTCTCAAAGAAGCCACTGAAGAACAGAAGGAAGCAATCCGCAAGGAAGAGCTTTCTGTAAATCAGGTCTACAATCAGATTCGTGGAAAAGTTCCTGCAGAAAATACAGAAGTCAATCAGCCAAAACATTCTGCAAAGGAAAAGGCTTTTAGCGATGGAATCCGTTATGCGATTGCTCAAATCAATTCCGGCATCTGCATAGAAGATTTGTATAATCAGACAACGGATAACTTTGATTATTCAAAGATGACAGCCAGTTTGAAGGACGTAGATTTTGAAAAACTTTTTGCAGAACCGGAATCTCCTTCTGTGCCAGAGGAGGCTTAGCCTATGGATGAACAGAAGAAGTATGGCATCTTCAGAATTGAAAAGATAAAGCTTTGTGACGGTGGCGAGGCAATGGGAAGATTGAAACATGCGTTTCGTGAATTCAAAAACGATTCTTTTGATCCTGAACTTACGGAGAAAAATCTTTCATTTCAATACAGTTCTGCAAAGGAAGTTATGAAGGCTTACAAGGAGCGAGTCCAGTCCATTACAACAGAAAAATATAAACCACCTAAAAATGCTGTCGGGCTTTATGAGTGCATAGTTACATCTACAGCTAGGGCAATTCCAGAGGAACGTGAGTATGAGTTTTTTGAAAAGACATATCAACAGTTGTGCCGGACCTTCGGAGAGAAAAATGTTCTTGCAGGAACATCCCACAAGGATGAGACCACGATTCACACACACTGGTTCATTACACCGATTTTCAACACTACAAGCGTTCTTCGCAGAACTCGTGAAGAAAAGAAAAACGGAACCTGCAGGACAATCACCCAGCCGCAACTTAACGCAACCCACTGGACCGGAAGCCCTGCACTGATGAGTGAACTTCAGGATACAATGTGGGAAGGAATCTTCAAAGACTTTGGACTTGAACGCGGAGAAATCGATTTGACTTCGGACCGTACAAAGAAAAAGAAGAATGTCCGTTCTGATATTCGTAAACGCGACCTTGCACTTTCAAAAAAAGAAAAGTCTTTGGAGCGAATTGCAGAAAATCAAAAGAAAGAAGGAGAGCGGCTTGAAGAACAGAGACTCTCCCAGAATCAGAGAGATGATGATTTTCTTGATAAAAAGAGATCTTTCCAAAATGAGAAGGCGGAGTTTGAAAAAGAAAAAGAAGGAGCAAGTCAGAAGGCTGTGGAACAGTATGATGAGTATATGAAATCTGAAAAGTTCCAGAATGCAGACTTTCCTTGCCTTCCTGCTCCAGAATCCAAGGAAGGAGTCTGGAGTTATCATTTGAGAATCAGACCTGTCTTTGATGCAATTGTTTCTAAGGCTAAACAGTTTTTTGAGCAGATAAAATCACTCAAAAAAAGTCATCAAGAAGAAATCCAGAAACTCAAAGATGAACATCAGGCTGATTTGGAAAAAGTAAACGCTAATGCGGAAGCCGAAAAACAGACTGCTGTAAAAAATGCAGTCGAAAAAGCTGTTCTTGAAAAAGCGGCTGAAAAGGATGAAACCATTAATTCCTTAAAAGAGGAAATACAGAAGGAAAAGACTGAAAAGGAAAAATGGTACACCATGCTTTTCAAAAAGTTCACACTCAAAATCGGTGGGAAGCGTGTAGAGGTGAACAAGGGCCTGACTGATGCTTACATTGAAAAAAGCACTCAGTTAGCCGAATGGGAAAACAGGGACGGAGATGAGCTTATTACTCTTGGAAGCAGCTACAAGAAGTATCGAGTTCATAACTGGAAGGACTACCAGAGGGAAAAGAGCCGTCCGCGAAGTCTTGACTATGATATGAGCCGTTAAGTATCATACCTGCTGAAGAGGTTCTGCAATCGCAGCTGTCTCTTTGGCAGGTATTTTTGTTAGCGAAAGGTTTCGCTTTCTGAAAATCAGCCGTTTTTTGAAGAAAAACCCAGTGTTTGTCGCTGCAAGCGATATGTACGGTTCTATCAAACCGTAACTCACTACGGGATGATAGCAAGCCATCACCCCTCCATTCGCCACAGGGGCAAAAAAGCCCCTTTTGGATTACCCCGCAGGAAAGGCAGCCTTTCCCGCACCCTATCCCTGAAAATCTTAAAAGCGAAATGTTTCCCTTTCCCCGCTTTACGATTTTCAACAGCCCGTTTCACTCTGCTGTACCTCCGAGCAACGCCCAGCCGTTGCATCCCTGCCAACATTCTGTTGGATTGACCAGACGTTTCACTTCTGGACTTGGCCCAACGTTTCGCCGTTGGAACACAATCAAGCTCGGCTTGGATTTACCTCCCCAAAAACATGAAAACGTGCTATAATAGACGAAAGGTAGTTTTATAATGTCTTCAGATTTTAATGAAAATACAAGGGTCCAGGTTCCAGCTGCATTACATCTTTGTAAGCTTGGTTATACCTATCTTGATAAAATAGAAAAATATGACCATAACACAAATATTCTTACAGACATTTTTCTTTCTCAGCTTGCTAAACTAAATCCATCACTTTCAGAACAAGACTGTAAAAACTCTCTCACTAAGCTTATTGGCTGTCTTAATAATGAAGACCTTGGAAAAGAATTCTATTCTTATCTTTCAACAAAATCTGGTATTCGTTTAATTGATTTTGATAATCCAGAAAATAATACATGGCATGTAACAACTGAGTTTACATGTGAAAATGAAAATACAAAAGATAATTTTCGTCCAGACATAACTTGTTTTATAAACGGACTTCCACTTGCTTTTATCGAAGTAAAGAAACCTAATAATCATGAAGGAATGAAGGCTGAGTTCGATAGAACAAATACTCGTTTTAAGAATAAAGCTTTTAGGAGATTTTTTAACATCACACAGTTGATGATTTATTCTAATAATCAGGAATATGATAACAACAACCGTGTACCAGTTCAGGGAGCCTTCTATTGTTGTACAGCAAAAGAAAAAGCTTTTTATAATGTTTTCCGAGAACAGGATAAAAACTTTGTGGCAAAATATCCTTATGAACAGATTTCTGATGACATTGTAAAAATAGTTTGTCACCACAGAAACTGTCAAGCACTTCCTTCTCTTCCAGAGTTCACAACAAACTGTAAAGTAGATACTCCGACAAACCGTATCCTTACATCTATGTTATGTAAGGAACGAATTCTTTTCCTGCTTCGATACAGTTTTGCTTATGTAGAAAGAACTGTCGAACTTGAAAATGGTGAAAAAACAACAGAGCTTCAAAAACACATTATGCGTTATCAGCAGATGTTTGCTTCACTTGCAATTCGTAGAGCTTTGGACAAAAGAATAAAAAGTGGAATCATCTGGCATACACAAGGTTCTGGAAAAACAGCACTTGCATATTATTCTGTAAAAAGTCTTACGGACTACTTTGCTAATAAAAACATTGCTGTAAAGTTCTATTTCATCGTAGACCGTATTGCCCTTATGGAACAGGCAATAGATGAGTTTGCAAGCAGAGGGCTTAACGTTCGTTCTGCTTCAAGTCGTGATGAACTTATGGCAGATTTCCGAAGCAACAATCTTGTAGAAAACAAAGAAGGTGCTTTGGAAATAATGGTCGTTAATATTCAGAAGTTTAAAGAAGACCACACTCCAGTAAATATTGAAAACTCATATAACACAAAACTTCAGCGCATTTTCTTTATTGATGAAGCTCACCGTGGATACAATCCAGAAGGTTCATTCCTTGCAAATCTTTTGGAAGCAGATAAAGATGCAATAAAGATTGCAATGACAGGAACACCTCTTCTTCATGAAGAACGTGAAAGCTGGCGTGTATTTGGCGACTATATTGATACATATTACTACGACAAATCAATCGCAGACGGTTACACACTCAAACTTATGCGTGAGCCAATTCAGACAGTTTACAAGGAAAAGCTTACTGCAATTCTTGATGAACTTGCTGGAAATGTGGAAGTCAAAAAATCAGATATTGATAGAGATACAATTATTGAGCATGAAAAATATCTGAATGCTCTTATTGATTATATTATTGATGACATTCGTAAGTTCAGAATCGAAAAAGCTGATAATACTGTTGCTGCAATGGTTGTTTGCAAGACAAACCAGCAGGCGCGAAACTTCTATGATCTTTGGTGTAAGAGATACGATGAAGCAAAGAAATATGAAGAAATGAAACTTGCCGAAACTTATGATCCAATGAAGGCTCCAAAAATCGAAAAGCCATTGCTTGCAACTTTGATTCTTCACGATGAAGGCGATAAAGAAGAACGAAAAGAATACATCGAAGAATTCAAAAAGAAGCAGACCATCGATGTAATCATAGTAAACCAGATGCTTCTTACAGGTTTTGATGCTCCACGTCTTAAGAAGTTGTATCTTGGCCGAAAACTAGATGGACATGATTTGCTTCAGGCACTTACTCGTGTAAACCGACCATATAAAGATTTTAAATACGGTTACGTTGTAGACTTTGTTGATATAAAAGAAAATTTCGATTCTACAAATGACCGCTACTTAAAAGAACTGAACCGTACAAACGATGCTGCAGAAACAGGCGAAGAACTTCCTGTTGGAACAGCAGTAATAGAAAGTGAAGAAGAAATCAATCAGAAAATTCAGGAAATCAAAAATGTTCTCTGGTATTACGATGTTTCAAATCAAGAAGAATTCCGAATTCAGCTTGATGGCATAGAGGACAAAAATGTTTTGTATGAACTTCGCACAACTCTTGATGATGCAAAATCTCTTATAAACAGAATTCGTTCAAGCGGAGACTCTGAACTATCTGTAAAAGTTCGCAATATGCTTCCTGGCACAATTCCAACATTAATCACAGAAGTAAACCATCGAATTGAACGTATTAATATGTTGGAAGGCAATGACCATAAAGATGATGTAAGCGGAATTATTAACCTTGCTTTGAGTGAAATCGACTTCAGCTTTATAAAAGGAGTTCCAGAAGAACTTGCCATTGTAATCAATGACCTTAAAGAAAAGTTCGAAAGAGTACAGCGTGAGTTTGAAGGAAACTTTGACCAGAAAGAAGAAAAGTATGTAATCCTTGCTGATGAGTTCCGTTCTTTCTTCCGCAAAAAAGGATTTGTACCTGCAAATGTAAAAGAAGCAAAAGAAGAAGTACATTATATGGACGAAGTAATGGCAAAGATTAAAGAAATCAATGCCAGAAACAATATGCTTAAAAAGAAATACAACAATGACGAAAAATTTGTTCGTATTCAAAAACGCATTCAGGAAGAAAACATTACTCGTGCAAAACCAATAATCTCATCTAATGAGATGACCTTGTGCGAAAATCTTTATGAAATGAAATGCCTTATCGATAGTTACGTTGATTTGAATCCTCATATTGTTCAGCCAAGCAGTGAAGCTAAGTTTAAGCAAGATGTTATGAGTAACGTAAGTAAAAAGCTTTTTGCCCTTGGTATTCAGGCAGCAATCGATGACAAAAAATATTTAACAAACTTAATATCAAATGAATATATACATCAGTATGAGACTTACAGTTTCTAATTTGATATTATATTAAAAAAATGGGAGACACCATGGCAGACGCAGAACTTAACGCAAAAACAATTGCCCTTATTGATTCCTTAAAAACAACAACCGGAGAATACGGACTTGCAAATGGCGGAAGCGAATACCGCATAATTACAGAAATATTTCTTTATAAATTCTTCAATGATAAATTCGGCTACGAAGCAAAACATATAGATAGCCCATATAAAGAGAGACTTTCAAAAGCTTCAAAATGGGACGCAGAATATGATACCTTTAGCGAAGACGAAGTAGAAGATTTGTTTACATATCTTCCAGGAAATGTACCTCGCTTAAAACCTCATCAAACCTTGGCTCATCTTTATAATGCCTCTGGAAATGGGGATTTTTCAACTTTACTTGATTCCACACTTATTGAAATATCAAGCCTTAACTCTGAAACCTTCTCTGTAACAACATCAGGAAAAACAAAAGTACAGATTTTCTCTGCAATCACAACAGAAGTAAAAGATACAACAAAGCGTGATAATTTTGCTCGCTCTCTTATGAGTGCAGTTGCAAGTTTTAACTTTGAATCAGTATTCAACGAAAAGTATGACTTCTTCAGCGGAATCTTCCAGTATTTGATTAAAGACTATAACAATGCTGGCGGTGGAAAATATGCCGAATATTACACACCTCGCGAAATTGCAACTGTAATGGCAATGCTTCTTCTTGAAGATAACAAGGAATACAAAGGTGCCACATGTTATGATCCGTCTGCAGGAACAGGAACTTTACTCATGGCTCTAGCTCACCAGATTGGAGAAGACCGCTGTTCTATTTACAGTCAGGATATTTCAGACAAATCAAGCGAAATGCTTCGTCTTAATCTTATCCTTAATAATCTTGTTGGAAGTCTTCCTAATGTTGTTCAGGGGAATACGCTTCTTGAACCATTCCACAAGGAAACTGATGGAACACTCAAAAAGTTTGATTTTGTAGTTTCAAATCCACCATTTAAATTGGACTTCCCTGAATACCAGGAAAAACTTGCAAGTGATGGAGTTCGTTTCTGGGCTGGTGTTCCAAATAAAGTAAAAACTGTAGATCCAAATAAACCAAAGATGGCAATCTACACATGCTTTATTCAGCACGTAATTAACTCATTAAAATCAACTGGTCGTGGTGCAATTGTTGTTCCAACTGGATTCATTACTGCTAAATCAGGTGTTGAAAAAAACATTCTACAGAGGATTGTCGATGACCATATTATTTTTGGCGTAGTAAGTATGCCAAGCAACGTTTTTGCTACAACAGGAACAAACGTAAGCGTTCTCTTTTTTGACCGTACCGAAAAGAAAGATGACGACAAAGTAATTCTTATTGATGCCTCAAAACTTGGAGAAGAATACAAAGAAGGAAATAATCAGAAACGTCGTCTTAGACCTAATGAAGTTGCAAAAATAGTAGATACATTCCGCAACAAAAAAACTGTCGAAGATTTTTCAGTTGTAAAAACATACAAAGACCTTAAAGAAAAAAATTACTCTCTTTCTGCAGGCCAGTATTTTGATATTAAGATTGATTATGTTGATATTACTGAAGAGGAATTCAATAAACGAATTTCCGAACGAAAAGAAACTCTAAAAGGTTTATTCAAAGAAAGTACTGATTTAGGGAATGAAATTCTTAAAGATTTGGAGACATTGAACTTTCATGAGGATGTAAAATAATGGCAACCTTTAAGGAATATAAACTTGGCGATATTGCGAACATAGTAGTTAGTAATGTTGATAAAAAAACAACACCTAATCAAAAAACAGTTAAACTGTGTAACTTTGTAGATGTTTACCATAATTGGACTATAACAAAAAACAATTATGATTCTTTTATGACAGCCACTGCATCAGATGAAGAAATTTCTAAATTTTCACTAAAAAAAGGACAGGTGGCATTTACAAAAGACAGTGAAACCAGAGATGATATTGGGATTCCTACTTATATTGCAGAAGACTTTAAAGATGTTGTTTTGGGATATCATACTGCTCTGGCAACACCTGATGAGAATATTGTTACTGGCGAATATTTAAATGCTTTTATGCATAGTTCTTATATTCAGAAATACTTTGAATTGAATGCTACTGGAAGCGGAATGCGATACACTCTTTCTCAGCAAACCTTACACGATATTCCTGTTCTAGCACCTGATTTAGATTCTCAATATAAAATAGGTTCTTTATTATCTAAGATAGACCGAAAAATTTCTGTTAATCGTGAGATAAACAGGAATTTAGCGTAACTTGACCATTCATAAGGAGAGGGAGAAGTTCATCTCGAAATATTATTAAATTACGATTTTCATTTTGAATATTTAGTTTCTTTTTAATAATTGGATATATTTGTTTTCCAAAGGCTTTTACAATGTTTTCTTGAAATGGTACCTTATATCCAGTCATTAATTCAGGTTTTACACGACGATGACTATGAGAAGTGCCTGTTGAACAACTTGTACAATAATCAATAAAAGATTGTGTATGAGCTATCTGATTAAGATAACTTTGTATACATTTATCATTTTGTTTTAAAACTACATACTCAGTTGAACATATAGCATTATTTACATCATCAACCCAAACGGTTCTATCTGTCCACGGATTTAATTTTGAAATTAGCAGATTTCCACTTTCAACAAAGAACTTATCACTAAAAATAGTATTTCCATTTTCAATAGAATATGATTCATATTTATCAAAATTTGGAAGACTATAATGTTTATATTCGATATTTTCTTTTGGAGTAATCTGTTTTTTTTGAATTTCAGCTAGTTCATCAACTTTTTTTACTTCCCATCCTTCAGGAATATTTCGTTTTAAAGTCTCATTCCAAACCATCTTTCCACCAGAAGACTTGTAAGGTTTACCATCTTCGTTTGGAAAATCAAACTGTACAAACCAATAATCGTAAATTTGCTTGGCCAGCTCTTCTAAATTCCTGTTTATCTGCCGATTGATTGAAATTTTTTCATCAATCCGAGAAAGAAGTTTTCCAATTTTTTCTTGTGAGGAGTACTCAGGGATAAATACTGTGCAATCCTTAATTTTGTCTGGCGAAGTGTGCCGAATTTTAGTTTGTTGAGCAGCTGCACTTAACTGATTTCTTACCATTTTTGAAGGAATTAGATAAAATGCAAAGTCAGGATGTAATTTTTCATTACACTTTATAAGTGCAATATCCTGACTTTGAATATACTTTCCGCTACATGGAATTTTTGCAGTAGAACCTAGTAAGCCAATTGCCTGTTCTGTCAGAGGTGTAACTATATCGCCTTTATTTAGTATGAATTCTTTTTTTACAGCACCAGTAAAATATAAATTATCTTTAGATTTATCATCCTTAAAGCAGTTATTATGATAATCAAAATTACCAAGTGTTAATCGCATCAAGTTACCACTTGTTGAATAATATTCACCACTAAGAGATTGTCCGCGAGTAACATTTATAAGCTCGCCTAATTTATATTTCTTCAATTCCATAGTTAGATCACCATTTTCAGTTTAAATCATAACAAATTCGTTACGTTTCATTATCCTAAATATTTTCTATGACTCATCTTAACATTCTGTTGATCTACTTGAGCATATCTCATGGTAGTATCAATTTTTGAATGACCTAAAAGCCGTTGTACCTGTTCTATTGGCATTCCTCGATTTATAGCTTCTGTGGCCATTGTTCGCCTAAATCTATGTGGATGTACTTTGTTAATACTAGCACATTTTCCAAGCCTTCTCAATGCAGATTCAACTCCGCTTATCGAAAGTCGATTATACGGAGCCTTTTGTTGAACGAATAAAGCCGGGCAATCATCAGTTCTGGACTCTAAGTATTCTCTTAAGTGCAGTTTTGCACTGGCATTAAAATAAACCTCACGTTCTTTTGCACCTTTTCCAATAACGATAGTTTGTCGCTGTTCAAAATCAATGTCTGATTTATTCAACTTTACGAGCTCACCGACACGTATTCCAGTAGATTCCAGAAGGTCAACAAGAGCCTTGCTTCGTACATCCTTGCAGTTATCACGCAAAATCACCATATTTTCATCAGTAAAGACTTTTTGAACTGTTATATCTTGTTTTACTTTATGAATCTTTCGCATCGGACTTTTCAAAATCAAATCCTCATTCTCAAGCCATGAAAAAAAAGTAGAAAAAATACGTCTGTTATTATCGATAGTCATTTTTGAAACCTGTCTTGTAGTCTGAAAATTTGAAAGATACTTTCTTATATCTTCAGAAGTAATTTCAGCTGCTGGTTTATTTGTAGATTTAAATAATTTATCTAGGGTGGATTTATAATATCCTAATGTTTTCTCAGAACAACCTTCAAGCTTTTTTGCCTGAATAAAGTCTTCTAACAATAAATCTAATTTTGATTCTGTTTTCTGTGTTTTACAAATCGAATACTCATCTAGAATTCCATCCAAAATTCTGCATACTCGAGTTACCTGTTCATTGTCCAAAGATTTACAAAGTTGTGATTGAAAACTTTGTAATATCTGCATTTTAGCATCCATGTTACATACTCCTTCACCTCCCATATAGTAAATTTAGTAAAAAGAAAGAAGTGATGCGCAGATAAACAGGAATTTAGAAGAGCTAGCCAAGCAAATTTACGATTATTGGTTTGTACAGTTTGATTTTCCGAATGAGGAAGGAAAGCCTTATAAATCTTCTGGTGGCAAGATGGTTTGGAATGAGACTTTGAAGAGGGAAATTCCGGCTGGATGGAAAAATGGAGTTCTGTCAAATATTGCATATATTACAATGGGGCAATCCCCAGAAGGTTCTTCCTATAATGAAGATGGAATTGGAACAATTTTCTATCAAGGCAGCACAGATTTTGGAATCAGATTTCCAAATGTTAGAATGTACACAACAAAACCAACTCGCTTTGCAAAAATCGGAGACATTTTAATGAGTGTTCGTGCACCAGTAGGGGCAATGAATATCGCAAATTCAGACTGTTGTATTGGTCGTGGTTTATCAGCTATGAATTCTAAGATCGGTTCTATCACACATTTGTATTATACGATGGATTATTTTAGACACACATTTGAAAACAAAAATGCTGTAGGAACGACTTTTGGCTCAATAACAAAAGATGAACTATATAATTTACCCGTTGTTATTCCCTCAAAAGAAGTGATTTCTGCGTTTAATGTAAAAACAATCTATATTTTTAATCAGCAGCTTTTAACTTCCAAAGAAATCCAAGAACTCACAGCCTTGCGCGACAGCCTTCTCCCACTCTTGATGAACGGTCAAGTTACGCTAAATTCCTGTTTATCTCTAATTATAAGGATTTTCAATATTAAAGAATCTAGTTCTTATAATTATTTTTCATTATATTTGAATTATGAAAAGAACAGTCATTCCTCTAACAATTTGCTGTACATGTGCACTTATTTGCGTCATTGCAACTATTTATTTTCATGGTTTTTATCCCCCTACAATAGAAAAAATTCAAATTGCAAGTTTTTGGGTAGATTTAATAATTGGCATTGCAACTGTAGGTTCAACAATCGGGGCGTTTGTAATTGCTATCAAATCACCATTCTGGATTCAAAATGCAAATAAAACAGAACTTCAAGTAGTTATTAAAAATGATTTTCCTTATAGAAATAAAACGATAATCAATGAAGTTAAAGTAAGGCGGCGTCCTAAAATAGACCATGATGAAAATGGGATGACAAAAATATTTTGGGAAAAGACAGAAGAAGAATTTCATTATCCTACCTTTTTTATAGATTAAAAATTGAAAATATAACAGATAGACAAGCCTTAAATGTTCAACTTTACCTTGAACATTTAAGAAAAAAAGACTCTGATAAAGACTTAGATAATTTCTTGCCTATGTTTTTAAGATGGTCCTATACACAACAAATTCAAAGTGACAAAATTATACAAGGAATGGGAAGATATTGTGATTTCTTTCATATTTGCAAAAACAAAAAATATTTGCAATTTGATTGCGAAGATAACATGTCTACAAATGATAGGATTAATAACACTATCTCTGAACTTGGTGAATATGAAATTACACTGCTTCTTGGTGCTGAAAACTCAAAAACAATAAAAAGATATCTCATCACTTTAGATTATAAGAAACATTGGGATTCTGATAATTTAGATAATAATCCATGCGATATTATTACTAACATAAGTATAAAAGAAATCTAATCAAGCTAAAATCTCTTAAAAATATCAACTATATATTTTTCTTGTCACTAATATAGATAATTTATTATATTTAAATTAGGAGTCTTTATGAAGAAAATTATATTCTGTGATATTCCTATGAAGAGTAATCTCAAACCAATGGTTTACAAAGGTACTGGTAATGCAAATTCCAAATATGACCAGCCTGTTATTTATCCAATTAACGCCATTCTTGCAGATACAATTTCAAAACAAGATGAAATTAAAGTAGTTCTGCTAAGAACAGAAAACGCCACTGAGAACAACCAGAAAAATAGTGATTTATTTATTAATGAACTGAATTCCATCAATTCAAAAATTGGTGCGAAAATCACTTACGATATATTGGATTCAGAATTCAAGGAAACAAAGAATAATCATGAACTCAGACTAAAACAGATGATTGATAAAATCGAAGACAACTCACAATTATTTGCGGATATAACATATGGTCCAAAACCTTTGCCAATGGTTCTTATGTGCGTTCTTTCGTTTGCAGAAAAATTCTTAAACTGTGATGTAAAATCTGTTGTTTATGGAAAAGTAAACTTCACAGGCGAAAATATATCAAACCCAGAACTTTATGATGTAACATCTCTTTATTACCTCAATAATCTGACCAGTTCAATGGTTGCAAAAGATAGTAAAGATGCCCGAAAAGCTTTGGATGAATTCTTTGCATTATAGGAAACAAAATGGAAAGCAGACAGTCCAAAGAAGAATATGAAAATAAAATACTCTCAATATTTACGGACATCTCAAATTTCCAGGATAAAAATTCTATAGAATTTCAAAAGCTGATTCAAAAAATATATACGCCAATTTGGAAATGGACACTTCTGTGTTTTGATGAAGAGGATGTACGAAATGCTGGAATAGAAATATTTCATTGTATAAAAAGATGCATCCTAAATTATCAAGAAGCAGAAAATCATTCTTTTATTGGCTTTTTATACACATATCTTGAAACAGAAATCAAACACAAAAAACAGCGTGGAGAAGTTTCAGAACTCAGAATGTGCAGCCGGGAAGACTATAATAAGGCTATAAAACTTATTAAATATGCAGAACAGATGGGTAAGAATCCAAATAATCAAAATGTTCAGGAATGGCTGGCAAAACAATCTGATTTAACGGTAGAGCAAGTAAAAGACCTTGTACTAAAGTATTATCAATCTCAAACTGTTGAAGAAACTTCTGCCTCGTGTTCTTCTGATAGTGATTCTCCTGTATCTATTTTTGATACTGATTCAGTAAGAAACAATCATCCATCACCAGAAGCCCTACTTATTTCTTTGGAAGATGTATCTAATACTTTAAATATTATTGAGGACGAATTTAATTTATGCCAGACCAGACAGAAAGTTTATCTGGCAAGTTTTATTACTCTCAGAACGATTACAGCTTTAGAAACCAAATATGAAGTTGAACAGATATATGAAATGCTCAAGATGCGCTCTTTTGCTGAACCTTCATTGCTCGAGTATTTATTTCCAAAAAAAGAACTGCCTTCTCAAAAAGAGTTATGTGAAAAGTTCAACAAAGACGAAGGCTATATTAGCAACAGAATAAAAGAATTTTTCGAAAAAGTTCAGAACAAAATATCAAGTAGTTAAATAAATGTGACTATATTATGTGAGTAAATAAATGCTATATCGGAGGTAAAAAGTTATGGCAACAAATAAACACGACAGGATTGAGAAACTTTTAGAAGTTTTAGGCGCAGGCTTATATGAAAAGGAAACAGCTGTAAAATTAGGATTACTTACAGCATTGGCCGGAGAAAGTATGTTTATGCTTGGAGCACCAGGTTGTGCAAAAAGTATGATAACCCTAAGAATAAAAGAAGCTTTCAAAGCAGATAATAAAGATGGTGTAAAGTATTTTGAAACTTTATTGAATCAGTTCACTACTCCAGAAGAAGTTTTTGGAAACATTTCTCTCAAAGCATTAAATGGTCAATTTATTGATGAAAATGGCAAAAAGATTGAAAAAGAAGAATATCGCAGATTAACAGAGGGTATGCTTCCTGAAGCCGATATTGCCTTCCTCGATGAGATCTGGAAAGCAAGCCCTGCAATTTTGAATACCCTTCTTACTATTGTAAATGAAAGAAAATTCCATAATGGCAGCAAGGTTATGAATGTTCCTCTTAAAGCCTTGTTTGCTGCATCGAATGAACTTCCTGCAAAAGGAAAAGGTCTTGAAGCACTTTATGACCGTTTCATCTTTAGGCTTCCTGTTGATTTCATAAAGAATGAAGATGACTTTTTTGAAATGATAGATCAGCCAGCTCATGAAGAATTCAAACTCAATGATGAAGATGAAAAACTTCTCATCACTAATACAGAATTAAAAGAATGGGCGAAAGAAATTGATAAAATCTCTCTCTCAGAAGTTTCAAAACAAGTTATAAGTGCCATTCGTAAGGAAATGACTTTGTTGAATGATGGCATGTCTGACGAAGATAAAAAGAACGGAGAACTCTTTGAAGTCGGGGACCGTCGCTGGAAGAAAATAGCCCATATTCTTAAAACATCTGCTTTCTTGAATGACAGAAATGAAGTTGATTTGATGGATTGTTCCCTTATTGAAAACTGTATCTGGGGAACTGTGAAACAACAGAAGAAGGCAAAAGAAATTGTTGAAAAGTGCCTTAAAGAAAATGGTATTCCATGTGATTCAGCTATAGAAGATATTCAGGAACAGATTGAAGAATTTACAGCTAAAGTTGATGAAGAATGGTTCGAACTTACACCAAAACTTTATGATATGCAGGATGGTCATAAAGCATACAAAATTGTGAATCCTAAGCAGGTTTCATTTGCAGATCATTCTGTATTGCCTTCTTATATTTCTGAAGACTTTAAATGGCCAAACTATACAGATAGACATGGTATGCTGTATGACACAAATGGAAATAAACTTGGACCAAACTACAATTTTTCTTTTTCAGAACTCAAAGTTTCAAAAGATTCTGTAACTTGGACTGACTGGTGGCGAAACTATCATTATGGAAATTCTGATGCAATTCATACCTTCAAGGTTGAAATGTGCCATGGTGGAGATGAATTAAAAGATTTTTCCGATATTGCCCATTCAACTTTGCAAAAGAATTTTACAAAAGATAATTACACACCAATTAGTAATTACATTAAAACTGAAATAGATAAATTGCGAGAGCAAAAAGAAAAAGATGCTGTACCATTCAAAGCAAACCTTTTTGCAGATCAGAGCTATAATACAAGTATTACTTCAAAAATCGATGACTCAATAAAAGACCTTGAAGATAAACAGGTTGAATTGGATAAGCAAAAAGATCGTTATTATAGTGATGACCTTGAACCTGAATTATCTGTTGGTGATGTAATTCTTAACGATGGAAGTATTTTTACTGCAAAAGAAATTAAAAATCTTTCTGATGAACAGAAAGAAAATGTAATTGCAGTTGTTTGTATTGCAGATGAATCAAAATATGCTATTGGAGTAAACCAGTACAGTAAGAAATGGACTGAGATGCAACAGTGCTGTATTGATTATAGTACTAAAGTCGCAGATGATTATTCAAAGGACTGGACTGTTCCAAAAATTGAACTGTTACAAAAGATTTGGGAAAACAGAGATGTCATCAATAAATCATTGAAAGCTGTAAGTGGAGAAACTCTTGATGGCAAAGAATACTGGTCTTATTCTGAAACCGAAGACAAGTCTGCTGCAATGTACATGACATTTGATGACCGTGGCCACCAAGATCACACTACAAAGGATCATGAATATACTGTATGTATTATTCGCGATTGGCGAAAATTTTAAGATTTGAAATATGAACAAAGAACTTAGCATACAGGATAGAATTTCTATCCTGCAGCAAAAGTATCCTAATGGAATATCAGATGTATCTGTCATTTCTGAAGAACAGAAAGCCTGGTTACAAATAACAATCCAAGCTATATCTAATTGTAAAGAATTTAAGCTTGTATCTAATCTCCAAAGAATACACAACAGACTGATTCATTCTTTGGAGGATATTCCAGATAAAGAACTTCAAGAGATGGCATCATATATTTTTAGTAATATTGATGAAATTAAAGCGTACAAAAAGGATTAGCAAAATGGGGAAGAGAGAAAAAGAATCTAGAAAATTTTGTCACAAGGCACTTACTCCTATTAGAGCTATTATGGAAAAATATCCAGATGGAATTAAAGATATTCAATCTATCTCGGAAGAAGCGCGCGCGCTAATTCAAATAAAAGTTCAGCAATTCAGAGAATGCATTAAGCATGTTCACTTTCCAAATAAGCCTGTTTGGTGGGAAGCTATGCGCATAACAAGAAATAAAATAGCGCATCAGGAAGAAGATTTATCTGATTCAGTTTTGACTTCAATACTTTCTACCGTATCATCAAATCTTTTCAAGATAGAATATGACTTACTTACTAATATAAAACGTTACCGACAAGATTCAAAGAAAAAACGTCGCTTTGAAAATCTTACATCATCAGCATTAGGTTCCGAATCTGAAAAGAAACAGTTTGTTGATGCAATGGAAGAATATACAAATCCAAATATTCCAGAAGATGTTAGAATTGAGTTTCCAAAGAATAAGTACACAGAACTCGGAGCTTCAATTCTCAAAGAAATTTCTTCACAAAACAATATTTTGGAATATGAAAGAAAGCATACAGGACTTTCAGAAAATATTCAGACCGACATTCTTGAATGGCTTGAGAAAGTAAATAAATACTTAGTGAAAGAAGATCCTTTCAGAGAAGATGCGATTTTTATTGAACAGCAAAAACTTCGCGATTCAGAAGATATTGCAAGTGACCTTATAAAAGACTCTTCAAAGATAGAATATCACTATAAACGACTTCCATCTGTAAGTGATTCTAAAAGAGGTGATATCGAAGCAAGTACTGTAAATTTTGACTTTTATCATAATCAGTTCATAAAAGAATCCAAGATTGTAAAGTCTAAGAACGAAAAAGGTGACGAAATTGAATTCCTCAAATGGAAATCTGCTGATAAGCTGGAAATCCTTAAAAGAAATATCATTTTGGATTTAGAGCAAAATCTTGTTGAAAGAAAATCAAAATGGGAACTAGCACAGATTGATTCAATGCGAAAAGAATTCTTAGAAAAGCTTTATTCAAAAATCTATAAGTTTATGAAACTTGAAAGTCTCCTGATGCCTTTTATCAAGAATCTCGGACGATTGTGGGATTTAAGTGAAGGAACTTTTGAAACAAGCGGATTTGAAATTTTAGACACTTATGCAAAACTCCTTGAAAATGATGAATCATTAAAAGAACTTGCTGACCTTTTAGGAAAGCAGAGCCGTGCACAAATATCTTATGAAAAAGAACTACGCGATAAAGTAGTTATAAAATCTAGTTGGCAGCCAAAACATGCTTATAAAGGTGAAATAAATGGTCTTCGTTTTTCCAATGATATTTCCTCTGTTTTACCAAGTGAATTATCTTTAATGAATAATCCAGCTGCAAGCAAACTTTTTCAATTGAAGTTCGCACAGAAACAACTCTTATCGTATGACTATCAGCGAATGGAAGAAGAACAAGAAGAATCAAAAGAAAAAGAGGAAACAACTGTAGAAAAGAAAGAGCCCAAAGGTCCGATAATTATCTGCGTAGATACAAGTGGCTCAATGCATGGTACTCCAGAGAATATTGCAAAGACTATAACCTTTGCACTCTCAAAGATAGCTATTGAGGAAGAAAGAAAGTGTTACCTGATTTCATTCTCAACAAGCATTGAAACTCTTGATTTGACGGATTTTTCTAATAATCCTATTGGTAAACTTGTTCAATTTCTTAGAATGTCATTTCATGGTGGAACAGATGCAACACCAGCACTTAAACATGCTGTAAAAATGCTTTCAGAAAACGAATGGAAAAATGCTGATGTTCTGATGATATCTGACTTTGTAATGCAGTCATTGGATAACGACATAAAGACACAAATAGAGTCAGCCCAAGAGAATAATACAAACTTCCATAGTTTGGTAATTGGTGCATCAGGAAACAATGGTGCAATAAATAGCTTTAATCATAACTGGTTTTATGATGTAAACAATCCTCAAGCTAACAGACATCTTGTAGAACAGATTCATGAAATCAAAATGCATGATTCAGTAGCTAGAGAATAGAGAGAAGGTGGAAAGTTTTTTATCAATCGATTTTCTCATCTTCTAAATACCTTTATAGTCTAATTTTAGTTTTACTATACAACTACTTATTGACGAAAAAAGCGATTTTCTGATATAATCTTTTCTACATCGGGCCATTAGCTCAGCGGTTAGAGCAGAGGACTCATAATCCTTTGGTCCTTGGTTCAAATCCAAGATGGCCCATGCTCCAACGGAGCAAACGTCAATAACTTCCATCAAGCCAAACGGAGCGGATGCGACGTATGGCCCATGCTCCGAAGGAGCAAACGTCAATCACTTCCATCAGGCCAAACGGAGCAGCAGCGACATATGGCCTATAAGAAAAAAGCGGTGGCTTCAACTTCAGACCACCGCTTTTTTCATTTAATCTAGCCGAAAATCGGGCGAACGTTGATTACGTCTGCAACATTTGCCAATTTTCGCAGGGTTTCTTCGCCAACCACGCCGTCCACGTCAATCAGAGCATAAGCAAAGTCACCACGGTTCTGGTCAAGCATGCCTGCAATGTTCAGTTTGGCATCGCCCAAAATCGTCGTGAACTTTGCAATCATGCTGGGCACGTTCTTGTGGCTGATGCAGAGGCGCGTACCCTTTGCCGGAATCGGATTGTCGGTGGTGCATTTGGGGAAGTTCACGGAATTAACCACGATTCCATTCTCCAAGAAATCCCTCAGTTCCTTAACTGCCATAATTGCACAGTTGTCCTCAGCCTCAGGCGTTGAAGCACCCAGGTGGGGAAAGCAGATGACCTTTTCATTTTTGAGCAGGTCTTCGTCAGCAAAGTCAGTAATCAGGCCTGCGACTTTTCCGCTTTCGATGGCTGCAAGGATGTCGGCGTTGTTCACGAGTCCGCCACGAGCAAGGTTGATGATGCGCACACCGTCTTTCATCGTCTTGATTGAAGAAGCATTAATCATGCCCTTAGTGTCGTCCGTCTGAGGAACATGCACGGTGATGTAGTCAGATTTTGCATAGACACCTTCCAGCGTTTCCATGACCTTTACATTGTGGTCAAGGGAAAGGGCTGCCTTTACAGAAAGGAAGGGATCGTAGCCGATGACGTTCATGCCCAGTTCAATTGCCGTGTTTGCAACCATTGCACCGATTGCACCCAAACCGATAACACCCAGTGTCTTTCCCTTTACCTCGGGACCAACAAACTGACTCTTGCCTTTTTCTGCCAGTGCGGGAATCTCATCCCCCTTGCCGGCAAGTCCTGCAGCCCATTTGTTTGCCGCAATAACCGGACGGCTTGAAAGCAGGAGGGCGAGGATTACCAGCTCCTTTACGGCATTAGCGTTTGCACCTGGCGTATTAAAAACCGCAATGCCTTTTGCCGTCATTTCGGGAATAGGAATGTTGTTTACGCCGGCACCTGCACGGGCAACAGCCTTGACCGTCTGAGAAAGTGCCATGTTGTGCATTTCCTGAGAGCGAACCAGAATTGCGTCCGGGTCAAGAATGCTTGAAGCAACTTCGTATTTTTCGCGGGGAAATTTTTCCAATCCAATCGCGCTGATTTTGTTAAGTGTCTGAATCTTGTACATTACGTCTTCCTTTATTTATGCGTTTTCCTTCGCAAATTTTTCCATGAATGTAACCAAGGCCTTTACGCCATCCAGCGTCATTGCATTGTAAATTGACGCGCGCATACCGCCAACCAGACGATGTCCCTTGAGGTTCACGAGACCTGCCGCAGCCGCCTCCTTAACAAACTTGTCGTTGATTTCCTTTTCCTTTGCAAGGCTGGCTTCATCGCTTGCGCCAGTTGAATACTTGGTCAGGAAAGGCACGTTCATCAGTGAGCGGCTTCCCTTTTCAGTCGTTGCATGATAAAAGTCAGACTTGTCGAGGAAGTTGTAGAGGTAATCAGCCTTTTCCTTGTTGCGCCTAAGCATGCCTTCCGCTCCGCCATTCTTTTCAATCCAGTGCAGCACCTTTCCCAAAACGTAAATCGTGTAGCAAGGCGGCGTGTTGTACATAGAACCGTTTTCTGAATGAGTCTTATAGGCAAGCATTGTCGGTGTGCCCGGCAAGCAGTTTTCCGGCTCAGGAATTAAGTCTTCGCGGATAATGACCAGAGTAACGCCAGCAGGAGCCAAGTTTTTCTGTGCACCCGCAAAGAGCAGGCCGAATTTTGAAACGTCCAGGGGTTCGCTCAAGACACATGAAGAAATGTCGGCAACCAGAGGAATGTTTCCTGTATCGGGAATGTACTCGTAGTGAGTTCCCATAATCGTGTTGTTGTAGCAGATGTATGCGTAGTCATAGTCACCAGTGATTTTCTCCACGCGGGGAATATATGAATAATTCTTGTCCTTTGAAGAAGCAATCACATCCACCGCAATACCCAGTTTTTTTGCCTCAGCGGCAGCCTTCTTTGCCCATACACCAGTCTCAATGTAAGCAGCCTTTTTGAATGTAAGCCCCAGGTTTTCTGCAACCATGGCAAACTGCGTTGAACCGCCACCCTGCACAAAAAGAACCTTGTAGTTTTCAGGCACGTTCATCAGCTTGCGAACCATGGCTTCTGCGTCTTCAATAATCGGCTCATAAGCCTTAGAGCGGTGACTCATCTCCATGACGGACTGCCCCGTTCCCTTGTAATCCAGCATTTCCGCTGCACATTCGTTCAAAACTTCTTCCGGCAGACAACTCGGACCCGCACTAAAATTGTACACACGACTCATCTTATAACTCCTATTGAGGGGGAAAGCCTTCCCCCTGCGTCGCATTTCATTGCGCCGACACCCCCTTCTCCTAGGGGCAAGCCCCTAAAACCCCTGTCGCACGCTCTGTGAAATCTTTCACAGAAACATACCCCAAGTGTAGCGACTTCGAGGTAGTCGGGTCAATGAAAAAGCAGAAGAATTTTCCCCAAGTCCAGCAATTTCCCCAGAAAAATCAAAGAAAAAGACCGCTTATTGTGAAAAATATAACGATAAATTACAAAAAAACGAACATACAGCCTTTATACAGAAAAAAAGAAAGAAAATCAAAAGAACAAATGCGGGATAATTGTGCGATACGGAACAGAATTGGGATTTTGTTCGGGGGGAGTGGTGATTTTTAGTGCTGCTGGCAAATTTTCAAAAAGCAAGCCCTTACAGCATTCCAATTCTCGACCATTCCGTTAAAAAGAGGTTTCAACCGTTCCCAATCAAGTTCATAGCCGTATGAATGTCTGAATACATGGCGGAAACCAAGATATTGTTTTGTCGATAAAAACAATTCTTGCGGAAGAACAGGCGGATGACTTTCCGTTTCAGCGAACATAGCGGCAAACAAATCGCTGTGCCACATATTACCAGAAAGCGGAGTTGAGACAAAACTTTTGTAAATCAAATTGAATATACTTTCCAGACCATTGTAATAGGAATGAAGAATTGAACCGATTGCGTTTACATCATAAAAATCAGGTTCTTGCACAGCACATTTTGCAAGCATTAGGCTGGATTTTTCGACGAGAGTATCAATTTTTGAGATTTCTAGCTGGATTTTCTTTTTTACGCTCTCATCCAATTTTTTTCAGTTCTCCGATGTCGTTTAAAAGATTATAAAAATCCTTCTGAAAATCAAAATCCACCAAATCAACCCGCATCCGCAAGGCCTGTTCCAAATCGTAATGAATCCCAAAAAATACAGAGGCTGGCAAGCCCTTTACTCCCAAGTCCACATCGGAATTTTCGTTTGCTCGCCCGGTCGCCTGAGAACCGAACAAGTAGACTTCGGTGCAGCCAGCATTTTTGAGAATTTTCGTTGCAAGGGCAAGTTTTTCAGTGTTCATCAGTAAAATTATAGCACGGATTTTCTGTAAAAGATAGAGATTATTCAAAAAGCAAAGCGTTAGGCTATGGAGCACCTGCGAAGTGCGGAACAGCCGCCCCGAAGGAAGGTAGTGAGCGATAGCAAGCGGACGACCGCAGGGGAACGCCCTTATGACCTTATTGAGCAACGTGTTCGGCATCTAGTATAACCAAAAGGGATTGCGCAGACAATATTATCATGGATTCATAAATTAGATTTCTTAAAAGTCATAGTCAAAAAACAAAAATTTAGATATATTTTTGATATGTGTCATGTTTATACTCGTATGGAGGTATTTGTATGGACAAAAAAAAGATATCATTTTCTGAATTTATGTCAGAATTAAAAAAATCGGCAGAAAGTTATTTTGGGTGTAAATGTATTTCTGAAAATTATGATGACAATGCAATTACACTTCACATGGAGAATGTGCTGAACGACTTTAACGAAGAATCAGCAAATGCTAGTTTTGACGCTGGCTTTGAGCCGTGGCACATCAACTATGTTTATCTAAATCAAAACACCGCAATTTATTCTTATAAATATTTAGATTCAGAGAGTGCGTAAAATGAATAAGAAAATTCCCTTAGTGTCACTATTCAGTGGTGCTGGTGGTCTCGACATGGGGTTTGAAAATCAAGGTTTTCAAACCATTTGGGCAAATGATTTTGATAAAGATGCCTGTGAAACACATAAAGCTTGGTCTGATGCAGAAGTTGTTCAAGGCGATATCGGACAAGTAGATTTCAATTCAATTCCTAAAACACCTTTTATTATTGGCGGTTTCCCATGCCAAGGTTTTTCTTTAGCTGGTCCACGAAAATTAGATGATAAGCGAAACATTCTTTACCGTTATTTTGTAAAGCTCGTTGAGGAAAAACAACCGCTTGCATTTGTTGCTGAAAATGTAAAAGGTATATTAACTCTTGGGAACGGAGAAATTATCGAAGCTATTTTGGAAGATTTTTCTTCAAAAGGATACGATGTAGTTCCAACTTTAGTAAATGCCGCTGACTATGGTGTTCCCCAAGATAGAAACCGTGTAATCATTGTTGGTATAAAAAAAGACTTAGGAATAAAATATTCATTTCCAAAACCAACAAACAACAGAATGACATTAAAGGAAATATTAAAAGATATTCCTGCACCTTCAAAAGATGAAGTTTGTAATGCACCATATTCTTCTCGCTACATGAGCCGTAATCGAAAAAGAAATTGGAATGAACAATCTTTTACAATTCCAGCAATGGCAAAACAAGTAACTTTATATCCTGGTTCTCCAGATATGGTAAAACTTGGAACAGACTTGTGGCGTTTTGGTGACGGTGGAGAAACTCGTCGTTTAAGTTATAGAGAAGCAGCTGCAATTCAAACTTTCCCCAAAGATATGGAGTTTAAAGGTGATTTGACAAGCAAATATAAACAGATTGGAAACGCAGTACCTGTAAAACTTGCAGAAGTTGTTGCAGAATCACTTTACCCTATTTTGGAGAAAAATTATGCCTAGTCAGGAAATAACAGGTAAGGCTTTTGAGTATGCTTGTATAAAAGCATTGTTTGATAAACTTAGTTCTCAAACAGATGTAGAATTATTGGAAGATATAAATTTCAATAATACAAAATCAGCTTTTGAACAACTTACTGAGGCAGAAAAGAAAGATGACTTACTCGCCGCTTTACGCGGCGTAGAAATTATCGCCCCATTAGAGCCTAACCTTGCTTTTCCAGATGTAAAAGAGCCTTTAATTTTATCAATTCAACCGGATAAAAAAGGACAAAAAGGTGATGTAAGAGATGTACTTTGTGTTCGCAATGAAAAAGGCTGGAACATAGGTCTTTCTTGCAAAAACAATCACGAAGCTGTAAAGCATTCTCGGCTTTCACGAACAATAGATTTTGGTAAAGAATGGCTTGGCTATTCCGTTTCAGAAAATTACAAAAATACGATAAATCCCCTTTTTGATGAACTCGATGAGTTAAAAACAAAAAAGGCTCGTTGGGCTGGAATCGACAAAAAAGATGAAAGGTTTTACATTCCGCTTTTAAAAGCATTTTTGGAAGAATTATCAGCATTAAATGAATTGCATTCTGATGTTCCTGAAAAACTTTTAAATTACCTGCTTGGTCGAAATGACTTTTACAAAGTAATAAAACACACAAAAGAAAGAACAACAGAAGTAAAACCTTTCAACATTTATGGAACACTTGGTCTTTCGACAAAAGTTCAAAAAGAGATGTATAAAATCACTCGGCTAAAAATGCCAACAGAAATTCTAAAAATGGATTTTAAGAAAGATTCTACAAATACTGTTCAAATAATCTGCGATAATGGCTGGACGCTTTCGCTTAGAATTCATAATGCAAGTGAATGGGTTGAACCGTCTTTAAAATTTGATATTCAGCTTGTTGGCGTTCCTAATAATTTGGGTTCAAGAATAGAAGCTTGGTAGAAATAACTTACAGTATACTCCAAATCATCACGGACAGACGGCAGAAAAGGATAAGGAAGCGGACAGAAACAGCACTACTTGCAGGGAGGTTTTGTGGAGCGGTCTGGCTTTGGAGCAAGAGGAAGACTTTTCCCCTATCCTCGTGCCAGCAGGCTAGTCAACATGGTAACTGGGGCGGCATTCTCTACAAAAAGGCTATCGTCCACGGAAAGCACGGTTCCTGTGTAATTCACAATGCCTTTTATGCCGCACTTTGCAAGCCGTGCCGCCGTTTCCTGGGCATTTGCATCGGGTACGGCAAGGATTGCGTATTCAATGTGTTCGCGGGCAATGACCGTTTCCAGTTCTCGGGAAGGATAAAGGGGAAAGGTGGAGCGCAGGACTTCAGTGCGGTTTACGCTTGCATCAAAGCCTGCCACAATCTTAAAGGGCGAATGCTCAAAAAAGGAGTTTTCCAAAAGAGCCGCACCAAGTCTTCCCAGTCCCACAATGCAGCAGTGTTTTTTTTCTTCGGCCACCGTAATGTTCAGTGCTTCGCAAATGGCCTTGTGCAAGTCTGCCACTTTATAGCCGTTAGAAACACCTGTGCAGTCCAAGAGAGAAATGTCGCGGCGAATCAGTGACTGACTCCAGCCAGTAAATTCTCCTATCGTTACTGAGGTAATTTTTTCCGTCGTCTGCTGGGAAAGAAGTTGTGCCAAAAGCACCAGTCGTCTGCGGGTCGGTTCAGGAATCGTCTTCATAAAATTTCTCTCCGTACTGTGATTTTTCTAACGGAACCACTATGCCCATTCTAGTGCTTTCTGATGGCAAAGGTCAACAAACAAGGCAAGCATTCTCAGGGTCTCCGCATTATAATCCATTCACCAGTAAGACAAAAAGGGCACAGGTAAAAGAGTCTCAGAAAAAACGAAAAATGAGTCCGCTTACGGAAAAGCGCGTCTGGTTCGCACGCTGAGAGGATTGGAACTTGGACTCGCTTCGCTCGCCCTCTCAGAGTGCTCATTCAGCCGCTTACTTTTCCTACGCTGCCTCATTTTTTCGCTTCGTGGCTCAATGCAATTCCTCCACTCACACCCTTTTTATCTGCATGGCAAACGCTTTTGCATGCGCTCGCCATGTGTATCGGCTGGAGGAA
>FLNX01001646.1_pt1 | contig 50196 bp, 44 predicted proteins | sample 1140341 | NCBI WGS metagenome assembly FLNX01 (sample SAMEA3878208, study PRJEB12797) | bioreactor metagenome | biome: Moose rumen | place: Sweden | collected 2011-10
AACTCCTAACTCCCAACTCCTAACTCCCAACTCCTAACTCCCAACTCCTAACTCCCAACTCCTAACTCCCAACTCCTAACTCCCAACTCCTAACTCCCAACTCCTAACTCCCAACTCCTCACTCCCAACTCCTAACTCCCAACTCCTAACTCCCAACTCCTCACTCCCAACTCCTAACTCCTCACTCCTAACTCCTAACTCCCAACTCCCAACTCCTAACTGCCTACGGCTTCGCCCTCTCAGTCACACTACATTGTTGTAAAACATTGATAAACAATTGTTTGCAACAATCATTTATATGACCTGTCTTGGGGTTGTTGTTTGGTACAAAGGTAGAGAAACGCACCGAATGTCGGTCGGTTTCGTTGTCATAGACTTTAAGCGAAGGATTGCACAAATATTAAGACAAAAGTGTCAGAGAATCTAAGACAGCTTCTTGCTTTTGAGAAATTCGGAATAGAGGCTGAAGAAATCGAAGTCCATGTTCTCGCTGATTCTCAACAACAAATCACTATAGATGTAGCTGTGGCTAAGGAGATAGTACATGTGCTGGCGCGAAAGATGGAGCTGCGAGGCCAACCATGTGACGGTTCGTCCCTGCCGCTTGAGTTCGGCCTTGATGCGTTGCCCGATATGTATCTCCATCGTGTTCGCCATGTCTTTACGACGTTGCCATGACATAAAAATAGCGTGGAAGATATTCCTTGCCAGGTGTTCCAGGGTTTCCACGCCCACACTAACTCTAACAAATCATTCCACGCCAAACAATTGGCGTATTGGGAAACTTGTTCTTGAGTTAGTGTCCCCAAAGGGACGTTTGTGGAAAAAATGGAACACCAAGAAACGGCTCCGAATCGCTGTAATCCTATGTCAATGTGTTGTTTTTGCTACATACTTCGTTTGTTTGTTGGGTGCAAAGATACGGTTTTATTTAATATGCTTTTCAATAATTCCATTTCAGCCATTCCGCAAAGAAATAGTCATACACTCGGTATCCATTCTCAGTGCGGGTAATAATGTCCTTTTCCAACAAGCCCTTCAATGCTGACTGCACCGAGCTTGAAGAAGACAATCCGTTGTCTTTCATAAAATTGGCAGAGGTCAAATTGGTGGCTTCACCTTCTTTGGCAATGGCAAACAAAACGGGTTTTTGCTTGGCGGAGATGTTCGACAAAGTGTCCTTGTAACTCGATTCCTGGGTTTGGATGACGTTCCTTATGGCAGTCGGATAGGACTCGGCCACGCAGTCGTCACCTTTCTCGGTAAGCGCAAACAACTCATTCATAATCATTTGCATATACCATGTTACCCCTTCATAATCGTCATAGGCTTGTTCGATCAGCTCTTCGGAAATGGTTTTCCCGTAGTCGGCAAAGTGTTTTTTGGCGAAATCGGTGTACACGCCCTTGTCCAACGGCTTCAAGTCGGTGGTGATGACACTCTGGTAGAACGGCTTCGAGGGCGAGTTGAACATTTGGCTCATCAGGTGACGGCGACTACCCGAGAAAATGAACAAAGTTTGTTTGCATTGCTGGATTTTCGTTCGCAGCAATGCCTCGACGTTCTTCTCGGGATAATTCGTAATCTGCTGAAATTCGTCAATGGCCACGATGCAGGGCTTGTCGGCGGCTTCGAGGTAGGCGAAAATCTCGTCAATCGTGGTTTGCGGCTGCTCGATGCTGCCCAATCCGATGTCGAAAACGGGTTCTCCTGTCGCGGCGTCCAACTTGAAGCCCGGACGCAGCGACTTGATGGTGGTGAAAAACCTTTCGGCCCATTGTGTGCGCAACGGCTTGAGTTCCTTATAGATGGTTTTCCCAAGCAGATAGACGAACTCCGTCAGTGAGTTGGTGGGGTAAATGTCGATAAACACGGTGTGATAGCGCTTCTCAATGTCGGGTTGGGCAAAGAAATGCTGGATCAACCCCGTCTTTCCCAAGCGGCGTTGAGCGATGATGGCCGTGTTTCGGCCGTTGTCCACTTGCTTCCTCAAAAAGGCCGTTTCGTCGGTCCTGTCACAAAAATATTCCTCCGAAACATACTTTCCCACCACAAAAGGATTTGCTAGCTTATTGTTGTTCATCGTGTTGTGATTTTATTATTCCAATAATTATTATTTCGATAATAATTGCAAAGGTAATAATTATTCTGAATGTGCAACACTTAAAGCGATTAATTTTCGGTTTTTTCTTTCCTGAACGAATAGAACTTGTTAAATGTTTCCCATTTCCGTTGTTTTCATGCCGCGAAGATAGGATAGCGTTATGGTTAGGATTTCACCCTGTTGGGGTTCTCGGCGATGAATTGGCTCCAGTCGGGTTTCTTGTGGGCTTTGGCCTTCTCGGTGGTGTGCTTGGTGTAGTTCACGTCCTTGCCTTTGCTGATGCTGTGGCACACGGCGGCTGCAACGGCATCGGTGGCATCGAAAAACTCGGGGTCTTCGTCGGTCTTCAGGATGAAATGCACCATCTTGGCCACTTGTTCCTTCGAGGCGTTGCCGTTGCCCGTGATGGTCTGCTTGATGGTCTTGGGCGAGTACTCGAAAATCGGGATGTCGCGATAGAGCGCGGCGGCCATGGCCACGCCTTGGGCGCGACCTAATTTCAGCATCGACTGCACGTTTTTCCCGAAAAACGGCGCCTCGATGGCCAACTCGTCGGGATGATATTCGTTGATGATCTCCAGCACGCGCTCGAAGATTTTCTTCAGCTTCAGTGCTTGGTTTTCGAGTTTCTTCAGGTTGATGACCCCCATCGTGACGAGTTCCAATTTCTTGCCCTGCTCGCGGATGACGCCGTAGCCCATCACCATCGTGCCCGGGTCGATGCCCAATATGATTTTCTCGTTGTCCATCATTTTATCGCCTCCTCATAAAACTGTCGCCGCTGCGCCTTGTTCACCTTGACTTTCCTGAAACGCCCCGTGGCGAGGTCGCAGTCGTAAAAAGCCTGGATTTGCGAGACGAAAAGCCTTGAATAGTAGCGCATTTGCCAAGCTTGCTTTTCCATCACGAAGGCGATGGTTTGCCTGATTTGGTCGGCAAGCAAATCCTCCTTGGTGAAGACAAACAGGCCGAATTCGTTGAAATCACCATAAAAGCCGTTGTTTACCTTGTCCATCTTGATTTCGAGGATGCGCTTGAGCGGCAGGGCCATCGACCAATATTCGTACTCGTTGCGTCCGACGAGGCTGCCGTCGCCCAAGCCGTAGGCATAGCCGCTGCGGTCGATGCGGCTGAGGTCGTCGGTGTTCACTTCCACCACTTCGTGGCCTGCCATCTCGTTCACCAAGGCGTTGGCCACGTTCTTGTTCTCGGCGATGGCGCGGGTCACCTCGATGCCGATGCCTTGTGTGTCGTCCTGCAAGTCGGGGCGGTCGCGGTTCTCCAAGTGGGCGTAATGCTCGCCCAAGAGGTTCGCCAACGAAACCATAGCGTAGCGCTCAAAGAAACAAGTATCGAATTTCGGGGTCAGCATGGCGCTTATTTTTGGGGCAAAAGTACGCATTTTTGTGAAAACTTTTGGTTTTCGCTCTTTCTTTGATCTTTTCTTCTGAAACCGCCCAAATGTACCCCTAAAACCATACATTTGGGCGAAGTTCTATAGAAAAACGCCCAAATCTGGTGTTTTTATACCACATTTGGGCGATTTTTATGCAAGATAAGAATAAATTTGTGTATTTTTGCCGCAAAGACAACAAACATGGATACACTCATCGGACGAAAACACGAAATGGAAGAACTGCAACGCTGCATCGACTCCAAGCGTTCCGAATTCGTCGTCATTTATGGCCGGCGGCGCGTCGGAAAGACTTTTCTCGTGCGCAATTTCTTCCACGACAACTACACCTTTTATTATGTGGGCGCACACAAAAGCACCCAAAAGAAGCAGTTGGAAAACTTTGCGAAGGCTTTGGCAAAATACGGCACTCTTACCGAACCGCCAAAACTGGGCAATTGGACTGAAGCCTTCGACGCGCTTTCCGTTTTATTGGAGCAAAGCGACCAAAAGAAAAAGGTGGTTTTCATTGACGAAATGCCTTGGATCGACAACAAGAGCAGCGACTTTGTGGAGGCACTTGAATACTTTTGGAACAGTTGGGTGGCCACACGCGACGACATTGTCCTTGTGGCCTGTGGCAGCGCCACGTCGTGGATGGTTGACAAACTGATTTCCAACCAAGGCGGGCTGCACAATCGCATCACGAGGCAAATCTATGTCGCACCGTTTACGCTCAACGAGTGCAAGCAATACCTTGACAACAAGGGCTTTGGCTGGGACTATTACCAAATCATCCAGTGCTATATGGTGCTGGGCGGGGTGCCTTACTATCTGAGCCTTCTCGAACCCGACCTGAGCCTTCCGCAAAACATCGACGCACTCTTCTTCGCCATCGGCGGGCGGCTCAGCGATGAGTTTGACGAACTCTACAACTCGCTTTTCTCGAAGGCCGACCGTTATATAGCGGTCGTAAAGGCATTGTCGGCCAAACGCGAGGGACTGACACGCACCGAGTTGGAAACCGCTTCGGGACTTTCGGGCGGCAACCTGACCCGCGTCCTGAAAAACCTGCTGCGCTGCGACTTCATCGTGAAGTTTGCCCAATTCGGCTGCAAGAAGAAGAACACAATCTACAGAATATCCGACTTTTACACCTTGTTTTATTTCCGATTCATCGAGAACAACGACGACAAAGACCCCGAATTTTGGATGCACAACTTCATGACCCGCAGCGTTGAGGCTTGGGAGGGTTTCACTTTCGAGATGGTCTGCCTCAAGCATCTCAACGCCATCAAGAAAGGTTTGGGCATTTCGGGCATCGCCACCACCGTTTCTTCGTGGCGGATTGGACCGAAAAAAGACGAAAACGGCCAAGTGGAGCACAAAGGCGCGCAAATCGACCTCATCATCTCCCGCATCGACAAGATGGTGCATCTGTGCGAGATGAAATTCTCGTCAAAACCCTACGCCATCAGCAGCGACTACAAGGAAAAACTCAACGAAAGGATGACGATTTTCCGCACCGAGACGAAAACGCCGCTCAAGTTGGTCCACACGATGATAACGCCTTTCGGGGTGGCCAAAGGCAAGAACTTCGGTCTGTTGCACAGCGAAATCACCGCAAAAGAGCTGTTTTCCGATTAGAAAATCGCCCAAATGTACCCCTAAAACCATACATTTGGGCGAAATTCCATAGAAAAACGCCCAAATGTGGTATTTTTATGCCACTTTTGGGCGTTTTTTATGCCGCTGGAACAAAGATTTGTTTTCAGATTTGTTCAAGATTTGTTTCCAAAAACTACCCAAACAACTCAATTCCTAATCCACATACTGAAGCCATCCGTATAATTTCAATCTTAAAGTTATTGGAATCAGTGATTTACAAAATAATATCACTTTTTTTGCGAATATCCGAAGAATTGGTTTATCTTTGCAGGCGAAATGAAAGTAACTTTTGACAAGGAATATCTAAAGGAGTTGTACACCACAGGCAAGTCGCCTGACAAAAAACACCGTTTCCAACCTGATGTGGTTAGAAGATATGCCAAGGTGATAGACATTATGGTGGAGGCAGAGAATGTCAACGTGCTTGCTTTGATTGGCGGACTTCATTATGAGCACTTGTCGGGAGATAAAGCTGGGTTGTCGTCAGTTAGGGTGAACAAGAAATACCGCATCGAGTTTATGGAACATACCCAAGGCAACGAAACAATAGCTACCATCTGCAACATCATCGAATTGTCAAACCACTATGATTGAAGAAACTATGATACACATCGACGGAATTAGGGACGATATGATTGCCAATAATCTGACTCCTTTCAGATTCACCCACCCCGGGGAGATTATCAAAGACGAATTGGAAGACCGTGGCATTTCGCAGCGCGAGTTTGCCCAAAATGTGGGTATGTCTTATTCCGTGCTCAATGAGTTGCTCAATGCCCACCGTCCCCTTACTACCAACACTGCACTGCTTTTTGAGGCGGCTCTCGGCCTGCCCGCCGAGTTGCTTATGCGTATCCAAACCAAATACAACCTACAGACCGCCCGAAAAGACAAAGATGTCATCCGCTGGATGGCGAAGATTAGGAATGCGGCTGCGGTGTTTTGAAGTGTTGCAAATCCGCTGGAACAAAGATTTGTTTTCAGATTTGTTCAAGATTTGTTTCCAAAACCTACCCAAACAACTCCGCCCCCAATTCATACACCGAAGCCACCGGCACAATCTGGATCTTGAAACGCCGCGTGTCCAAGCCTTTGGCATTGTATTTCGAGACAAAAATCTTCTCAAAGCCAAGCTTATCAGCTTCGGCGATGCGGGCCTCGATGCGAGTCACAGCACGGATTTCGCCCGAAAGCCCCACCTCGGCGGCAAAGGCATAACGCGAGGGAATGGGTATGTCGGCATTCGACGAAAGCACGGCGGCGATGACGGCCAAGTCGATGGCGGGGTCATCCACGCGGAGACCGCCCGCGATGTTCAAAAACACATCTTTTATCGACAAGCGGAAGCCTGCACGTTTTTCCAATACAGCCAACAGCATGTTCATCCGGCGGATGTCAAATCCCGTGGCGGAGCGTTGCGGGGTACCGTAGGCCGCACTGCTCACCAAGGCCTGCGTCTCGATGAGCATCGGGCGTTGGCCCTCCATCGTGGCGGCGATGGCGATGCCGCTCACCTCCTCGTCGCGCTGCGAGAGCAGGATCTCGCTGGGGTTGGTCACCTCGCGGAGGCCCGTGGCGTTCATCTCGAAGATGCCCAACTCGGAGGCTGACCCGAAGCGGTTCTTGATGGTGCGCAGGATGCGGAAACCATAGTGGCGGTCGCCCTCAAACTGAAGGACCGTATCGACGATGTGCTCCAGAATCTTCGGTCCGGCGATGCTGCCGTCCTTGGTGATGTGGCCGATGAGGAATACCGGCACCTGATAGGCTTTGGCGATTTTGTTCATCTCGGCGGCGGTCTCGCGAATCTGCGAGAGGCTGCCCGCCGTGGCGTCCACGAAGGGCGATTCCAAGGTCTGGATGGAGTCGATGACCACGATGTCGGGCTGCACGGCCTTGAAGTGCTTCAGGATTTCCTGCGTGTTGGTCTCGGTGAGGATGAGGCAGTCGGCGTTGTGGATGCCGATGCGCTCGGCCCGCATCTTGATTTGGGTCTGGCTCTCCTCGCCGGAGATGTAAAGTATCTTTCTCCCCGCCAATTGCAAGGCCGTCTGAAGCAGCAAGGTCGATTTGCCGATGCCGGGTTCGCCGCCCACGAGGGTGAGCGAGCCTAAGACGAGGCCACCACCGAGCACGCGGTTGAGTTCCTCGTAGGGCAAGATGATGCGCTGCTCCTTGGCGTTGGTGATCTCGTTGATGGGTACGGGCAGGCCTTTGTCCATCTCCAGCCCCACGGTCTTCTTCACTGATTTCGAGTCCTTTCCGGTGACGACGGTCTGCTCCGTGCAGGTGTTCCACGCGCCGCAGGCGGGACATTTGCCGAACCATTTCGGCGACTCGTTTCCGCATTCCTTGCAGAAAAAGGCGGTTTTCTCTTTTGTTGGCATAATCGTGTCTTTTCAAGCCACAAAAATAACGAAAATCCGTTTGTTGGCGAAGTTTTTCCTATTTTTGGCCTCGCTATGACACCGAAAACCATCGACATACACACTCACACTGCCCGTCTTGGCGAGAACCTGTTACAAATCGTCAATCTGCGATTAGAGCAACCTTGTCCTAATGATGGCTTGTTTAGCTATGGAATCCATCCTTGGGAAGCCGACGACGCTGATTTTCAGATGGAAAGGAAGTTGTTGTGTTTGGAAGAACGGTTGAAGTCGCCGCAAGCGGTTGCTCTTGGAGAAGCCGGTTTGGACAAGATGCACAAGGATAGTTTTGAGCGGCAAACCATCCTTTTTGAGCGGCAAATCGAGCTTTCGGAGGCGTTGGGGAAACCGATGATTCTGCATGATGTGCGGAGTCACAACGAAATCATTGCCTTGCGCAAACGGCATCGGGCGCGGCAGCGCTGGATTCTCCACGGCTTCAATGGGACGGAGCAGGACGTGCGGCAACTCACCGCGCAAGGAATCTCTCTTTCCGTCGGGGAGAGCGTGCTTCATCCCGAGAGGAAGATATGCAAGTCGCTGAAAACGATACCGTTGGAGTTCCTTTTCTTGGAGACGGACACGGCCGGAATCGATGTGGAAAAGGTTTATGAAGCCGTTGCGGATGTGTTGGAAATGGATGTCGATGCGTTGGAAACGAGAATCTTTGCTAACTTTGCAGCCCTATGGAACACTGGCAAGACAGAACCCGCCTATTAATCGGCGATGACGGCATCAACCTATTGAAAACCAAGCATGTGCTTGTGGTTGGCTTAGGTGGCGTGGGGGCCTATGCCGCCGAACAATTGGCCCGTGCGGGCATCGGCAGGCTGACCATTGTGGACGGCGACGTGGTGAATGTCACCAATCGCAACCGCCAGCTTTTGGCCCTTGAAAGCACCCTCGGCAAGCCCAAGGCCGAGGTGATGGCCGAACGCCTCCGCGACATCAACCCCGACATCGGGCTGACCGTTCTCAACCAATACATGAAAGACCAGGCCATCATCGATTTGATGTCTCAACCATTTGATTATGTGGTAGATGCAATTGACACGGTGGCCCCTAAGGTGTTTCTGCTCTACTATGCCAAGCAGAACAACCAGCGCATCGTAAGCAGCATGGGCGCTGGAGGAAAGTTCCATCCTGAAAGAATCGAGATTGCCGACATTTCGCACTCAAACCATTGTAGATTAGCGTTTTATATCCGTAAGCGTCTCCATCGTCTTGGGGTTTTTGAAGGCATCAAGGTCGTGTTTTCCCCCGAGCCTGTCGATGCTTCGGCTGTCACCACCGACGAGGTGAACGAGCAAAACAAGGTCTCCAACGTGGGCACCATTTCTTACCTTCCCGCCGCCTTCGGCATTTTCTGCGCCTCGGTGGTCATCAATGATTTGCTGGGGAAATGAAGAATTCAAGTTTCGCAAGTCTTGGAGCATCCTTACAGGATGCTGAAAAACAACACCTTAATGTTCAACCGAACGTAGTTCCCTCTGGGAACGTTATACATGCGTCATTGAAGCAACAGTATCTTTTTTTGGAAGAGCCTATCAATCCCGTAGGGATTTACGGTCGGTAAAACAACTACAATCAATCTCTTACATCCCGTTAGGGATGTGCGAAACTTGAGTAAAGAAAAATAATAAAGAAAACTCCTTGCATGTCCAAAAAAAGATGTATCTTTGCAGCCGCAAAAGGGTACCTTGCCCGAGTGGTTAGGGACCGGTCTGCAAAACCGGGGACGGCGGTTCGAATCCGCCAGGTACCTCATCCAGCCTGCTGATGGTCAGCGGGCTTTTTTGTTGCCGCACCGACTTCGTTGGGGCAAACAAAAAAGGGCTTCGTCACCGAAACCCTTGCCTGAGCCACATGTCGGACTCGAACCAACGACCTACGCATTACGAATGCGTTGCTCTACCAACTGAGCTAAAGTGGCCTCTCAAATGCGGCTGCAAAAATAGGAATATTTCGCGAAACCAAGCGCGATTTTTGAAAAAAAATGGAAAAATTCGGTGCAAACGCCTTTTCGATGGCACTTTTTCCGTACTTTTGAAGCCAATAACGCCCTAACGAATGTCATACATCAAGACCATCATTTTCACCAATTTGTTCCTTTTTTTGGGAGTAAGTGTTTTTTCACAGTCTGAATACCAGCAATATACCTATCCTAATGGTCAAATTTCCAGCGAAGGCACCCTCCGCGACGGCAAGCCCGACGGCCTTTGGAAGACCTATTACGAAACCGGCCAGCTGAAATCTATCGGCAAGCGCACCGACTTCCTCTTGGACAGCACTTGGGTCTTCCTTGCCGAGAACGGCGACACCACCTTGATTGTCAACTACAAAAAGGACTTGAAAAACGGCCTGCGCTACACCTTCGGCAAAGGCGAAATCGTGGAGGAACCGTTCCTTAACGACGTGAGGCAAGGCGAGGGGCGGAGGATAGACAGGCGAAGACACGTCTTGCAGACGACGACTTTCGTCAACGGCTTGGAGGAGGGTATCTCGCCCGTGTTCGACACTTTGGGCGTGTTGAAGGAAATCGTCACCTACCGCAAGGGCTTCATCATGACCCGCGAAACTCTGAACCGCTACGACCGCGAAGGCAAACGCCACGGCTATTGGAAGACCTTCTTCGACGATTGGAGCCTGCATACGGAATGCTACTACAAACACGGCCTGCGCGACGGGTTCTACAAGGAATACGACGAGAAAGGCAACCTGAAGAAAATCACCAAGTTCGTGAACGATGTGGAGCAAGTGCTTGAAGGCGACCAAAAGCCGCTCATAGTGCAGCACGAGTATTACCCCAACGGACGGGTGCGGCGCGAGGCCTCGTTTCGCGACGGCAAGCGCGAAGGCGTGTGGCGCGAGTTTGACGAAGAAGGCAATGTGATTAAGTCGCAGACCTACAAGAAAGGCGCGTTGGTGGGCGAGGGCATCGTCGGCACCGACGGCAAGCGGCGCGGCGAATACAAGGAGTTCTATCCCGACAGCACCTTGCGTGCCGAAGGGCTTTTCATCGACGGGCTGCGCTCGGGCGAGTGGAAGTTCTACTACCACAACGGCAAGGTGCAGGAAGTGGGCACCTACAAGGAAGGCAACCCCGACGGCGTTTGGGTTTGGTACCACGAAAACGGCCAAAAGCAGATTGAGGAACAGTTCTACAAAGGCCAGCCCAACGGACCTTACAAGGAATATGATGCCAAAGGCAACCTCATCGTCAGCGGCACCTATTTCGACGGCCTGAAAAACGGCAAGTGGACCGAGCAAATCGGCGACATGCGCACCGAAGGCGAGTACCGCAACGACAAGCAGGTGGGCGAGTGGACGTCGTATTACGACAACGGCAAGATTGCCTTTCGGGGCAAGTTCAACGCGGGCTATCCCGACGGCGAGCATTTCTTCTATTACCCTAACGGCAAGTTGCGCGAGATACAAGTGTATTCGGCAGGTGTCAAGAACGGCGACTGGAAGAAATATTTAGACACGGGCGAGTTGTATTTCACGGTCACCTATAAGCAAGGCACCGAGGTGAAATACGACGGCGAGGCCTTGGACGATGATGAAATCATCAAAGAGTAACTAGAAAATTTTGCTAGGTAAGTAACTGTTCGAATTAAATGTGTATAATCAAATTGACACGGGACACGAGACTACGTGACACGAGACGAGGACAATGACTCGCGTCCCGCGTCTCGAAGTCTCGCGTCTTATAAGGAGGAGTAATGAACAAATGCTTGAATATCGTATGTATAATGTTGGCACTGTTGCTTTTCCCCTATTGTGGAAGACAGGGTGCACGACAAATTGAAGGGCATGGCAGTAGTGCTCATGTGGCATTGGCAGGGATTGACTCACTGATGTGGCGGCAGGCTGACAGTGCTTTTATGCTGCTGCAAGAGTTCGTTGTCAGTCCTGAGGCGGAAGAACTTGATATCTTTGACGGGCACTATTGCCAGCTGCTGGTTTCGGAGTTGCTGTATAAAAACGACTGTGAGCAGACCAACCGCGCCGAATTGCAGCAGGCGGTGGCGTATTTCGACAGTCTAACCTTCACCATAAATGACACCCCTCACGCCTTTGGGCGTCATTGCGGACTTGATCCGCAATCTCCCGACCTTTGCGACGACATCGTCTTCTTGGACGCCCGCGCCCATTACATCAATGGAGTAGGCTATTACCAAAACGGTAGTGTGATAAAAGCCTGTGCAGAATACCTGAAAGCCTTGGAAACGATGGAGGAACATTTTGAGGAGAAGGAATTAGTAGGGAAAAAGGCACAGTTTATGGCGTATATTTATAGTCGCCTAGGTGAGATGTTTTCGGAGCAGTTGTTGGCCGAGCCCGCCATTGCTTGCTTTAAACAGGCATTGTTTTATTGCAGACGAGAACCGACATCTAAATATGGGATACCTGTTTTGTTATATAATTTGGGAATACAATTTGATGTTGCTAACCAGAAAGACAGTGCGGCATACTATTATGATGAAGCATTGGCAAACATGCCTGATTTTGACAATCTTCATTATAGAGACCTTATGGCGAACAAAACCATATTTGCCTTTTATAACTTGGACTATAGTTCGGATTCCATCATTAAGAGTCTAAAACATTTAGTAGCTCTTTCGGCAGATGAAAAAGAAAAAACAACTAGACTATTGACTCTGGGCAATATATTATTTGAATATAAACAGTATGAGTCTTCACGGATGTATTTGGAAACCGTATTTGAGCAACAAGATGACATTACATCCAAGATTATGGCAGCGGAGAATTTGAGTGTCATTTGTCAAATGGCTGGTGATTCTATTGAAGCCCAAAAATATGCTTCGTTTCTTGTTGGCTTTACGATGTCTGAGATTGAAAAGAAAACAGATGCATCAAAAGTTAACGAGATGTTCAAAGAATACTTGGCCAAAAAACAGGTAAAACAGGCTGGAATAGCTCGGAAGGATGCTGTTAAGAGATCCTTGGAAATTTTCACGCCCATAGCTATTGTTGTTGCTTTATTTATTTTCATAGTTGTAAAACACAGAAGTAAGAAACTTCTGATGGAACAACAAGAGAAAGCGGACAGGGTCCTTGGAGAAACAGAGCAACAGCATGAGGAGGAATTGAGACTGAAGCAGTTAGAATCGGAAAAGATGCTTGAAGATAAAGAGAAACATCACCGACAGGAGATGGAAGCAAAAGAGGCTCAGGCAAGAAAAGAGTTGGAAGAAAGAGAAAAGCAGCACGCTGAAGTCCTTGAAGCCGAGCGACAAACCCACCGAATGGAGCAAGCCGCCATGTCGGGCCGGCTGAAGCGAAGCAACCAAGAACTGCGCGAGCTTAAAGAGCAAATCAAAAACTTGGACGATTTGGCTGCGAAAACCGAAGCTGCCGCCTCGTTCAACGAAGAGCCAATATGCCGTCTTATCATGGAACGGGTACATGATGGGCAATTCAAATCGAAAATAGATTGTGAGTTTTATAAGTCATATGCTTTGGATAAGCAGCAATTGCTGGACTTGCGTGTGGCTGCCGACCGTCATTTCAGCCAGTTCACGCTCCGTCTCAGGAAGGCTTATCCAAAACTTACCAGCATTGATATTGACTATTGCTGCCTATATCTGCTCAACTTGACCTATGCCGATGTTTCCGCGTTGATGCAACGTGCCTACAACACGGTTGTTGAGCGCGACAGTAAAATCCAGAAGATATTGGGCAGCGAAAAACCGCTTCCTGTTGTTTTGATGGATATAGCTCAGAATCCATCATCCACTTGATTTGCAAGACGTTGACCAAAAACACCTAACCTTTCCGAACCATCATTTTCTTGCGGGGTTTTTGGAACCCCAGTATTTTTGCATCGTGATTTTAAACCTAATACACGATGAAAAAAGTAACAACATTGGTTCTGATGCTCTGCTTAGCCCTTTCGGGAGCATTGTGCTACGCCAGCGGCGTGGCCAGAACGGAAAACAAGAAAGGAGAAGGAGCCATTCTAACAATACAGAAAGCCCAACATGGAGGTGTTGATAAAAGCGGCAGTATTGTGCCTTCTATTTATGATCATGTGCTTTCGAAAATGTAATTCCCATGAAAACAACACAAGCTAAGTATTATGTCATTTTGCTCGCTATCTGCGTAGCAATTGCAACTATTATTGTAGCGTTAACCAAGGGTAAAGAACTCGCATTAGGTGTCTTATTAACAGGAATTGGAGTTGTAGGTGGACTTGCGATAGCTTCTGTTATTAGAAAGAAAACAGATGTCGGTAAAGCAATCAATGATTTGAATCCAAAAGTTCATCGCCAATTGACCATTTTTCTTATCATAGGCGCTGTGCTGACAATGGTCGGGATCGCTTTGCTGGTTTTCTATTTGAAATAAGTAAAACGTAAAATTACCCTAAGACTAACTAAGTAAGCTTTTAAACATTGTCCAAAACGCCTCAATCCATTAAAAATTGGGGCGTTCTTGTTATCTGATTTAACAAAGAAGTAAAGCGGAAGGAGTGTCTTGTAGTCGTATTATGTGAGTACGCCAAATAGGCAGGCCTCTTCAAGATACCGTATGTAGTCCTGGACTTTTTGGGAGCTTTTGATTCTGGTTGCCTTTGCCACCGAAAGGTATGTGTGAAATTGGGAAAATTCGTAAATTTGCGGCATAATACAAAGCAAGCCTTTATGAACGAAAACACGATAAAAGCGGCATTGAAGAAAGGAGAAAGGGTTACGCTGGAGTGCAAGAAAGTCTGTTGTATGCAGTTTAATTTTGAATAGTCATTTAAATGAAATTATCCTTCCTAAAAAAAGGCTCAAAGATAGCCATAGCAGCCCCGGCGCGGCGCGTGTTGCGCGAAGAGATGCAATACGCCATTGATTGGTTGAAAGAGAACGGTTTTGTCCCCGTTTTCGACGACAGCCTCTATGACGAGCATTTCATTTTTGCCGGCAACGATGCCGATCGTGCCGCCCATTTCCAGCAATACCTTGATGACGAGCAAATCGACGCCATCTGGTGCGCCCGAGGCGGCTACGGCAGCGTCCGCATCATCGACAAACTCGATTTCACCCGTTTTTTGGAACATCCCAAGTGGATCGTTGGCTTCAGCGACAACACCGTTTTCCATGGAAAGTTGAATCGCTTGGGCGTGCCGAGCCTTCACGCCCCCATGCCGTATTGTTTCGGGAACAAGACCGCCGCCGCCAAGCAGTCGCTCATCGATGCCTTGACGGGTAAGCCGTTGCGTTATGAGTTTGCGGCGCATCCCCTGAACCGACAAGGCGTGATGGAAGGCGAGATCGTGGGCGGCAACCTTTCGGTGTTGTGCGGCATGATAGGCTCCGACACCTTCCCCGACACGGACGGGAAAATCCTGTTCATCGAGGAAGTGGACGAGTACATCTATCACATTGACAGGATGATGCACGCCTTGAAACGCGCCAGAAAACTCGACCACCTGAAAGGTCTCGTCGTGGGCGGCCTGACCAAGATCCACGACAACGAAGACATTCCCTTCGGCCAAAGCGTCGAGGAAGTGGTTGCCGATGCCGTTTCAGCCTACGGTTATCCCGTATGCTTCGGCTTTCCCGCCGGGCATTTCGATGACAATAGGGCGGTGGTGTTGGGAATGAAAACCAAAGTTTGTGTTGAAACCAAGGTGCTTTTTGAAGGCAATTGGTAACATTTTGGTACCAAATTGGCATCAAACCGAAAAGTTTGTGTATTTTTGCGCCGTAAAACAAGAAAGGAATAACATTATGGTAGTAGTCAGCAGCAGAGAGTTCAGAACGAACATGATGAGTTATTTCACGGAGTCAAACGGTGATGATTTCATCGTCAAGACCCGCGACCACGGTTCGTTCAAGGTCAGCATCAAGCCCGTGAAAAGGGATGATGCCATTCTCAGCATTCCCCCGGAATACCGTCGCGACCCCTACGAAATCAGTCCCAGCGGCGACCCGTTCTTCGCCGACCAAAGAAATATCGATATGTTAGAAGAAAGTCTAAAAGAATCGGAGAAAGAAGATGCCGTGTTTTATGAAATGCTTCCAGGCGAATCGTTGGATGATTTCTTAACCAGAATCGAGCATGAGTTATAAGAAGTGATTTCCGCCTACGGCCATTATGGCGACAAATAATCTTTACGCCTCCTTTGCGATCCTGTTCATCTCGTTCAAGATCTTCTTCAGGTTCTCCGGCTTGGTCAGGTTGAGCCAGTCGCAGAAGGTGATGCCCATGTATTTGGCCGTCTTCTTCCAGCTGCCTTTGTGGTCTTTCTTCAGCGAGAAGATGTAGGAATTGCCGCTGCCAAGAAGCACTTCCTTCAGGGCGCAGACCTTATACACGATTTCGTTGAAGAGGCTCTCGCTCGTCACGCCGGTCTTGCACTCGATGACGAACAGCTTGTTGGCCTTGATGAAACACACGTCAAGCTCGTTGTTGTGCTTGATGACGCCGTTGGAGATGTGTACGCCCATGGCGATGTCGTCGGGTTGCAGCACCTCCTTGATGAGCGCATAGACGTATTCCTCGAACCATCCGCCCGTAAGGTACTCGATTTCATAGCTTTGCAACGACCCCGGCCTTTCGGGAACGAAGCCGATGTAGTCCAAGAACTTGCTCAGGTTGGGAATGGCGGTCATGTAGTCCTTGTCGGGGTTTTCCACCTGTGAGATGATGAGGAATTTCCAGTTGCGGTACTTCTCGCGCAGGGTTTCCATCACTTGGTAGTCGCCGCGAGCCAGCATGTTTTGCGAGAACATGGTGAACAGGTGCTGCGAGAAAGCGGTTTCCTTCACTTGTTTGCGGGGCGTTTCCACGTCGCTTTGCAGTCCGTAGAGGCCGAAATACTCCTTCAGGCTCATGCGGTGGTTGACGGGAAACACCTCGTCGTCGTCGTCATAGATGCTATGGTCGAAGATGGTCTTTACGACTTGGTTCTCACGGGTTTGCGTGTAGAAAAACAAGGTGTCGTATTCCTCGAAGACGTGTTGCACCGAGAGCGTCATGTAACGGTTGCCGCCCGCTAAGTTGAGGTAATACTGCCTGTTGGGAACCAAATTCCCTTTGATGGTGCGGCAGATGCGCTCATACAAGAGGTTGTCCTGATAGCGTTTGATGACGATTTTGTGGACGAGCCCTTCCTCAATGTTCAATTGGTTGGTTATGAGCGGGATGCAGTCCACCTCTTCTTGGGTGGAGATGAACAGCAGTTCGTCGCCGTCCTCATAATACTCCTTGGTGAACAGGTAAGCCGGCAGCGGGTTGCTTTTATCGATGATGTTGACGATGGTTTTTGACATGGCGTAATAATTTGGGTACAAAAATAGGAAAATATTCTTTATTCCACAATTACCTTACGCGTGGCGTTGCCGATTCTCACCACATAAAGACCTCGCGGCAATTCGATGTTTTCCTTTCCGTCGATTTTTCGGGTCAGAACGGTTTGCCCAAGGGTGTTGGTGATGGTCATCACCCCCGAACCTTCCACCGTGAGGCGACCTTGTGCAGGATTTGGCCACACTTCAAACCCTTCAACCTCTGATTCTTCAATGCCATCGCTACCGACAAAAGGAACATAGGTCACCAAGCCCAAACTTGGGTCGTCGAATTGGTGGACGATATGGTCTTCAATCTGTCGCTCGACGGTCGTTCCCCAGTCGTTGCCGACGGCCATGATGTCGCAGGCGGAGTTGTTGTAGAGGTCGTAAACCACGCCGCCGTTGCCGTTGTCGTGGATTTCGTTGCGGCCCCAGTCGTCTTCGGTGCCGAGGTCGATGTCGAAGCCGTTGATGGCGGTGATGCCCCACAAGTTGCCGGTAATCACGTTGTTGCGGATGACGGCGCGGTTGTTCCCGTCCATGCCGTAGATGCTGATGCCGCTGCCGCCTGCCATCGGGTTGTCCTCAAAATGGTTGTCGATGAACTGGTTGCCTTCGACGACGGACGAAATCGTCAAGCCTTGCTGGTTGTAGCCGTAGCGTCCGTTTTTCACCACGTTGTCTTTCATGAGTACTTTCGTCTCGCCGGTGCCCAAAAGGTCGGCGATGGAGATGCCGCCCGCTCTCACCGTGGCGTAACCGCCATCGATTTCGTTTCCGACGATGTAGATGGTGTCCTCGGCGCCGGGACCGAGGTTGATTTGCGGGTTGTTGGAGCCGCCGGCGACATTCTCCTCAAAGTGGTTGTTCAAAATGCGAGGCGAGCCGTGTCCGTTGGCGGGCGAGCTGATGGCCGCGCCTTCGTTGAGCAGGAAATAGCAGTCCTCGATGGTCGGGTTGCAGTTCAAGAAGTTGATGGCCGCGCTGCAATAGTCGCGGGTGAAGTAGAGGAACTTGCAGTCGATGAAACGCACATCCGACTCGATGACTTGGATGCCTGCGCCGTCGCTGAAATATAGGGTCTTCAGATGGCAATCGGTGGCGTTCTCGAACCTCATGCTGAACTGTTGGTTGGCGTTCATCGAGCCGTAGATGCCGACACGCGCCGTGTTGTTGCAAATCATGGAGCCATTGATGGTGATGAGCACGCCGACGGCGTCGATTCTGGTCACTTGGTCGTCGATTTGCAGCACGTCGTTTTGCGAGATGGTGAGGTCGCCGTTGATGGCAAAAGTGGTTCCCGCTTGCGTCACTGTCCCGTTGGATGCGGTCACCAAGTCAGGGAAGGTGAAGGTCGTGCCGTTGCCAGGGCTGGTCCATTGGGCATTCAGCATCGGAATGAATCCGAGTAACAAGGTTAAAAGTGTGATTCTATTTTTCATGGCATGATTACATTACAGCACGATTAATACTTTCTTTGACAAAAGCGTTAAGTGAGACGCCTTCCGCTTGGGCCATGGCCGCAGCCTTGGCGTGAAGTTCAGATGGGATGCGGATGTTGAAACTGCCCGTATACGATTTATGCAATTGTAATCCCTTTTCCTTGCAAAATGCAATGTAATCTTCTACAGCATTGATGAAATCTTCTTTAAGTTCTTCTAAGGTTTTGCCTTCGTAGGTAATCAATGTTCCCTTGTCTAATCCAAGGATTTTTCCATAAAGCGTATTGTCATTCAATTCCGCCTCAATGCTTCCAATGAAACCTTTGTATTTTAATGTATCCATTTTATATGAGTTTGTTTTCGGTTAGGTAATAATTTATCCTTTTTGGTCATATAGCAACTAATTTTCAGTTGCAAAAATACGATTTTTTACTTTAGAAAAACAAATTTCTACTCAATTTTTTACTTTCTAATAATAAATTGTGGTTTGTTTTTTACTTTAGAAAGTAAAATTTGAAACAAATACACAACAAAAAAAGCCGCCGAAGCCGCCTTTTGGGCTTTGCGTCAGCCGTGTGAAACAAGTTTATCTTCCGCGTAAAACCATAAAATTCGTCGCTTTGCGCAAGAAATAAGTTTATAATCTGCGTAAAGTGACATTTTTTTGTCGTTTGCGCAAAGTATAAATATCAGCTGCGATACAAATCGTCCAATGTAACCACCTTTTGTACCCGTCCGGAATACTTGTTTCGTTTCAGTCCCACCGTGGTCACAAGCGTGAACATCAGCGATTTGCGCGTCTTTGTAGTTTCTTTGAAGACTTTGACTCGACTCCTGAAGGCCTCGTCGTCGTCCTTGTCGATGGCGAAATCCCCGTCGGAGTATTTCATCTCACAGAGGTTGATGGTCTTGTCGTTGCGGTCAATCAGAAGGTCGATCTGGGCATGTTCTTCGCCGTTACTTCCAAACCAAGAGCAAACCGCGCTTTGCACGCCAGAAATGCCCAACGCCGCCTTGATTTGTTCGACATGGGCCAAGCAAAGCATCTCAAAGGCATAGCCGCTCCATGCAGCATATAATTGATTGCCTTGCAGTTCCGTCCAAAAACTCGGATTTCCGAAGGTGTTTTGCTGCACCATCTTCAAATGGAAAAGCGTGTAAAAGTCAACCAACTGGTACAAGGTCTCTCGGCTTTTCCGCACCGACGACGTTTTTCTCCTGACGGTTGAAAAAGGCGCGTAACTTCTTATCAATCCGCAGTTTTCCAGCTCTGTCAGTTTTAGGCTCAGGTCGCCGTTGTTGGTGATTTTGGTGGCTTCCACGATTTCCGAGCGCGACAAGCCTTTCCCTTTGGAAGCCAATGCCTTGACGATGGCAATATGGTTGTCGGCCTGCTTGAACAGCGAGCGATAGAGGTTGCTGAACTCGTTGTGCAGCTCGCCGCCCGAAGCGAAAAACATCTGGTCAACGTTTTGGGCCACGCTATAGCCTTTCTGCATGAACGTGAAATAATAAGGAACGCCGCCCATAACCATGTAGCAATCAGCGATTTCCTGTCGGGAATAGTCGAAGCCATACGAATCGAAATACTGCTGACATTCAGCCAAGGTGAACGGCTTCAGCAAGATGGAATGTGTGACGCGATTGTGCAAGCCGCCTCGGTTATTGATGAGCTTGTTGATCATCCACGAGGTGGCTGAACCGCACACAATCAGTTTCACATCGCTGCGTGCCGATGCCCAACTGTTCCAGAAATGCTCCAAGGCACTGACGAAGCGCGACTTAGGCGTGTCGAACCAAGGCAGTTCGTCGATGAAGATGATTTTCGTGGTTTGCGTTGTGTTTTCGAGACATTCGGCCAGCAACGCGAAAGCCTCAATCCAGTTCTTGGCTTGCCGATCCGTGTTGAAACGCATCCTCAAAGCCATGTTGAAATTGAGCAATTGGTCGCGCATCGAGACGTTGTCCATGCCCGTGACGGAGAAGCAGTCCCTGTCGTGGATGACATGGCGCACAAAGAAAGTCTTGCCGATGCGCCGGCGGCCATAGACGGCGATGAATTCCGACCTTTCGGAGGCAAGGTAGCCCTCCATCCGCGCCGTTTCTTCCGTTCTTCCGATGAATTTTTCCATTATTCCATAATTTATTTTCTGCGCAAAGATACAAAAAAGTTTGCTTTGCGCAAGAAATATGTTTATAATCCGCGTAAAGTGTGATTTTTTTGTTGTTTACGCAAAGTATAAGTTTGCTGTGTGACAAAAAAAGGCCGCCCAAGCCGCCTTTTAATGCTGCATTTTGTTTATAAGAAACCGTCCAAAAATTCGGAGACACTCATCACGGGAATATCCGACATTTTGAATCCTTTCACGTCACGTGACAGTATGAAATCAACCTTTTCGCGCTTGGCGGAAAAATATTGCACAGCATCCTCAAAATCAACGAAATCGCCATTTAAAGCTTTCTCGATGCAAGCATCTCCAATCGGAACTACCGTGACCAATTTCTTCAAACTGACAAGTGTTTCATGCAACTTTCTTTTGTCAAGATTCTTGCCCGCAATGTAAACCACATTGACAAATGTCAAATCTGTGACTATCAATTCAATCTCCTTGTCCTTGGCCATTTGGAACAAAACAAGCGTGTCTTGAATCCAAGGCTCACGATATTGAAGCAGGTCAAGAACAATGTTGGTGTCTATGAAAATCTTCTTCATGCGTATTTCTCCATCAAGTAGGCTTCTTTTTCTGCTTTCCAATCATCGGAAACATGAGTTGAGGGAAGGCTACCCGCCAAATCCATTACTTCTTTGGAAATCTTACGGTTGCGCACATTGTTGGTTTTCCCCATTGAGAATTGCAATAGGAAAGACTCTATCGCGGCTGACAAGTCAATGCCATGGGCTTGTGCATAAAGATAGGCCTTGTTAAGCGTTTGGCCGTCAATGTTTAGGTTGGATGTCTCAAACATGGCTTTCAGATTTTTGGCAAAAATACACACTTTTTCTTTTATATGCCACATACCAAAAAAAAAGGCGACCGAAGCCGCCTTTTCGTTGAGATGGATGGCATCACTTCTTGATTGCGGCAATGCCCGGCAGTTCCTTGCCTTCGATGGCTTCGAGCAGGGCGCCGCCGCCGGTCGAGACGTAGCTCACGCGGTCGGCCAAGCCGAACTTGTTGATGCAGGCCACGCTGTCGCCGCCGCCGATGAGCGAGAACGCGCCGTTCTTTTCGGTGGCTTCCACGATGGCTTCTGCCAAGGCACGCGAGCCGTGGGCGAAGTTGTCGAACTCGAACACGCCGCAGGGACCGTTCCAGAGGACGGTCTTCGACTTCTTGATGATGTCGGCGTAGAACTTGCGGCTCTCGGGACCGCAGTCGAGGCCTTCCCAGCCGTCGGGCACGTTCATCGGGTCGACGACTTGGGTGTTGGCGTCGTTGGCGAAGCGGTCGGCCACCACCACGTCGAACGAGAGGTAGAGGTTGACACCTTTCTGCTTGGCTTTCTCGATGATGTCCAAGGCGAGGTCGAGCTTGTCCTCCTCGCAGATGGAGTTGCCGGTCTTGCCGCCCAAGGCGCGCTTGAAGGTGTAGGTCATGCCGCCGCAGAGGATGAGGTTATCGACCTTGGTGAGCAGGTTCTCGATGATCTCGATCTTCGTGGAGACCTTCGAGCCGCCCATGATGGCCGTGAACGGACGTTGGATGTCGGTCATCACCTTGTTGACGGCGGCCACTTCCTTGCCCATCAGGTAGCCGAACATCTTGTGGTCGGCGTCGAAATAATCAGCAATTAATGCGGTGGAGGCGTGGGCGCGGTGGGCGGTGCCGAAGGCGTCGTTGATGTAATACTCGCCGTAGCTGGCCAGCGTCTTGGTGAACTCCTTCTGCGAGGCTTTCACGGCTTTCTTGGCTTCGTCGTAGCCTTCCTCGCCTTTCTCGATGCCGCGTGGCTTGCCTTCCTCTTCGGCATAGAAACGGAGGTTTTCGAGCACGAGCACCTCACCGGGTTTCAGGGCGTTCACTTGGTCGGCGGCTTTCATGCAGTCGTCGGCAAATTGCACGGGACGGCCCAACAGTTCCTCCAAGTGCTTGATAATCGGCTTGATGCTGAACTTCGGGTCGGGGTTTTTCTTCGGGCGGCCGAGGTGCGACATCAGCACGACCATGCCGTTGTCGTTCAACACCTTATTAATAGTCGGCAGGGCGGCCCGCATACGGGTGTCGTCGGTGATGTTGAAATTGTCGTCCAACGGGACATTGAAATCGACACGAATCACCACGCGCTTGTTCTGGAAATTGACTTGATTGATGTTTACCATATATTTCTGTATTTAAGGATTTAAGATTCGTTTGATTTGGCTTTTAGCTTTTAGCCGTTAGCCATTAGCTTTGCAGCAACTAAGCTAACAGCTAATGGCTAATAGCTAACAGCCATTTTTAAAACTATGTTTTTCAGGCACTACCATATTGATGGACTGTTGCAGCATCTCGAAGTCGAAGGGCGAGTTGGTGAGGGTTTCGCCTTCGGTCTCTAAATTGATGGAGTGGGCGGGGATGGACGTTATCCTGATCTTTCGGCCACGGAACTGGCTGACTTCCTTCATCTTTTTCGTGAAGGAGCCGTCGTAGATGTTGCTGATGTTGGCGGCGAACTTGGCCATGCCCACCTTGCGGATGACGGTGATGTCGAAAATGCCGTCGTTGGGGATGGCTTCGGGCATCATCATCATGCCGCCGCCGTTGAAGCGGCAGTTGCCCACCGAGAGGCTGAGGATTTCGTCGTTGAAGACGAGCTGGTCGTCAACCTCAAGCTGGATGTGGACGCAGTCGAACTTGAGCAGGCATTTCGCCACGCTGACCATATAACGCGCCGAGCCGCCTTTGCCTTGTTGTTTCAAGGCGTTGGTCGTCTGGCAAACGGCTTCGTCCAAGCCCGTGCCGGCGGCGTTGAGGAAATAGCGCACCTGCGGGTCGCCGTCGTTGTAATAAGTCACCTTGCCGATGTCGTGCATGAAGGTGTGGCCTTCCTTGATGATTTTTGCGACTTGCTGATAGTCAAGCGGGAAGCCGAATGTGCGACTCCAGTCGTTGCCCGTGCCGATGGGCATCACGCCCATTGTGATTTCGTTGGTGGGCACAAGGTCTTGGGTGAAGATGCCGTTGACGACCTCGTTGTTGGTGCCGTCACCGCCCACGGAGATGATTTTGCGGTAGCCTTTCTCGGTGATGCCGTCGCGCACCAAACCGATGGCGTGACCTTGGTGTTCCGTGACGACGAAATCAAAGTCAATCCCTTCATTTACAAGTAGTTGCTTTATCTCTGGCCAGTCTTTTTCCGCCTTGCCAATGGAAGCTTTCGGATTCACGACGACCAACCATTTCGTGTTTTCTTCGTTCATTCAAGTCAAATTTGGGGTCAAAGATAGGGAATAATGTGATTGATGGTGCCAAAAAAGCCATAAAGTTGCATTTTCCCGAATTATTTGCACAAAAATTCTCTAAAAAACGAAAAAAATAGTTGCACGTCCAAAATAATTTGTATATTTGCAGCGTTAAACCAATAAAAAGAACAGAAAAATGGCAAGAAAAAAAGAAAATTGGGACGATAACTCCATCAAAATGAGAGAGTTGACAAAAGCGGAAGAACAAGTGATGAAAGTCATTTGGGGTCTTGGACAAGGCTTCGCCTTCGAGATTATGGAGGCCTATCCCGAGCCTAAGCCGGCCTACAACACCGTGCTCACCATCATCCACATCCTCGAAAAGAAGGGCTTCGTGAAGCACGAGGCGTTCAGCCGCGTCCACCGCTACAGCCCCGTCATCAGCAAGGAGGAGTACTCGCAACGCTATCTCGGCAGCGTGGTGGAGCGTTATTTCAACAACTCGTATCTCGACCTCGTGTCGGCCTTCGCCAAGAAGGAGAACTTCAGCGTCGAGGAATTGGAGGAGATGCGGAAACTCATCGACGAGGCCATCGCCTCAGAAAAGAAGTAAGCCATGAACGCGCAAGAACTCATCATCGGTCACCTGTTGCCCATCGCCGTGGCCATCATGGCGCTTTGGTTGGTGTATCGTCTGCTGTTCAGCAATAGCAACCGGCTGCAATTCAACCGTTTCTATCTGCTCACGGCGATGCTGTTCTCCTTGGCTTTGCCGCTTGTTGGCTTGCTGATGGGCACGGAGTCGCAGCAGATGGTCAGCCTGAAGCAGAACCTGTTTGGCGGCATGATGCTGAACGAGGTCACCATTACGGCCAACGGCGTCGCGGTCTTGCCCGAGGCCGAAGCCCGACTTGCGACGGCCACGCGACCGCACGTCACGCTGTGGCAGGTTCTCGGCGGCATATACCTAATAGGTGTCGGCGTGATGACGCTGCTCTTCCTTTTCAAGGTGGGCAAAATCGTCGCGCTCATCGTCCGCTCGCCCAAAGAGAAGCGCGAAGGCTACACGGCGGTGTTTACGGGCCGCGACCACGGTTCCTTCTCCTTCCTGCGTTATGCCTTTTTCCCCGACGAGAGCGTAGCCCCCGACATCGTCAGTCACGAGCTGAGCCATATCAGCCACCACCATTCGTGGGACGTCCTTTTCGCCGAGATGATGATGGTGCTGCAATGGTTCAATCCGTTCATCTACCTCTACAAGAAGGAGTTGCAGAGCCTTCACGAATACCAGGCCGACCGCGACGTGGTGGCCACGGGTGTTGACAAACGAAACTACATGATGCTGATCCTACAGCAGTGCACGGCCGCAGATTTCAGCGGAATGAGCAATAACTTCAGTTTAATCCTTACCAAAAAAAGAATCAAGATGATTACAAAGAATGAAAAGGCCAAGGGCCTCTGGTGGAGGCTCTTGGCGACATTGCCGGTGTTGGCTATCCTGCTGGTTGCCAACACGAAAGTGACGGCACAAGAAAAACAGATGAATCCAAATCCGCCAGTTGATGAGGATACCTATCAAATTGTCATGTACGAATATGACGATGCAGACAGGATTCCCATCAACGACACCGTTGTGATGAATGACGACGGTTCCTACACTGAGGTCAAGCGGGAACCTGAAGTAGATCCGGAAACGGGCAAGATGCGCATCAAAGTCTCTTTGGCCACTTATGACAAGGACGGCAATCCTGCGCCTGGAGGCTTCCACATCAAGTCGGAACCTGGGCAGGGTGACGATGTCGTTTACCGTATCACGCCACAGGAAGGCTTCCGTTTCCCGGCTGAGCCTGCCGCCGACACCGTCTATCAAATCGCTGAAGAAATGCCGCAGTTCCCTGGTGGCGAAAAAGCCTTGATGGAATACATTGCCAAAAACCTCACTTATCCACAAGAGGCACGGGACAAAGGCGTTGAAGGCCGAGTGTTCATTAGCATGGTGATTGATAAAGATGGCAGCGTTTCCAACGTGAAAGTGTTGCGCGGTATCAGCAAGGAATGTGATGCGGAAGCCGTGCGTGTGATTTCCTCCTTGCCGAAATGGAAGCCCGGCAAGATAAAAGGCGAACCTGTCCCGGTGAGCTACCAGATTCCTATCCATTTCAAGCTGCAAGGCGAAGAAAAGGCGGAATAAGGCTTTGGTTTTGTAGAACTGTCATACCACGGTTGTAGGGCTGTCGTACCACGGCAGCCGCATAATGGGGAACCTCAATGCGGCTGCCATGTTCCTGAGCTTGTCGAAGGACGATGTGACAGCCCTACAAACCTACGTATGCGTATGGATGCAAAGCGACAAAAAATTCAAATGATTCTGCGATTTCTGCGTGAGAAAAATCACTCCAAAACCAACTGTTCCCACTTGATTTTCGGCACAAACTGCACACCCTCCGCATCGCGGTAATAGGCGAGGTTGTCGCCCGCATCCACGGGTTGCAGCTTGATTTTCTCGTTCCCCTTGCCGATGGCCAGCATCAGCAATGGCTCGTAAGGCAACAGGAAATGCTCGGTGATTTTGGCCTTGTTGAACGCCCCAATCATGATGCCGTTCAAGCCCATTTCGGTGGCTTTCAGCAACATGCTCTGCGCCGCAATGCCGAGGTTGATGTCCACGAACTTCGTTTCGGGCATAGTGCTACATATAATGATGAACGCCTCAGGTTCCGTGCCCTCGAAGGGCAGATGCAACTCGGGCAACAAACCGCCGAGTTTCATGTTTTGCAGGATGAAGTCGGCCCCCGTTTCTTTCGTAACCAATTTGAAGCGAAGCACTTGCTGGTTCTTCGCCGAGGCGATTTTCGTGTTCACCGCCACGATGCGCTCCAGCATCTCGCGCTTCACGACAAAATCTTTCCGGTAGCCGCGATAGCTGCGGTTTTTCTCCATCAAGGTTTCCAATGAGGCGTGTCGCACCACGGCCTTCTTGGCGCCTTTGCCAAAGACCTCTTCATAGCGTTTTTCTAAGTATCCGTCGGCCATACGATTTGAGATTCAAAGATTTAAGATTTAAAATTTAAAATTTAGGATGGAGTACCATCCATTTGGATTGCAAAATTACGGTTTTTCCGCCAAACATTTTTGTTGCATAGTGCTTTTTTTCGACGGCGAATTGAACGAATGAAGCGAATTTTTGTTTGCGGCTGATTGTTTGCGCCGATTTATTCGTACTTTTGCGCCCATGAAAAAGCGTTTGCTGCGATTCGGATCTTTTGTGATAGCCTTTGTGGTGCTGTTCGTCTCGGTGGGCTGGGACGTGTGCTTCCATTACTGCACGTCGAGCCACACGATGTCGAGCCATATCGGGACTAGCACAACGATGCACGCGCAGTGCTACGACATCGTTCCGTGTATCGATGAAAACGCTGTTAATCATCCCATGGCGGCGCATTTCGACGCGAGAGGCTGCTGCAACGACTTCGACAGCCGCATCCAGTTCACCGACAGCTTCACTTTTTCAGCCGACAAGCACCCAAGCCTGCATTTCCAGCCTTTCACGGTACTGCCTTTCGACGTGCGGCAGCTTTTGCCCGAGGTGAAACAGGCGGTCGGCGGCATCAGGCTGTGGAAAATCCCCCATCTGCCCATCGGCAAGACGCGGCTTTTCCTGCTTTCCAATTTGAGAATTGATCCTTTTGTTTTCTGAATGGTTGAGCGGCTGCCACGGTGTGACAGCCCTACAACCTTTGTTTTGGCGGATTTGCAATCCGCCAAGGCCGAGAAGGGAATTTCAAATTCCCGTTTCAAAATCGACGGATTGCAAATCCGCCGAATCTTAATCGGCTGCAACAATGTGATAGCCCTACAATCTTGAATTTTAAATTTTAAATCTTGAATTTCAAATTCCCATGAAAACCAACAGATTAACAATAATCACCTTATTATTAATGGCCTTCGCGACGGGCGCAATGGCCCAAGGCTTCATCGAAGGCACCGTCTATGAAGAAAACGAGAACGGCGAGCGCACACCGCTGCCGGGCGTCAACGTGTATTGGAAAATCGTCAACCAAGGCGTGGTGACCGACGCCAACGGACATTACAAAATCCCTGTCCACGGGGAAATCGGATGCCTTGTGTTCAGCTGCATCAGCTACGAGAACGACACCGTTCACCACATGTTCGACCCCATCCATTACGACCACGTTTTCAAGTCGATACATATCCTGAACGAGGTGGAAATCGAGGCGCGACAGAAAGCCACTTTCATCTCGGCACTCAGCCCTATGGCCGTGCAGGAAATCTCATCCGAGGGCTTGCGTCGCGCGGCTTGTTGCAGCCTCGCCGAGAGCTTCGAGAACAACGCCTCGGTGGACGTGGCCTACAGCGATGCCGTCACGGGCGCGAAACAGATTGAATTGCTTGGCCTGAGCGGACTCTACACCCAGATGATGGCCGAAAACATGCCCAACTTCCGTGGCTTGGCGGCGGCCTTCGGCTTGGGTTATGTACCCGGCACATGGATGAACGCCATCCAAGTGTCGAAGGGAACGTCCTCAGTGAGAAACGGTTACGAGTCCATCAGCGGACAAATCAACGTCGATTACAAGAGACCCGAACCGGGCGAGAGCGAGCGGCTGTTCCTCAACCTTTACGGCAACACCATGACCATGACGGAGTTCAACTTCAACACGCGCTGGAACGTGGGCAAAAACGGCAGTATGATGCTCCTCGGCCACGCCAACAAGAACTTCATGCAGATGGACGGCAACGACGACGGCTTCATCGACGACCCGATGGTGACCCAAGGCAACCTCTTTTTCCGCTACAACTACGCCAACGACTGGTTTGAAGGCGTGTGGGGCGCCAAGATGCTGAGCGAAAGGCGTTACGGCGGCATGATGGGCGGCAATCCCTTCGTGGAACCCCTGAACGACAAATTCCGCATCAGCACGACACGTTACGAGGCCTTCTCCAAGACGGGTTTCCTCTTCAACCGCGACGACACCAGCCTCGGCTTTCAGCAGCAGTTCATCTACCACGATTTGGGTTCGTCGTATTTCGGAAGGATTGGCTATAACGCCACGCAACTTTCCTACTACGCCAACCTCCTCTTTGATTCCTATTTGGTGAACGACCACCACAAATACTCGGTGGGTGCCAGCTATTCCTACGACCATTATGACGAGCATCTCTTTGATTATCAAGCGTCAAACGATAGCGTATTCCAACGCATCGAGCATGTTCCGGGTGCCTTTGTCGAGTATTCTTTCAATGACGACCGCCATTGGAACATCATCGCGGGCTTCCGTGCCGACTACAACACCTATTACCAGAAGCTGCTCTACACGCCGCGCCTGCATGTGCGTTTCAAGACCGACGACGAGTTTGCCTTGAGGCTCTCGGCAGGCAAGGGCTACCGCTCGCCCAACGTGTTGGCCGAAAACTCGACCATGATGGCCTCGTCGCGCAAAATCGTCTTCTTGGAGACCCCGAAGATGGAAGAGGCGTGGAACTACGGTCTCAACCTGACCAAGAGCATCGACCTCGGCTGGCGCGAACTCACCTTGCAGGCCGACTTCTACCGCACCGACTTCGTCAACCAAGTCGTCCTCGACCGCGATGCCGACGCGCACCAAATCCGCATCTACAACCTCGACGGAAAGTCGTACTCCAACAGTGCGCAAATCGAGGCCAACTGCGAGATCTTCAAGGACTTCGACCTGACCTTGGCCTTCCGCTACAACGACGTGAAGATGACCATCGACGACACGCTGCGCGAGAAGCCTTTCGTCAACCGATACAAGGGCTTGGTCACGATGTCGTATGCGCCGGGCACATGGCAGTTCGACTTCACGACGCAGTTCAACGGCGACAGCCGCGTGCCCAACCTCAGCGGCAACGCCACGGCGGTGGAAAACGGCCAAAACATAGAACGCTCGCCGTTCTATGTCATCATGAACGCGCAGGTTACGAAGAAGTTAGGCAAGTGTTGGGAACTTTACGCAGGTGGCGAGAACCTGACCAACTACACGCAAGACTATCCCATCATCTCGGCCAACGACCCGATGAGCGACGACTTCGACGCTTCGATGGTGTGGGGTCCGCTGAGCGGCATCAGGGCTTATTTGGGCGTGAGGTTCACGGTGAAGTGAGAAATTAATTGTATTTTTGCGGCCTAAAACCATTACAAGGATGAAAAGAATTGTTTTCCTGTTTGCCGTGGCGTTGCTGTTGGCCGCCTGTGGAGAGAGAGACCCTAAGAATCAAGGACAGACCGAATCGAAGCGGATTGTCGTTCCTCCCGGGATGCCTACCCCGCCTGTGCCTCAGGAGCAGTCGCAGACCGCGCTTGGGAGTGGCTCCGAAAGCACGTCACGCGACCCCAACACGCCTGTCTTGAAAATGGAAGAAGGCAAGCCGCTCGACCTCTCTCAGTTGATGGGTCCGAAGAAAACCTTTGAAGAACAGGTCGTCGAGATGTTTGACACGATTCGTTACGAGGCCGAACATGGCAATGCGGAATACCAGTATTTGTATGGCAGCTGTTTCGAAAACGGCTGGGGGGTCGAGGAGGACATGAAGCAAGCGTTGGCGTGGTACAAGAAAGCGGCCGACCAGAACCAAAAAGCCTCCTTCAACGCCATAGGCAACCTTTACCGCATCGGCAAGGGGGTGAAACGCGACGACACGGAAGCCTTCAAGTGGTTCAAGCGCGGGGCCGAAGCCAACGACGCCCAAGCCATGCTCAACTTGGGCAACTGCTATTATTTCGGCATGGGCACGGAGAAAAACCTCGACGAGGCCGTGAAATGGTGGCAACAATCGGCCAACTACAGCAACGTTTATGCCTTGGCGCAGATGGGCGACTGCTATTACTATGGCATCGGCGTGGAAAAAAACCTCAAGAAGGCTGTTGACTATTTCACGCAAGCCGCCGACCGCAACATCGCTGGAGCGCAATACCGCCTCGGTGTCCTGTATTACACGGGAGAAGGCGTTGAGCAAGACCAGACCTACAGCAAGCTGCTGATGACCAAGGCCCGCGACGGAGGCATGAAGGAAGCGCAGGACTTCTTGGAGAAGAACTTCAAGGAATAGCCTTCGTCAACGCCGCCGCGCCGAGGATGGCCGCATCGTTGTCGGGAAGCTCGCTGACGCGCACCTCGACGCTGCCGTCATAGACGAAGCACAGGTGCTTCTTGAACGACTCGCGCACGGGTTTCATCAGCACCTCGCCTGCCTTCACGGGGCCGCCCATCAGGAAGAGGGCCTCGGTGCCGCTGAACGCCACGGCGTTGGCCAAGGCGATGCCCAACCAATACCCTGTCATTTCAAACACCTTGAGCGCCAACGGGTCGCCGGCCTGGGCCGCGTCGCCCACCATCTTGCTCGTCAGCGCGTCGGGATTCACTTTCGAAAGCGGGCCGTCGTAATCGGGCGTGGCCTCAAGCAGCTCCAAGGCCGTGCGGCGGATGCCCGTGGCCGAGGTGTAGGTCTCAAGGCAGCCTTTGCGTCCGCAGCCGCAGGGACGGCCTTCGGGAATCAGGATGGCGTGGCCGAGTTCGCCCGCGCCGCCGGTCTTGCCGTGCACCAGTTTGCCATCGACCACAATGCCGCTGCCCACGCCCGTGCCGAGGGTGAACATCACGAAATGCTTCATGCCCTTGGCGCCGCCATAGACTAATTCGCCATAGGCTGCGGCGTTGGCGTCGTTCGACACCACCACGGGCGCGTCAAGGTGCTCGTGAAACAGCTTCGGGAGGTCGATGACACCCTTGAAGTTGAGGTTGGTGGCGTTCTCGATGCAGCCCGTGTAGTAATTGCCCGCCGGTGCCGCGATGCCAATGCCGTCGATGGCCGCCACGCCATGCTCGGCCATCAAGGTTTGGATTTGCTTGCAAATGTCTGACACATAAACAGATGCGTCGGAGTATTGGTTGGTCGGAAGGTTCTTTTTGGCCATGCAGCGGCCGTCGTCGCGCACCAACCCAATGTCGGTGTTGGTGCCGCCAATGTCGATTCCAATGGAATAAGTGTTCATGATTCGTCGTTTTGAAAGGGCTAAAATACGGTTTTTTGGCGAATGACTACGAAATTTTCTAATTTTGTGGCTCAAATCCTGTCTTATGAAAAGAAACATCCTCTACATTCTGGCGTTGCTGTTGTTGGCCGCCTGTTCAACCGACGAACCCGACTTGGTGACTACTTTCGAGAAGTCAAACTTCACTGAAACAGATAGTTACGAAGGAACAATGGCCTATGCCAAACGTTTGGCCAAGCAATTCAAGGAAGTGCATTACCAAAGCATCGGGCAAACCGCCCAAGGCCGCGACGTGCCGCTGCTCATCATCGACGAGAACGGCTACACGAGTCCGCGAAAAATCCGCAAGAGCGGGAAAAACATCATCCTTGTGCAGTCGTGCATCCATCCCGGCGAGCCCAACGGCAAGGACGCCATGTTTCTGCTCGTCCGCAACATGCTGACCGACAGGGAGAACCGCGACTTGCTGCACGACTTCTCCTTCCTGTTCATCCCCGTCTTGAGTCCCGACGGCTTGGCCAACTTCTCGCCGTTCAACCGCATCAACCAGAACGGACCGAAGCAGATGGGCTGGCGCGTCAATGCCCAAGGCCTCAACCTCAACCGCGACTTCACCAAGCTCGACACGCCCGAACTGCGTGGCTTTGCGGCCTTGTTCAACCAGTGGCAGCCCGACCTGTTTTTCGACACCCATGCCACCGACGGCGCTGATTACCAATATGTCATGACATATTCGACGGAGAACTTCGGCAACTACGATGCCGCCGTCACCCGTTGGCTGAGCGAAGTCTGGGAACCCGCGATTCGCGACAAGATGCAAGACTTGGGAATGCCCGTCACGCGCTACATCGAGTTCCATCCTTGGGGCGACCCCACGGCACCGCTCTACGACCAGAGTTTTTCGGCCATGTTCTCCGAGGCCTACACCATGTCGCGCAACTGTCCGGGCATCCTGCTCGAAACCCACATGCTGAAACCCTACAAAGACCGCGTGCTTTCCACCTATCACACCATTGTGGAGACCTTGAGGATTGTCAGCAACGACAAGGAAAGCTTCAACCAAGCCCTCGCCCAAGCCAAAAAGAACGACCTGAGTCTCAAGGAATTGCCCATCAATATGCAGCCTGAGTTGAACGACACGATTTGGGAAGACTTCTTGGGCTACCATTTCGACACGGTGCAGAGCGCGGTGACGGGCGGTTGGTACTACGCCTACGACACCACGCGCCCCGAAACGCGCAAGACCCGCCGCGTGCTTTCCACCCGACCGCTGAAAACCCTCGCCGTGCCCAAGGAATACATCATCCCGGCGCAATACGCCGAGGTCATCGACATCGTCAAGGCGCATGGCTTCGACATGAACCTGCTCAAGACCGAAAAGACGCTGAAAGTGAGCACCTACCGCTTCAGCGACGTGGAGTTCATGCCCGCGCCGTCGGAAGGCCGCTGCCGCTTGGCGCATTTCGAGGTGGAGGAAATCACCAAGGACGTCACCTTCCCGAAAGGCTCGGCGGTGGTGAAGACCTCGCAGAATGGCGTCCGCCTGCTGATGAACCTATTGGAACCCGAGATGCCCGGCTCGCTCTTCGAGTGGGGTTTTTTCAACAACGTGTTGCAGCGCGTGGAGTATTTCGAGGTCTATAAGATGGAGCCGATGGCCAAGGAGATGCTCGCCGCCGACCCCTTGCTTGAAGTGCAGTTCAAGGAATGGATGACCTCGTTTCCCAAGGACAAGAAGCCGCATCAATACGCCATCTTGAACTGGTTCTACGAGCGCTCGCCCTATCGCGACAAAAACTATATGGTTTATCCGGTGGGAATGGTGAGATGAGCGCCTATGGCTCGACGGTCACTTTCTTGTTCTTTCGGAACCACTCCGTGATGTCCTTCACGCGCCCGTCGGCCAAGCGTTTCATCATGCGTTGGTTGGTGGTCGCGCTGTCCAAGGGGCCCAATTCGGCCATGTAACGCCCCAACTTGATGTAGTCGAAATGGTCGGTGACGACGTTTTCGGGCAGGTCGTTCTTGCCGGAATACCACGCCACCTTGATTTCCCCGTAGTCGTTCTTCACTTGTCGGGCCAATTTTGCCACGGCCTCCGGCTCGGCATCGCCGCCCATGAAGCACACGCAGGTGATGCCGGTCTTGTATTGCGTCATAAGGCGGTTCAACTCGTTGGAATCCAACGGTTTGCCAATGTTCTCCCACAGATACTTGCTGTGGCAACCTGGGCATTGGTTGGGACAGTTGGAAATGTTGATGGCAAGCGTCACCTCTTCAGGAACTTCCTGAAAGACAATATCATAATTGGCGTATTTCAGCATCTTTCCATCTCCATTTTTCCGTAGTGACGACGTGCGGCTTCCTCTTGGCGCGGCTCGCTGAAGTTGCTCACGCGCTTCAGGTAGCCGATGATGCGGGTCAGGTAGTCGATGTTGTGGCTGTGGCACTCGGGGCATTCCTTCAGATAGCGCTTGTCGATGTGGCCGCAGTCGTTGCAGATGGTGTTCGGGATGTTGAAGGTGAAGTAGTTGCAGCCTTCGCGGGCGGCCACGCGCAGCAGCTGGCGGTACTGCTCCTTGGTGAGGTGTTCCTCAAGGTTGCAGTGCAGGGCCGAGCCGCCGGTGAGGTGCTTGATGTACTTCTCGCCATGCAGCCTGAACTTGTCCAAGACGTTGGTATTGGGGTCTTCCACGATGTAGAAGTAGCTGTTGTAGCAGTCGCGGTGTACCTCGTAGCCGTCTTCCTTGTCCCACTTGGCGTGCTTCACGCCCACGTTCTCGGCGGGGATCATCTCGCAGTTGAACATCAGGCCGTCTTGCTTCGAGTAGTATTTCTTGTTGTAACGCTCGATGAGGCCGAGCACGTCCTGCACGAACTTCTCATATTCCGGGTTGTCCGAGATCTTGATTTTCAGGAACTCGGCGGCTTCCACGAGGCCGTTCACGCCGATGGTGAGGTATTGGCGGCCAAGGTTGATGTAGCCCGCGTCGAAGAGCGGCAACATGCCTTTCCGTTGCAGTTCTTTCAGGTTTTCGTTGTAGCAAATCTGCACCTTGTGGCAGAGGTCAACAATCTCCTCAAGGAAGGTGAGGTAGTGCATGTTGTTGCGGGCGGCGTATTGGATGCAGCGGTTGAGGTTGATGGTCAAAACGCTCTTCGAGCCTGTGCTGACGCCACCGGCACCTAAGGTGTAGCTGAAGCCGTTGTCTTGGATCTCGTTGCGCAGGCGGCAGCACGACGACAGCGAGTCGGCGTTGTCGCTGAGGTAGGTGAAGAACGAGTGTCCTTCGGCGTACATCTCGGCGGTGAAGTCGCCCCATTCCTGGTCGATGACGTCGCCGTCTTTCGACAGCAAGGCCATCGTCTCGACGGGGAAGGTCAGCACGCTTTTCAGGCGCTCGGCGTTGAACCACTTCATGAAGCGTTTCTGGAGCCAACTCAGCGAATCCCAGTCGGGTTGCGAGCCGTCGGGGAAGTAGAAGTTGCCGAACAGCGACTCGAAGTAGTTCTTGTCGTAGTAGGCGATGTTCCAGAACACCGACTGGTAGTTGCGTGCGCCGGCAGGTTGGTTGAGCGAATAGACGATTTGCTGGAAGCAGTCGGTGATGACCTTGTCGATGGTGCGCGGGCGCAGCGAGTGGTCCACCACCTCGTCGGCGCGTTTGTAGTAGTCTTTGCCGTAGTCAAGCCCGATGAAGTAGTTCATGTACATGAGGAACTCGGGCGTGGCGCAGGCACCCGACAGTTGCGACGACACCATGAACACCATATTAATAAAGCCGCCGCAAAACGAGCGGAGCTTGGTGGGGGCGGTCGAGTTGCCGCCGATGGAGGCCGTGCCTTCGTTGAGCCAAGGGTACATGGTGATGGAGGCGCAGTAGTTGGCCAACGAGGTCTCGTCGTTCTTGTAGATGAAGTGGTTGTTGAGCAAGTAGAGGTAGCGGTCGGCGAGTTCCTTGCCATACACTTCCTTGATGCGGTCGGTGAGCAGGCGGCGGTTGATGCGGATGAAGCTCGACTTGGGCAGCTCGCCGATGAGCGTGGCGATGTTTTTCTTCTCCACGTTGGCGTTGGCGTCGTACTTCGAGCCGGTGGCGGCGTTCGAGGCGTTGACGTAGTTGCTCAGGAAGTCGATCTTCTCGCGGATTTCGCGGTCTTCGGTGTGCTTTTGGCGATACAGGATGTAGTTCTTGGCCACCGTGTAGTACTGCTCCGCCATGAGTGCCGTCTCCACTTGGTTCTGGATTTCCTCCACGGTGATGCCGTTGGTCACACGGACGCGGCTCAGTATCGAGTTCAAATCTTCGTCGGTGGCATAGAAGCCCGAGGCGAGGAAGGCCTTGCTGATGGCGACTTTAATCTTGTCAAGGGAGAAGGCTTCCTGCTTGCCATCCCTTTTGGTAATGTATAATCCTCCGTTGCTCATATAAAATGCTTGTTTTCAATTTGTTGCGTTATTTTCCCACGCTTCCCTTAGCCCGAGGGCGTCACGTGTTCCGTTGCCAAGGCAGGTCTTCTGACTCGCTTCCGTTAGGGTGGCCTTCCCATCGGTGGTGTTTTCGACAGTGGCAGGGGTGTCCTGACGATTCCTGAAGCTCACAGCTACGGGTATAGTCCCTGATTTTCACGGGGTTCCCTTTTCATCTTCTCCGAAGAACCTTGTTTTGCAAAGGTATAGCATTTTGGTGTTATCCTACAAATTAATTCTCGTTTTTTTTGTCAACAAAATTATCAACATGCTAAGTTGGTGATTAGGTTGGATTTGTGTTTCCATCGACATTTTTTGTATTTTTGCACTCCTAATTTAATATGAAACACCATGGCAAAAAAGAAAAAAATCGAGAATAAGCTGAGCACTTTCACCAGCGTGATCCTCGGCATCTTCGCCGACCAGCCTTTCCGCCCGAAGAACTACAAGCAGGTCTGCAAGATCATGGGCATCAAGGACCTCGCCGGGAAAGACGTGGTTTACAACCTTCTCATCGACCTGAAAAACGAAGGGCTGTTGCGCGAAGTGAGGCCCTACAGCTATGTGATGACCAACCAAGGCTTGGAGCAGTTCCGTCCGAAAACGCGCTATGTGGAGGGTACGGTGGAGATGAAATCGACGGGCAAGGCCTACGTCATCCTCGACGATGGCGAGAGCGAGGACGTTTTCATCAGCGCCAACAACACCTACAAGGCCTTGCATGGCGACCGCGTGCGTGTGGCCATGTTCCCCAAGCGCAACAACGCGAAGCCGGAGGGCGAGATCGTAGAGATATTGGAACGCAAGCACACGGATTTCGTGGGCATCTTGAACATCTCGCACGGCTATGTGTATGTGCGTCCCGACGTGGATTGGATGCCCGTCGATATCTTCATCCCGCGTGGCGACCTTCACGGCGCCAAGGACGGGCAGAAGGTCATCGTCCACCTCTTGGACTGGCCCGACGGCTCGGGCAACCCCTTCGGCGAAATCATCCGCGTGTTGGGCAAGCCGGGCGAGAACGACGTGGAGATGGAATCTATTTTGGCGGCGCACGAATACCCGATTGCATTTCCGAAAGAGGTGGAAAGAGAGGCCTCGAAGATTCCGTCCAAGATCGGAAAGGACGAAATCAAGCGGCGCCGCGACTTCCGCAAGGTGTTTACCATCACCATCGACCCCGCCGACGCCAAGGACTTCGACGACGCCATCTCGCTCCAAAAGCTGCCCAACGGCCACTGGGAAGTGGGCGTCCACATCGCCGACGTGTCGCATTACGTCAGGCCCGGCTCCGCCATCGACCAAGAAGCCCTCGACCGAGGCACCAGCGTCTATCTCGTCGATCGCACCATCCCCATGCTGCCCGAAAAGCTGTGCAACAACGTGTGCTCGCTCCGTCCCGACGAGGAGAAGCTGACCTTCAGCGTCGTCTTCGAGATGGACGACAACGCCAAGATCTACGACCGCTGGATTGGCAAGACCGTCATCAAGTCGTGCCGACGCTACACCTACGAAGAGGTGCAGGCCATGATTGAAGGCGGCGACGGCGACCACAAGGATGAGATCTTGACTTTCAATAGTTTAGCCAACAAGCTCCGTGAAAAACGCATGGAAGCGGGCAGCATCAATTTCCATTCGGAGGAGGTGAAGTTCGTCCTCGACGAGAACAAGAAGCCCATCGACACCTATGTGCGCGTGCAAAACGAGAGCCACGAACTCATCGAGGACTTCATGTTGTTGGCCAACCGCACCGTGGCCGAGACCTTCGGCAAGCCCGAAAGCAAGTGGCACAACCACACCTTCGTCTATCGCATCCACGACGAGCCGAACCCCGAGAAGCTCAACAAGTTCGTGCTGTTGCTTTCGCGCCTCGGCTACACGATGAACCTCAGTAGCCGCAACAACTTGGTCAAGTCGTACAACAAGCTCTTCAACGACGTGGAGGGCAAGGGCGAGAAGAACCTCATCGAGACCGTGGCCGTGCGCACCATGGCCAAGGCCGTCTATAGCACCGACAACATCGGGCACTACGGGTTGGCCTTCGACTACTACACCCATTTCACCTCGCCCATCCGCCGCTATCCCGACCTGATGGTGCATAGGTTGATAGAAAGGTATCTCATCGAAAACCAAGGCTCTGTCGATAAGAAGAAGTACGAGGAGATGTGCCAGCACGCCAGCGACATGGAGAAACAGGCCGAGGAGATGGAACGCGAGAGCATCAAGTACAAGCAGGCCGAATACTTGCAGGACAAGGTCGGACAGGTGTTTGAAGGCTTGGTGAGCGGTGTGAGCAAGTGGGGACTTTTCGTCGAATTGAAAGGCAACAAATGCGAAGGCTTGGTGCGCTACGAAAACCTGCCGGGCGACTATTATTACCTTGACGACGACAACTTCCGCGTGGTGGGCCAGGAAACAGGGCGCGTCATCCAACTCGGCGACGAGGTGCGCATCCGCGTGAAGGCCGTCGATCTGTTCAAGCACAAGATGGACTTCGAGATGCTGGCCGACCAGCCCGCAAACGCCAAAAAGAAAAAACGCTCACGTTGAGCGAAACAGGCATCCGTATCCAGAAAAAGTGTAATTTTGCAAATGCAACCAAACAAAAGACGCAATATGAAAAGACATCCATTTTTGTTGAAAGGCTTCCTTCTCGCCTTCGCGATGCTTAGCCTTGCGAGCTGTAAGAAAGAAAAAATCACCTTGTCGGTGTATGACCTGTGGTTTTCCGAAGATGCCAGCGTGCAGGAAATCCAAGTCACCGCCAATTGCGACTGGACCATTAGCATCGATGACGCCGCCGACTGGTTCTCCATCAGGAGGGTTTACGAAGCGAACACGTCAGGAAACGGAAGCCAGGCGGTTTCCGTCATCGACACGGCTCAAGTGGTGACTGGAGGAAGCGGCGACATGACGATTGCCGTCTTGGTGGAGCCGATGGAAGACGTGTTGGAGCGAAGCTCATCGTTCACCATCGCCTCAGCCAAGGGAACGGTGCAAGCGCGGGTGACCGTTTTGCAAAACACGACACAACAAGCCGAGTTGCGGAGCATAACGAATTTGGTTTTTGGCGTGTCAAACGTGGCACATTGGGACGTCGATTTCTTCGGACAGGTCATTGAGGACTCTTATCGCGCCTTTGACTTTGACCCCTACGACACCACCACGGGCTTTTTCATGTATTTCCTTGAAAACGGCGAAGGCATCCAGCGCGACAACGTGAACAGCCAAGACAGCGCCATCTATTACCTGTTTACCTACGATTACGACTATGAGGCGCGAAACCTGCACGTCGAGTTTGAGACGGTTTCCGACACGATCACGGAAATCTATGACGCTCCCGTGCTCGTCGCCACGGAAGAACGGTTCCATTTCTGTCATGAATACCGACCCAAACAATGGGAGCGTTGCGACATGAAGAAAGTGGGCACCATCAACCCGCAACAGAAAGCCATCATGCGGCGCAAGGCAAAGAAACGCGACGGAAGCGGCCCGATTTTCAAATTCTGAGACACCTTAACCCGAGCGAGCAACGGCGTTTGTGCCGCAGCTGCCGCAAACGATGAGCAAGAACCTTCTCCGCCATATCACCCTTTTCGGCCTCGGTGTCTATCTTTTGGCACTCGCTGCGGTCAGCGTGGCGTTTCGGAGCCATGCGTTGCAGGCCAAATGGATGCTCTGGGGACTTGGCGAGGTGCTGCTTTTCTTCCTTTCGATAGCCATCTTCTATCCCCGCTGGAAAAGCGACGACCCCAAGGTTTTTCGCCGCAAGGTGTTTTTTGTGGCGTTGGCGCTCAGGGCTGTTTATGCCTTCCTGATGTGCTACTACTATTATTATCAAACCGGATTGCCGTTTGAGTATGGTGCCGCCGACAGTTTGGGCTATCATCGCGAAGCCGCCTTCCTTTCGCGATGTGTGCGCGAGGGCGATATTCCCTACGTTTTCAGGTATTTGTTTGCCACAACGATGGGTTTCTCCGACCAAGGATACGTGTTTTGGCTCACGTTGGTTTACACCTTGTTTGGACGCAACATATTGACCCCAAGGATTTTCAAGGCGTTGATGGGCGCATATCTCTGCCTCGTTGTCCACAAGTTGGGCTCGCGGACGTTTGGTGAGCGCACGGGCCGCTTGGCCGCCGTGATGTGCGTCTTCATGCCCATCTTCATCCAGATTTGCGGCTTGCACACCAAGGAAATGGAGATGATTTTCCTCTCCATCTTGGCCTTGGAGCGGTTCGACTACCTCATCCGAAGCAAACGATACACGTTTTGGAACATCCTTTGTCCCATCCTGCTGACGGGCCTCTCGTTCGGATTCCGCACCATCATCGGCATGTGCCTGATTTTTGCGTTTTTTGTTTTCATCGTCGCTTCTCCTGCGCATTTGGTCGGGAAGAAAGGGAAAATCGTCGGGGTCGCCGCCATAGTGCTGTTGTTTTTTGTCTTCTTGTTCACGCCGGTGGGATACGAGATGAGATACATCTACAGGCTGAAATTCACCGACTTGGACTATCAGGCGAAGAAATACGAGGCCGAAGGGATGAAATACGCCGAGTTGGCCAACAGCTTCATTTTGGCTCCGGGCGCCTTCGTGCTGCCGCTGTCGCCGATGGTGGAAACGTCGCCCGACCACAACAAGATGATCCACGGAAGCACCTATGTTAAGAATTTCGTCGCCTTCTTCGCGATGTTGGCCATCGTTGTCGCCTTCAGGCAGAAGAAGTGGCGCGACTTCTCGCTCATCGGCGCGTATGAGCTTTCCTATCTTGCCATCATCATGTTCTCGTTTGCGGCCAACTCGGAACGCTACCACGAACCCGCCATACCTTTAATCCTATTAATGTCGGCCTATGCCATGACGCACCTGCGCCGCAAGGACCTGACGCTATTTTATGTGTATTGCGGTCTGCTTTTCGCCGCCCTGTTTGCCTGGAACTGGTTGAAACTCGCCGCCCGAGGGCTTGCTTAGTTGTTCAGTTGTTCAGTTGTTCAGTTGTCAGTTGTTCAGTTTGCAGTTGTTTCCCCTTCATCCCAAAACCCTAAATCGTAAACTCTAAACCCCAAACTCTAAACTCTAAACTCTAAACTCTAAACTCTAAACTCTAAACTCCTAACTCCTAACTACCAACTTCACAAACCTCCCGTACCAATCCTCCCCGAACTTGCGCACCATCGGGCCTTTGAGGAACTTCCACAACGGGATGCCTTCCCTCTCGCCCTTGCGCTTGGCGGGCACGCACACGCTCCACTCGTGGTAGAGAATATGCGTGAAGCCGTCCTTTTCGACGAGCCGGATGGGGTAGAGGTGGCATGAAATCGGCTTCCAGAAGTCGCATTTGCCTTCGAGATAAGCCTTCTCGATGGCGCAGAGGGCCGTGCCGTTTTCGTGGAAATAGACGAAGGCACATTCCGCGCCGTTGACCAAAGGCGTGACGAGTTCGCCCGTCTCGTCGTAATCGTAAACGTCGTTTTCCTCGACGACCTTGATGCCTTCGGGACGCATATACGGCTTGATGGCTTCCAAGTTGTCTTTAATCTGCTCTATTTCAGCGGCTTCCAATGGCGCACCGGCATCGCCAGCCACACAGCACCAGCCCTTGCAGCGCGGAAGGCAGCAGCAAAACCGGGCGTTCAGAAACTCGTCGGTGACGACTACATTATCGAGTATAATCATGGCGCAAAGATAGTTGTTTAATTTGGTTGTAGGTACAAGAAAAAAGAGTAATTTTGCCGCGATTTTGGCTATTGGCCATCAGCTTTTGGCTACTGGCAGCTACCATTGTTGCGGAGATTGCGGAGCAAGTCCGCAATGACGCTGTCGGTTGAAGCTGCCAGAAGCCAAGAGCCAGAAGCCAGAAGCAATTTCTTGAATCTTAAATCTTTAAATATTAAATCTTAAATCCAAGAAAAATGGCATTTAACCTCAGAAACAGAAACTTCCTGAAGCTGTTGGACTTCACTCCGGAAGAGATCAAGTTTTTCCTGAAGCTGGCCGCCGACCTCAAGGCCGCCAAGTATGCGGGTACCGAACAACCGCACCTCACGGGCAAGAACATCGCCCTGATTTTCGAAAAGACCTCGACCCGCACCCGCTGCGCGTTTGAAGTGGCCGCCAAGGACCAAGGCGCACACGTCACCTACCTCGGCCCCACCGGCTCGCAAATCGGCATCAAGGAGTCGATGAAAGACACTGCCCGCGTGTTGGGCCGCATGTTCGACGGCATCGAGTACCGTGGCTTCGGTCAGGACATCGTCGAAGAACTCGGCAAATACGCCGGTGTGCCGGTATGGAACGGCCTGACCAACGAGTTCCACCCCACCCAGATCCTCGCCGACTTCCTCACCATGATGGAACACAGCGACAAGCCCCTCAACCAAGTGACCTTCGCCTACTGCGGCGACGCCCGCTTCAACATGGGCAACTCGCTGATGGTGGGCGGCGCCAAGATGGGCATGGACGTGCGCATTGTGGCCCCCAAGGCCCTGCAACCCAACAAGGAACTCATCGACACCTGCAAGAAAATCGCCAAGGAAACGGGCGCAAAGGTGACCGTGACCGACGACGTGAAGAAAGGCGTCAAGGGCTGCGACTTCCTCTACACCGACGTCTGGGTATCGATGGGCGAACCCGCCGAGGTCTGGAAACAACGCATCGACCTGCTCATGCCTTACCAAGTCAACCAGCAGATGATGGACATGACCGGCAACCCGAACTGCAAGTTCATGCACTGCCTGCCGGCCTACCACAACCTTGAGACCCAAGTGGGCCGCGACGTGCACAAGCAGTTCGGCTTGGACGGCATCGAGGTCACCGAAGAGGTCTTCGAAGGCAAGAACAGCATCGTCTTCGACGAGGCTGAGAACCGTATGCACACCATCAAGGCCGTCATGGTGGCCACGTTGGGAGACTGACACTTAAACGACAACACTAACGCCTTTACCGTCATGGCGGAGGAACGTCCGCCATCTCCCAAGCACGAAAGCACAACTTTGCGCTTAGGAGGTTGCGGGTCAAGCCCGCAATGACGGTTAAGGCGTAAGTTTTTATACCAATACAAACTACTTCCAAATGAAGATTTTCGAGATCCTGTTCCTCCTCTGCTTCGCCGTCAGCTGGCCCATCAGCATTGCCAAGGCGTTGCGGACGAAAGTCACGAAAGGCAAAAGCCCTGTCTTCATGGGCTTCATCCTATTGGGCTACATCTTCGGCATCGTCAACAAGTTCGTCAACCATCAGGTGGATTACGTCATCTGGTTCTATGTGCTGAACTTCTGCCTTGTGGCCTTCGACTTGTTCCTTTACTACCGTTACAAGGACAACAATTAACTTTTGTCTCTTATCGACAGAACAATCCCTTGGAGGTTTTTCCACCTTTAGGGGATTTTTTTGTGACTTTGACTCCCAATCTTTTAAGTTTTCGTATTTTTGCACCTTTAAAATAGAGTTTTGTTTTTATGAAAGACAGCTACAAGGAGTATAAACAGCTGAATCTCACCGAGACAGCCAACGAGATTCGTAAGTTTTGGGAAGCCGACGACACCTTCCGGAAGAGCCTCGACAACCGCGACAAGGACAACGCCTTCGTGTTTTACGAGGGTCCGCCGAGCGCCAACGGCACCCCGGGCATCCACCATGTGATTGCCCGCTCCATCAAGGACGTGGTGTGCCGCTACCAGACCCTGAAAGGCAAGCACGTCGTCCGCAAGGCCGGCTGGGACACCCACGGCCTGCCCGTCGAACTCGGCGTGGAGAAGAAACTCGGCATCACCAAGGAGGACATCGGCAAGAAGATCAGCGTCGATGACTACAACCGCGCCTGCCGCGAAGAGGTGATGAAATACAAGGATATGTGGGACGACCTCACCCGCAAGATGGGCTATTGGGTCAACTTAGACGACCCCTATATCACCTTCACCAACGACTATATCGAGACCCTGTGGTTCTTGCTGAAAGACCTGTACGACAAGGGCTTGCTCTATAAAGGCTACACCATCCAGCCCTATTCGCCCGCTGCCGGCACCGGACTCAGCTCGCACGAACTGAACATGCCCGGCTGCTATCGCGACGTGAAAGACCTCACCTGCGTGGCCCTATTTAAGTTGAGAGTTGAGAGTTTAGAGTTTAGAGTTGAGGATTTGCCGGTTTATGCAATTGCGTGGACGACAACACCGTGGACATTGCCCTCAAACACAGCGCTTTGCGTTGGGCCAAACATCGACTATGTGCTGCTCAAGACCGTGCATCCTTACACCGAGGAGCCGTGCCAGATCCTGATGGCCAAAGCCTTGGTGGAGACGATGTTCAAGGAAGCCCCTGAAGTCATTGCTGAGTTCAAGGGCAGCGAGCTTGTCGGCATCGAATACGAGCAACTGATTCCGTGGGTCAACCCGGGCGAAGGCGCGTTCCGCATCATCGCGGGCGACTATGTGACCACCGAGGACGGTACGGGCATCGTCCACATCGCGCCCACCTTCGGCGCCGACGACAAGCGCGTGGCCGCCGCAGCCGGCATCCCTCCCCTGCAACTGATCGACAAGGACGGCAAACCGCAGCCGATGGTGGATCGCACGGGCAAGTTCTTCCGCATCGAAGACCTCGACCCCGAATTTGTGAAGAACTGCATGGACGTGGAAGCCTACCGTCCCTATGCGGGTCAGTTTGTGAAAAACGCCTACGACCCCACCAAGACCGAGAAAGACAAGTCATTGGATGTCGATATTGTGGTGATGCTCAAGGAACAAGGCAAGCTCTTCAAGAGCGAGAAGCACACCCACAACTATCCCCACTGCTGGCGCACCGACAAACCCGTACTCTACTATCCTTTGGACAGCTGGTTCATCAAGACCACAGCGTTGAAAGACAGGATGATAGAACTCAACAAGACCATCAACTGGAAGCCCGAGGCCACCGGCAGCGGCAGGTTCGGCAACTGGTTGGAGAACCTCGTCGACTGGAACCTCTCGCGCTCGCGCTATTGGGGTACGCCGCTCCCGATTTGGCGCACCGAAGACGGCAAGGAAGAAATCTGCATCGGCAGCGTGGAACAACTCCGCAACGAAATCGAGAAGAGCATCAAGGCGGGCTTCATGACCGAAAACCCGTATGCCTCAGAGGATTACACCAAGTTCGACTTGCACAGACCGTATATCGATGGCGTCATTCTTTGTTCGCCTACCGGCAAGAAGATGATGCGCGAGCCTGATTTGATTGACGTGTGGTTCGACAGCGGTGCCATGCCCTACGCCCAATATCATTACATGGGTGAGAAGACTAAGGACGGAGGACTTGGGACGGAAGGACAGACACTCCCCTTCCCGGCGGACTTTATCGCCGAGGGCGTTGACCAAACCCGTGGCTGGTTCTTCACGCTCCATGCCATCGCGACGATGTGCTTCGACAGCGTGGCCTACAAGAACGTGATTTCCAACGGCTTGGTTCTCGACAAGAACGGCAACAAGATGTCGAAACGCTTAGGCAACGCCGTCGATCCGTTTGGCGTCATCGAGAAATACGGTGCCGATGCCGTGCGTTGGTACATGCTCACCAACTCGCAGCCTTGGGACAACTTGAAGTTTGACGAGGCTGGCGTTGACGAGGTGCGCCGCAAGTTCTTCGGCACCTTGTACAACACCTACGCCTTCTTTGCGCTTTACGCCAACATCGACCACTTCGACTACAAGGAAGCCGACATCGCCTACAACGAGCGTCCCGAAATCGACCGCTGGATTCTTTCGGAACTCAACTCGTTGATAATCAATGTCGATGAAGCATACGGCAGCTACGAACCCACTCGTGCGGGTCGCGCCATCGCCGAGTTTGTCGATGCCCACCTCAGCAACTGGTTCGTGCGCCTCTCGCGCCGCCGTTTCTGGAAGAGCGACGACACGCAAGACAAGCTGTCGGCCTACCAAACCCTCTACACCTGCCTTGAGACCGTGGCCCGCCTCAGCTCGCCCATCGCGCCGTTCTTCAGCGAACAGCTCTACCGCGACCTGAACAACGTGACCGGGCGCAACAAGGCCGAATCGGTCCACTTGACCGACTTCCCCGTGGCCGACAAGTCGTTCATCGACAAGGCTTTGGAGGAACGCATGGAAGCCGCACAACTCATCTCGTCGCTCGTGCTTTCGCTGCGCAAGAAGGCCAACATCCGCGTGCGTCAGCCCCTGTCGAAGATCATGATTCCCGTCACGGGCGAGGCCATGCAAACGCAACTCGAAAAGGTGTCGCACCTCATCAAGAGCGAGGTCAACATCAAGGAAATCGAGTTCTTGGCCGCCGACAACAACATCTTGGTGAAGAACGTGAAGCCCAACTTCAAGACCTTGGGCAGGAAATACGGCAAGCAGATGAAGCAGATCCAAGCCTATTTCGCCAACATGAGCCAAGACGAAATCCACGCCTTCGAGAAGAACAACGGCACGCATTTGAATATAGACGGCATCGACGTGGAACTGACCCTTGAAGACGCCTTGATTGCCACGCAGGACATCCCCGGCTGGGCCGTCACCTCCGAAGGCAACTTCACCGTGGCCTTGGACATGACCATCACCGACGCGCTGATGCAGGAAGGCTTGGCCCGCGAAATCGTCAACCGCGTGCAAAACCTCCGCAAGACAGGTGGCTTCGAGGTCACCGACCGCATCGCGCTTTTCATCGAGAAGAACGACAAGACCGACGCTGCCATCGACAAGTTTGGCGACTACATCTGCAACGAGACCTTGGCCACCATCACGAAGGTGGATGCCTTGGAAGGCGTTGAGGCTGAGGAACTTGTGGAAGGCGTGAATGTCAGATTGAAGATACAAAAACGATAAACCCTGTAGAGACGCAAGATTTTGCGTCTCTACCAAAACATATAACTATGGACGCTAACAAACAACCCCAAGTGCGCTATTCGGATGAAGACCTCGAAGAATTCAGGGCTTTGATTCTTGAGAAGCTCGAACAAGCGCGCAACAGTTTGGAGACCTTGCAGGCCAACCTCTCTGGAGGCGAACACAGCACCGACGACACGGCGCCTACTTTCAAGATTTTGGAAGAGGGTTATGCCGTGGCTGAAAAAGAAGAAAACGCCCGCCTCGTGGCCCGACAGGAGAAATACATCCACAACCTCGAACTTGCGCTGATGCGCATCGAGAACAAGACCTATGGCGTGTGCTGCGAAACAGGAAGACTTATCCCTAAGGAAAGGTTGCGTTGTGTGCCCATCACCACACGTTGTCTCGACGTCAAACTGAAAAAGAAGTGAAAAAAAGTGGCAATCGCGGCCTGTTGTGGTCGTTTTTGGTGATTCTCGTCGTTTTGGTGCTCGACCAAGTCCTCAAGATTTGGGTCAAGACGACCATGCCCCTTGGCCAGGAAATCCCCGTCGTCGGGCATTGGTTCAACCTGCTGTTCATCGAGAACGAAGGCATGGCTTTCGGCTGGATGGGCGGTGGGGGCGTCATCAAATTGATACTGAGTCTTTTCCGCATCGTGGCGGTCATCGCCTTGTTCATCATCATTTTCCGGTTGTCGAAGAAAAACGTGAGGTTTGGGGTGTTGTTCGGCTTGGCCCTCATCACGGCGGGCGCGATGGGCAACATCATCGACAGCGTGTTCTATGGGCGCATCTTCAGCGAGAGCACCTACCAGCAGGTGGCCACGCTCTTTCCCGACGGCGGCGGCTATGCCGGCTGGCTGCACGGGCGCGTGGTCGATATGCTCTATTTCCCCATCATCGACGTGGCGCGTGAAAACGCTTCGTGGCTGCCCAATTTCTTTTTCGGCCCCGACGGGCATTTCATCTTCTTCCGCCCCATCTTCAACTTGGCTGACGCAGCCATCACCATCGGCGTGTTCTATATGCTCATCTTCCAGTGGAAGTGGCTGAAGAGCCTTTAAAAGGCGTTCAACAACTCCAAGGCCTTCTCGCGGTCGAGCTGCAATTGGGCTTTCAGTTCGGCGAGACCTTCGAACTTCACCTCGTCGCGGATGCGGTCGATGAAGCGCACGCGGATGGACTGGCCGTAAAGGTCGCCGTCGAAACCGAACAAATTCACCTCAATAAGCATGTCGCCTTCGGCACGGTCGCCAATGGTGGGCCGATGCCCGATGTTGGCCATCGCATTGTAGGTCAGGCCGTTGTAGTCAACCAAACAGGCATACACGCCGCCTTGGTTGAAGAGCATGTATTCCTTGGGCAGTTCGAGGTTGGCCGTCGGGAAGCCGATGGTGCGGCCTATCTCGTTGCCTCTCACCACCTTGGCCTCCACCGAATAGGGATAACCGAGCAGGCGGTTGGCGCTTTTCACGTTGCCGACGGCCAAGGCGTTGCGAATCTTGGTGGAGCTGATGGCGATGTTCTCAACATCCTGTGCCGCAATGCGTTCCACCTTGAAGTTGTATTTCTTCTTCAGGTCGTCGAGCAGGTTGAAGTCGCCCATGCGGTTCTTGCCGAAATGATGGTCGTAGCCTACGACGATGTAGGCCGGCTTGATGTTGTCGATGATGTAGTCCTTGACGAACACTTCCGACGGCGTGCGCGAAAACTCCTTGGTGAAGTTGATGACGACCACGTTGTCGATGCCAAACTCCTCGAATTTCTTGAGTTTCTCTTCCGGCGTGGTGATGAATCGGAGGTGCGAGGTGTCGATGTTGAGCACTTGGCGCGGATGCGGGCTAAAGGTCACCACAATCGTTTGTCCGCCAATGCTTTGTGCCAAGTTTTTCATCTTGTTGAAGATGGCCTGATGGCCGAGATGCACCCCATCGAAGGTGCCGATGGTGACCACGGCATTGGGGATGTTGCGGGCGGCTATGATGTTTCTGAAGACTTTCATGGATTTTTGAATAACATGGGAGTATCGTCTTTGCAGTCATGGCGGAGGAACATCCGCCATCTCCTAAGCGTGAAGGGATTCCTTTCTGCTTTGGAGATTGCGGGTCAATGCCCGCAATGACGGTTAATAGTGCTGTATCGTGTTTTGTATTAGGTATTTTGCTATTTGCACCGCGTTGGTGGCGGCGCCCTTGCGGATGTTGTCGCCGACAATCCAGAGGTTCAGGCCGTTTTCAATGCTGAAGTCGCGGCGGATGCGGCCCACGAAGACCTCGTCACGGTCGTAGGCGGTGATGGCCATGGGGTAGAGGTTGGCCGTCGGGTCGTCTTGCACGACGACGCCGGGCGTGGCTTCAAGCATCTTGCGTACTTGCTCGATGTCGAAAGGCCGTTCCGTCTCCACGTTGACGGCCTCGCTGTGGCCACCCGTGACGGGTACGCGGCAGGCCGTGGCGGTGATGGCTATCTTATTGTCGCGCAATATTTTGCGTGTTTCGTTCAACAATTTCTCTTCCTCGGTGGTATAGCCGTTGTCGCCGAAATCGCCGGCGTGGGGGAGGACGTTGCGGTAGATCTGATGGGGATAGGCGTTTTTTAGTTTAGAGTTTAGAGTTGAGAGTTTAGAGTTGAGGGTTAGGAGTTGGGAGTTTTCTTCGTTATCCAATTGATTAATCCCCTTCAGTCCGCTGCCGCTCACGCTTTGGTAGGTGGCGACGACCAAGCGCCTGATGCCGAAGGCCTTGTGGATGGGAGCCAAAGCCATCACCATCTGGATGGTGGAGCAGTTGGGGTTGGCGATGATGTGGGTGTCTTTCGTGATTGTGTCGGCGTTGATTTCGGGGACGACCAAAGGCACGTCTTTCTCCATGCGCCAGGCCGAGCTGTTGTCGATGACGAAAGTGCCTTGCTGGGCAAACCTCGGCGCGTATTGCCTTGATGCCGCCGCGCCTGCCGAGAAGATGGCGATGTCGGGCCGTGCGGCAATGGCCTCGTCCACGCCGACCACCTTGTGGGCCTTGCCTTGGAACGTGATTTCCTTGCCCACGGAGCGTTCCGAGGCGGCCACAATCAGTTCGTCTATCGGAACCCGTTGTTCGTCAAGCACTTGAAGCATCTTCGAGCCGACCAATCCGGTGGCT
>FLNX01002225.1_pt1 | contig 50102 bp, 45 predicted proteins | sample 1140341 | NCBI WGS metagenome assembly FLNX01 (sample SAMEA3878208, study PRJEB12797) | bioreactor metagenome | biome: Moose rumen | place: Sweden | collected 2011-10
TTCTTTTGAAGTTACGGCAAGATACCAGCCCGCCGCCGTCTCGACAGCGTCCGCCGCTCTGAAAACATTAAAATTCGGTTGAGCGCGGAACATTGCAAGTTGTTCAATCGGCTCGTGAGTCGGTCCGTCTTCGCCGACGCCTATTGAATCATGAGTGAAAATGTAAATCACGGGGATTTTCATAAGCGACGCGATACGAATCATCGGCTTAAGATAATCGCTGAACACGAAAAAAGTTGCGCAGTAGGGACGGAAGCCGCCGTGCAAAATCAAGCCGTTGCAAGCCGCCGACATTGCAAGCTCGCGAACGCCGAAATGCAAATTGCGCCCGCCGTAATTATTTTTGTTGAAATCGCCCGCATCCTTCATGATAGTTTTGTTTGAAGGACCGAGATCCGCACTGCCGCCGATTAAATTCGGCATGAAATCTTTAAGGCGATTAATTATTGTGCCGGAACTTGCGCGAGTTGCCTGCGGTTTATCGGGTGCCGCCCAGAAATTTTCATCGTTCAAAAGTTTTTCGGCATCAATCGGCGAAAAATATTTATCCCGGAGTTTTTTGGCTTCGGGGAATTTTTCTGCGTAATCTGCAAAAAGTTTTTCCCATTGCGCTTCAGCCGCCGCGCCTTTTTCGGCAAGTTCTTGATAATGTTCATAAACGTCGGCGGGAATGTAAAAAGTTTCTTCGGGCTTATCCCAGCCGAGATTTTTTTTGAGCGCGATAACATTTTCTTCGCCGAGCGGTTCGCCGTGACTTGACGCAGAATCTTGTTTCGCCGAGCCGTAACCAATATGAGTTTTAATCGTGATAAATGACGGGCGAATTTTATCAGCCTTCGCCGCCTCAATCGCCGCGCCTATTTCCTCAAGACTGTTTCCGTCTTCAACGGTTATCGTTTGGAAACCAAACGCCGCAACTCTCTGCTGAACATTTTCCGTAAAAGCAAGGTCGGTTGAACCTTCGATAGAAATTTTGTTGCTGTCATAGAGAATAATCAACTTCGACAAGCCGAGCGTGCCCGCCAATGAAAGTGATTCGGAAGAAATTCCTTCCATAAGGCAACCGTCGCCGCAAATCACAAAAGTATAATGATCGACAATCGGAAAATCGGGCTTGTTGAAAATCGCGGCAAGGTGCGCTTCCGCCATTGCCATACCGACCGCCATTCCGATTCCCGAACCGAGCGGTCCCGTCGTCGCCTCAACGCCGAGTGTGTGTCCGTATTCGGGATGCCCCGGCGTCAAAGAATTTTCCTGCCGAAATTGTTTCATGTCGTCCATCGTCAAGCCGTAGCCGAAAAAGTGCAAAAGCGAATAAAGCATTGCCGAAGCATGACCGCTCGACAAAACAAATCTGTCGCGATTAATCCACTTGGGATTTTTCGGATTGTGATTCATTTGGTGCGCCCAAAGTTCGTAGGCAACGGGAGCTACTCCGAGAGGCATTCCCGGATGTCCCGACTTCGCCTTTTGGATGGTGTCCGCCGCCAAAACTCTGATTGCGTTGACGCATTTTGTTTCAATGTTACTCATAAAAATTTCTCCTTATACAAATGGATGCATGACAACTTTCATTGCCTGCCGCTCTTGATAAGTTTATATTCTTTTTTCCATTCGTCAATAGCGATATTGCAAGTTAAAATTTTATCGAGGCGAAAAAAATTGCCCGACTCTTCATGAGACGAGCGATTAAAAAGGGGTTGCGATTTATTTTGGCAAAGATTTTTTATTTCAGCGCGTAGCCGTTATTGTACATTGCATCTTGTTCTTTGCGAGTTTTGTAAAGTTGAGTGGTTGTATCGAGTTCAACGTCTTCGAGAGTGAGGAGCTGTCCTTTCTTAACGTCGCGGAGCATCTTCGCCTTTTTGTTGACGAGCCCGTAAATGACATAACCTTTTTTGTAAGTTTCTTCGGCAGTGGCGATTGAGCCGTAAGTTGTATAGCCGCCGATGCCGTCAATCGTCTGTCCCGCTTTGAGATCTACTTTGGCAACGGTAATGCATTCGCTGACAGGTCCGTCAAGCGGAATGATTGTCGGTTCATGATCGATAACGAGTTTTGCAACGGTTAAAGGAGTTTCGAGGTTGCAGAGATGATACGGGCGATAAAGCGTCCAGAGCGGTCCCGGTCCCATGCTGTGATATTGCATTTGATAAGCAATTTCTTGATTGTCTGTCGCAACGGTGACGAAAACGCCGGGCGCAATGCCGTTGACGTATTCAACGACGCCGTGTTTGTTCAAAATGCCGCCGTCTTCTTTCAAACGGAAAAGCGTATTGAGTTCCTTAATGCCTTCGGTACCGGGCGAAGTTTTCACGCCGTGCCCGCCGATAACGTCGGGAATTAAACCTGTCGCGTTGGACATCGCAGTCATTTCAACCATTGTTTTTGTGCCGTCTTTGAAAGAGCAGAGCATGCGCGGACTCATTTTGCGGCGAGTGGCTTCTTCAAGGACGGTGTCGGGGTTGCAATCGTAATCGAGCTTATTATTTTTTCCTTTGCCCATAACGCGGACTTGAAAACCCATTGCTTTAGCGAAACAATAAATTTCCATAACCGCGCCGGGCTCGTCGCCTGCGGAGCCGGTGTAAATAACGCCGTTTTTGTCGCCAAGTTTTTTCAGCCAAGGTCCGATAACAACGTCCGTTTCAACGTCCATCATGACAACATGTTTATGATTGTTGAGCGCGTCGGTGGCAATGCGCACGCCGATTTCGGGAACACCCGTAACGTCAATGGCGCACTCGACAAGATTAGCCGTCGAAATTAAATCTGCGTTTTCGGTTGCAACATATTTGCCCATTTCAAGGAACTTGTTGGCTTCTTCGAGAGAATTGGTTTTGGCAATGTCTTCGTCTTTAATGCCCGCGTAGTGAAAAGCGTTAATGACGTTTTCAATTTTGATGTCGGCGACGATTGCAGGCATTATGCCTTTCATGCCGACCATCTGGCTGACCATGCCGCGTCCCATTTGTCCCGCGCCGACCAAACCTGTACGAATTATTTTTCCTTCTGCCTCGCGTTGTGCAAGTTTCTTGTCCATGTTCAACATTTTAAAAAGTCTCCTTTTGATTGACGAAAAATTTTTCGGTTTGATTATCCCGCAAAGAAATTTCCGTATTTCTTGCGGGCAGTCGCCGTCCTTTGCGACAGGGTGTGCACAACCTTTATAAAAATTTTTTAATAAATCTCAATGAGAGTTTCGACTTGAATATCTTCTTTAGTTAAAGGCTCTTCGCCTTCCAACATGATGCAACCGGGACGTTCGGGCTCCTTGCCGCCTTTGAAAGACAAAGTGCAATGTCCGAGATCGCGGAGAGTACTTTTGGCTTCTTCGCCGACAGCCGTTATATCAAAAACTTTTTCGCCGATAAGCATTGTGTCGCCGGGCGCGGGAATTGCAAGAAGTTGTTCTTTGGTGTGCAAAACCGACAACTCGGCAAGTTCGGGCGGCGCGTCGTTGTTGAAAAGAATAATGAAGTTTGCTTCGGGATCGTCGAGAAAACTCAAGGCGAGTTCTCCCCAGCCCGTTATCATTGTATGGTATTTCATTTTTTATCCTCCAAAAATCTTTCAGCTGTAAAGTCCGATGCTGAAAACGTAAGCGATAAGGACGGCAATCGGTCCCGTGATGACGCGTGAATAAAGAATTGCGGGAACGCCGAGTTCAATCGTTTCGGGTTCGGCTTCGCCGAGACTCATGCCGACGGGAATAAAATCGCAGCCGACTTGCGCATCAATCGCGAAAAGCGCGGGCAGAGCATATTGCGGCGGGATATTTCCGAGTCCGATTTGAACGCCGAGCAAAGTTCCGACGACTTGAGCGATAACCGCGCCCGGTCCGAGCACGGGAGAAATAAAAGGTATCGCGCAGATAAACGAGACAATCAACATGCCGGGCAGTGTGCTTGCTATCGGAGAGATTGTGTTGGCGATAACGTCGCCCGCCCCCGACGCGCTGATTATTCCCAAAATCATTGAGACAAAAGCCATGAACGGCAAAATTGTTTTAATCGTTATGTCGATTGTCTCGCGCCCTGCCGCATAAAATTTATTGACAACGCCGCCGATTGCAATTCCGATTCGCGTTGCAAGATTTTTTTGTTTGCCCTCATTCATTTTGGCAATTTCTTCTTTGGCTTGCGCTTTAGTCTTCGGAGCACTTGTCGGATTGGTCGGAGTACCTGCCGAAGGTTTCGGAGCCGCCGCAACTGCCGAGTCATCTGCAAAACTTATGCAACTTTCATCGACAGCCGAAACATAAATATCTTCGGTGATAAATCTTGCAAGCGGTCCCGTTTGTCCGACGGGCAAAACATTTACGGTAAAAATTCTTTTCTTGGGATAAACGCCGCAACGAGCCGTGCCGCCGCAGTCGACAATCGCAACCAAAATTTCATTGTCGGGAACGCCCGTAGAAAAACCGTCGACAGCAGGGCAACCCGTCATCTCCGCGATTTTCGCCGCAATGGGATGAATGCCGCCGCCCGTTATGCTCACAACTTTATTTCGCGTTTCGGTCGGAACCAAAGTTAAAGGTCCGCCGAAGCCGCCTTTGCCCGCTTTAATCGTTACAGATCTCATTTCGACGCCTCCTTATTTCTTGCCGCTCATGTGCGCATAAATTCTGTCGGTGACAATGCCGCGAATCAGAATCACGATTACGCCGACGATAAAATATCTTACCGCCAAATCGCCGAGCGACAAACCAAGTTGCGTGATGCCCGCCGCAATTCCCATGTAAACAAAAAGTTCGCCGCCGTTTGCGTGCGGAAAAAGTCCCGTCACGGGATGAACAAAACTGACTGCCGCGTCGTAAAATGCGGGCTTATTTTTTTCTTCGACAAAACGCCCGAAGGTGTAGCACATGGGATTACAAAGAAAAATGACTGCCAAAACCGGTAAAATCGTGTAGCGCGTGACGGTGTACTTGGTTGCGAATTCGGCGACGCCGTTCACTCTGTCTTCGCCGATTAATTTTATCAGCGAGTTGACTGCCGTCATCATGATGACAACCAGCGGAATAATTCCTGTCACCCAAGCGACAAATGTTTCCGAACCTGCGCGGAATAAATCCATAAATCCGTTTGCTATCGCAGCAATGGCTTCCATAGGAACGCCTCCTTTGGATTTTAAAAATTTTTTTCTGCAGGAAAGGATAGCATAAAAAAATATTTTCGCAACCGCTTTGATATGCAATTAGGGAAAAGTATTCAACGCCTCTCCGAAATTTTTACAAATTTTCAAAGCCGCGCAGGTTTTCTTCGTCCGAAAAATTTTCAAAGCCGCCGCGAAGATTTTTTGCCGAAATTATTTTTTCAAGCTCAACAAACCTTCCGCGCAGTCAATGTCCGTTATCAAAACCGTAAGATAGCCGCCGTTAATCGCGCCCTCCACAGCTTGAATTTTATTTTTGCCGCCCGCCACTCCGACGCGACAGAGAATTTTTTTTATCTGCGATAAGTTTATCCCCGCAACGCGGCTGTTAAACTCGTCGAAAGGTTTCGTGTTGCCGTTGATGTCAAAATATCTCAAAATAATGTCGCCGACGGCTCCGCGCTCGCCGAAGTCCTCAAGAGTTTTATTATCGACGTAACCCGTTTGCAGGACGGTTGAAAATTTCGGGTCGATACTTCCGATTCCCATAATCAGCACGTCGAGTTTTCTGAAAAGGTTCGTCACCCTTTGAATCGTTTTTTCCTTCAAAAATTCTTCCAACAAAGTTCTTTTGGAAAAAAGCGCGGGCGCGAAAAGTTGAACGCATTTTCCGCCGAATCTGTCCGCAAATTCCTGTGCAAGATAATTCGAGTGAATATCGGGACGACTTTCGCCCACGCCGCCCATTACCGGAACAAATGTACATGAAACATTATTTTCAATGAAAAAATCTGCGCGGGCAATGCTTTGCAAAGTGGAGCCCATCGAGACGCCGACATAATATCCGTCGCGCAAAATCCGCGTCATAAATTTCAAGGCGACGCGTCCGAGTTCATGATTCTTGCCGTTCTCGGACGAAGGAACGATTATCACTTCCTGCAGATTAAATTTTTTCTCAAGCTCGCGCTCAAGTTGCCCGTACAGCAAATTGTCGGGATTGTTAATTTCGATTTTCACAATGCCCAAATCTTTTCCGACGCTCAACATGCGCGAGACGGTCGGGCGCGATATTCCCAAAATCCTGCAAATTTCTTTTTGCCCGACGCCGTCCTGATAGTAAAGACTGCAACATTTAAAAATCAAGCGCACGTCGTCAATCAATTTTCTCATGTGAATCACCCCCCTAAAAAAAATCGCTCGCCGCCTTTGACGAGCGATAATTTTTTGCAGAAAAATTTATTCGCCGATGATAACGATTTTGCATTTGCGCGGGCGCGGACGTGTTCTGTCGAAGTCTACAAAATAAATGTAGCCCGTTGTGCCGACGCCGAGTTTGCCGTTATCAACTTCAAAAGTTTCGCTGGAGCCGAGAATGCTCGCCTTCAAATGGGCGTCGCCGTTGAAAAGTGCCGTCCTGTCTCCGCCCGGCAAATATTCTTCGGCATTTGCCCAAGACTCGACCGCTTTATAATGTTCTTCGCCGGGATAAACGTATTGTTCTTTCGTGAGATGATCGGGAATAATTTTTTTCAGCGCGTTGTTCAAATCGACTTGCAAAGACTCCATGCCGTTTTCTTCGATGTCGTGCGCAAATTCTTCAAAAAAAACCGCGCAGGTTGTGTGCGGAGAAATTACCGTGCAAATTCCGTTTTGGACGCCGCTTTTCTCAATCGCCGCTCTGACTTCGGGCGTTATGTTCAAAAATGTAGGGTCGCCGCCCTTCGACTGCAATTTTATCGTCTCTTTATAAACCGTCATGATTTATCTCTCCTCGTAAGCTTTGACAATCGCTTCTGCCATCTCGAAAATGCGAACTGCAGGATCGGGAGCTTTCAAAATTCCGCTTGTCGCGCCCGTGCCGTCTGCTCCGAGTTTGATTACCCGATAACAGTCTTCCGCCGTCGTCACGCCCGATGCTATCATAATCGCCACGTCGGGATTGATTTTTGAAATGCGGTTGCAAACTTCGATTGTATAACTGTCATCAGCCGTTTTGCCCGTGCCGATTAAATCTGTCGGCTCGCAAAGCAAAATGTCGGGAGCAAATTCGGCGACGGCTTGTCCTTCCACAACAGAATCCGCGCAGGCGATTGTTAAAATTTCCAACTCTTTGGCGCGTTGAATTGTCTTTGAAAGTTCGGCGAGCGTCATGGGATTTTCTGCGTGATTGAGGAAAGTTGCGTCCGCGCCGGCCGCCTTGAGTGATTCGGGCAAAATATGTCCCATGCCGCGTCCGGGCTTAAGCGACTCCATGTGTTGAGCCGTCACGATAACATTTTTTGTATTCGCCTTGATTAATCTGATGTCGGCGAAAGGGCAGGTGAAAAAAATCGTCAAGCCGAATTTTTCGGCGGCTTCATCGGCGGCTTTCGCCAATGCCAGAGATTTTTCTCCGTAAAGATACGATTTGGGATTCACGACCAAGAACGGAACAAGATTTTTTTTCATGTTGCAGCCTCCTTTGTTTTTGGAAAAATTTAAATCAATCGCGCCGGCAAGTCAATAAAGCCGCCGCCCGCATTTGTAAAAATTTTTCAAGGGCATTCGACACTTTTACAAAGCAAAAAATCTTTCTCGCAAAAAATTAAGGACTCCTTGTCTTGACAAATATTTTGAGAAAAATATACTTAATGGCAAAAGTAAATTGGATTTTTGAAAGGGAAAAATTTTGAACGAGAAGTTGAATCATTTCGACGCGGCGGGCAAGGCGATTATGGTTGATGTCGGAGAAAAAAATTTGACGGAACGAATTGCCGTTGCGAGCGGAAAAATTTTTGTCGGCAAAGAAATTTATTCGATAATCGAATCGGGTACTGCCGCGAAAGGTGACGTGCTCGGCGCGGCAAGAATCGCGGGAATTATGGCGGCGAAAAAAACTTCAGACGTTATCCCGTTATGTCATCCGTTGCCGCTGAGTCATTGCAGTTTGAATTTTGAAATGTTGCCCGCCGAATCAGCCGTTAAAGTTACGGCGACAGTCAAGACGACTTGGAAAACGGGCGTCGAAATGGAAGCCCTCCATGCCGTGAGCGTTGCCTTGCTTACGATTTACGACATGTGTAAAGCTGTTGATAAAAGAATGACGCTCGGAGAAATTCATCTCGATCAAAAAAGCGGCGGCAAGAGCGGCGAATTTATTTTTTAAGATTTGATTAAAGAGTTTGACAAAATACTTGGAAAAGCTATAATTCAAAAAAGCGACAGAAATTAATTTTGACGAGAGAGGGTTGCTCATGATCCAGAAAATAATAAATAAATTGAATGACCTGCGACCTCGTCAGTTGCTGATGTTGGCGGGCGTCGCGGCACTTCTGGTATTCATTTTAAATTATGCCGTCATGAATTTTTTGAGAGGCGAAGAAGTCATTCCGAGCGAAGAAAAGAAACCGCCTGCAGAAATGACACAAGTCGTTGTGGCAAAAGTAAATATTCCGCCGCGCACGAGAATTCAGGAAAGCATGTTGCAACTTAAAGAAATGCCCGTTGACTTAATCCCCGAAGGCTCGATAAAAAGTTTTAAAGACGTTGTGGATGTTCAGGTAAAAGTTTCGATTTTTTCGGGCGACATTCTCACGATCCAAAAAGTTTTTGCGGAAAAAAGCGATGAAGGTTTTATCGCAACAATCCCGCTTGACAGCCGCGCAGTTTCATTGAGCGTCAACGATATTACGGGCGTTGCGGGCTTCGCCAAGCCGGGCGATTTTGTCGATTTGCTCCTTGTGGAAAAAAGCCAGTACAGCGCGACGACCAGCGTTCTTTTACAAAATGTTCAGCTGTTGAGCATCAACAAAGACATGACGGGAGCAAATGTTGTCACTGACGGCGGCGTAACAACCACGACGGCGATTAACAATCCGACGATAGCAACTTTTGCACTCAAACCCGAAGACGTTTTGAAATTGGTTTCCGCGTCCAAAATCGGAGAAATTTACATGTCGTTGCGTCCGACAAAGCCGAGAAATATGTATATCGGCGAAATGGAATATACGCTTGAATCGATTAACACGCCGCCGCCCGAACCGGAGCCCGAACCTGTTTATTCGCCTCCGCCGGCACCGGTTGAAAATCCTTTACCGCTTATTCCTTCAAATCCTACGTCGGTCGTGCCGCTCCCGCAACTTCCCGCGACACCTGCTACGCCGAAAATCGAAATTATTCAAGGCGATCAAGTCACGCAGGAAGCCGATAAACCGACTCCGCCTGCAATGTCCATGCCGATGATACCTTCGGGCTTTGAAGCACCTGCGGCAGATCCATATGTTGCGACTCCGCCCGCCGCGAGCCCGCCCGTTGTAAGAAATACAAATCATTCTTCAAACAGCAATCATTCTTCTGCAAATTCTTCAAACATAACTTCAGCTGTATCGGGTACGCCGTTGTCAAATTCTCGTGTTGCCCAATCTTTTACTCCGAATAATTAACGCGAACAGGAAAATCTATTATGAGCCATTATTTTTTGAAAAAATTTTTTCTGACGGCGGCGGCTTTTTCTTTAATCTCGCCGAGCGCATATGCCATGCCCGAAACTTTAAGCATTCATCTTAAAACTTCACATTATATGGACATGGGACAGCAGATAACGCGAATTGCGGTAGGAAATCCCACTGTGGCGACGGTTATTCAATTACCGGGCTCGGCAAGTGAATTTTTAATCGTCACAAAAGAAAATCCCGGCTCGACCGCGCTTTTCGTCTGGACGGCGGACAATGTTCGTCATGAATATATGATCGTCGTTTCGCCCGAAGATCCGGGACAAGCCATGTTGATTGAACAGGCAATAGGTTTGCCGAATGTTCATGTTAAAATGGTCGGCGAAAGAATTTTGCTCACGGGCACGGTCGAAAATCAGTACGAAAAAAATTACGCCCTTCAAACGGCGCGACTTTTTATAGACGGAACCAGCGAAAGCAGTATCCTTGTCGGAAGCGGCTTTGACATGAGCCTTGATACCACAACGGCAAGCAATGTCGGCAGAAGCGGAAATCTCGACATGAGTAAATCCGAAGGCAAGGGCAGAATCATTGACATGTTACAAATTTTGCACCCGACGCAAATTCGCCTTGAGGCGCAGATAATCGAAATTCGTTCCGACAACGCTAAGGACATTGGTTTAAGATACGGCGAAGACGGCAACAGCGGAACTTTTTATTTCGGCTCGTATTACGTTCCTGCTTCCAATGAAGCAAGGAATTTTTCAAATCCGCGTTTCAAATGGTTGAGCGATCGTTTCGGACCGATTAATGCCACTTTAAGTCTTTTGGTCAGCGAAGGTAAAGCCAGAATTCTTTCGCGCCCCAGTGTAATGACTTTAAGCGGCGAGCAAGCCACAATTCAAATCGGCGGAAAAATCCCTTACACCTCAACGAATACAAACGGCTCGACCAACACGCAATTTGAAAACTACGGCATAATTCTTCAGTTCCGTCCCGTTGTCGACGCGCAAAATCGAATCAACTCCATGATTCACGCGGAGGTAAGCAACATTGACGAAGGCAACAGCGTAAACGGCTTGCCGATAATTACTACCCGAAGTGCCGACTCCGTGATAAATTTAAATTCAGGAGCCCCGATTGTAATCGGCGGACTCATGAACTCCGAAGAGAGTAAAAAAATTTACAAAATCCCGTTTCTCGGCGACATACCGATTCTCGGAGAATTTTTCAAGCACACCTCAAAATCCAGAGACAAACGCGAACTGGTAATTGTCGTGACGCCTTATCTTGTCAGCGATGAAGAAAATTCTCAAACCGACATTTCGCAACCCATGCGCGAGTGGTATGAACGCGAACAGGAATATAAGGAGTCAATGGAAAAAATTGACTTCAAAGAGAAGGAAAAGGAGCCCGAAGTAATTGAAGAACCGCCTCCGCGAATTCTTCCGCCTTCGAGAATCATTTACAAAGACAACAAATGGCAGATCGATAAAAGTTCTGACACTGAAAATAAAAAATCCGATGATGAGATCGTCGAGTTCCAGCTTGACAAGCCCGAAACAGACGAGCCCTTCAGCAAAAATAATTAAAAAATTTTTTATGTGAAATCATCATGATTTTTTTTGCAGTAATATTGACTGTTGAAAATAAAATTGTTAAACTGCAAACAGGCGGCAAGCTTTAGGGCAACCGCCGAAAGACTCAACGATATTGGAGATTGGAGGTTATTCGGATGGCAGTTGCGGTCGGAAATTCGATTCAAAAGACCAGCGTAATTATCAGCGTCTTCAGCACTTCGCCCGGCATCGGAAAAACTGTCGTCGCGATTAATTTGGCGGCGGGACTTGCCAAAGAAGGTTACAAAGTTTGCCTCGCCGATCTCGATCTGCAATTCGGCGATGTCTTAAACTATTTGAAATTGACTTCCACTCATACAATCGCGGGAGCACAACGCGCCTTGCTGGATAATCCCGAAACTTTTCGCATCAGAGATTTTTTGATTGATTACAATCTCGGCGATCTAAGTTTTTCGATTATGCCCGCGCCGCTTTACATTTACGACGCTTATCAGACGGACGTTCAGATTCTTTCGGACATTATCCGTCGCATGGATTATTTTGATTTCGTAATTCTGGATCTCAACTCAATGTTCAGCGCGTTGAATCTGGCAATGCTCGACATGAGCACGATTATAAATTATATCGGCGTCATAGATTTTCTGCCCGCCTTGAAAAATTACAAAATCGGCTACGATACTTTGCTGAGATTTGAATACGAGGAAAGTAAAATTCGGCTTATCGAAAATCGTGCCGACTCCCAAAAATTGATTGAAGGCAAGGACGTTGAGAGACTTTTGGGCGAACCTTTTTATCACAAATTGCCCAACGATTATCCCGCCGTCAACAAATCAATCAATGCAGGGCAGCCGCTGATGTTCGCCGCGCCAGATTCGCGCTTGACAAAGAGTTTTTACGATTTGGTTGGTCGTTTCACCAACAGGCAAAAAAATATTGCCGCGCCCGAAATTCAAACAAACGGCGGCGGTTTTTTCAAAAAGATAGCAAGCTTTTTCGGCTTTTAACTTGATTTAACCATTGCCGAACGGCAACAAAGTTTTGCAGTAAATTTTATTGCAGGAGGTTGATGATTTGGCTTATCGAGTGATTGTAATAGAAGAGAGCCCCGAATTGCTCGAAGATATGGTTACGACGTTGAAGAAATCGCCGGATTTTGAAGTCTCCTCAACCTACAAAACTGCAAATGCCGCGATGGGTCCGGCGGCAATGTTCAACCCAAATTTATTCCTTATAAACATTGACAACGAAGAAACACTTAATAAACTTGAAGCTTTTGTCGATACATTTCAAGGAGCATATATTTTGGGAACAATGCTCCAATGGGATCCTTTCAAAGCACAAAAGGCTTTGGAGGCGGGGATAACAGGTTGCATTATAAAACCCTTTTCCGCCAAAGAAATTCTCGAATATCTTCAGCTTTATACAATTCGCGGCAAACATGAACCTGCGCGGTATATATCTTTCTTCAGTCCGAAAGGACGCTCCGGACGAACAACATTGACGGCGTTGCTTGCTTTGCTGATAGCCGAAAAAACGGGCGAGCGTGTGGCTTTAATCGATGCAGATTTGCAATTCGGAGACTTGCCGATTTTCTTCGACGCGGAACCGAAACGCACGGTCGTTGACGCAACACAAGACATAAAACTTCTTACCCCAATGACTTTCGCGCCGTATTTTATGGAAATAAAAAAAGGCGTCTCGCTCCTGAGCAGTCCCGATCGTCCCGAATATGCCGAGTTGGTTTCGCCGGAAAATCTCCTTGAAGTCGTCATGATGACAGGACACATTTTCCGGTATGTGTTGATAGATTTGCCTGCAGGTTTCAATCCTTTGTCGCTGAATCTTTGCAGGATTTCCGATGTGGTCTTTGTTACGACAATGCTTAACAGCGGTTTTGAGATCAAACACGTCAAAAAGACAATGGAAATGTTTGAATCGCAGGAGTCAGAAGGACGCAAAGTCAAGACGGTTTTTACTCGTGTTAATCCTTTCACCGAAGAGGAACGACAAAAAATCGCCGGCAGACTCGGCTATCCCGTTGACGTGATGATCCCAAATGAATACCGCATGATTTCCATAGCTAACAGCGGACGTCTGTCGAGAGGTTTACCGGCAGATACTCTGTTAATGAAAACTATAAGTGATATGGCTGACAAAGTGATTGCGGGAGGGAGGTAGAAAGCTTGCTGGTACTTTTGGCGGCGTTGAGTTCTATATTGACTTTCATAGCAATTTGTTTGATGGTTTTGTTCGTCAAACGTGTTCAAAGCGTCAATGTTAATTACCGACTCCGCCGCCACAATATCGCCGACGCCAAAACTAAAGAAAAGGAACCGTTGGCGCGCCGAATTTATAACTTTATCAGAAGGATGGCAAGACCTTTTTCCTCTTGGGAAGCCTCAAGAAATTTGGATTTTAAGCTGAAACAAGCAGGAATTCCGCTTTACGGCGCAGAATTTATGGTTGTGGCAGTTGTCGGAGCAGGTATCGTAACGTTGTTGATTTATATCATAACAATGAACGTTTTCGTGGCACCTGTCATAGGTTTGATGGTTCCGTTACTTCTTGGGGGTCTTGTCTCGGTATTGGTTGGGCGACGCAAAAGAGCTTTTACCGAACAACTCGGCGATTGCTTGAATACGGTCGCAAATGCACTGCGTGCCGGTTACAGCTTTCAACAAGCTATGGACGTAGTTGCAAAGGAAATGGAGCCGCCGATAAGTGCAGAATTTGAAAGAGTTATGACCGATATTACAATGGGCGTGACTTTGGAAGGCGCACTCGAACAAATGAACAGGCGCGTCGGCAGTGCCGATTTTGATCTTGTCGTTACGGCAGTTTTGATTCAACGCGAAGTCGGAGGAAACCTCGCACAGATCCTTGACACAATCAGCGATACAATCAACGAGCGCATTCGCATGAAACGCGAAATCAATGCTTTGACAGCGCAAGGAAGACTTTCGTCTTGGGTATTAATCGCTTTACCTTTTGCAATGGCGGTCTTTTGCTGGACATTCAATCACGATCAGATGATGGTTTTTGTTGATGAAGAGATCGGGCATTATGCGGCTATTTTCGCGATTGTCATGGAAATACTCGGATACTTCGTTATTCAAAAGATTGTTGACATTGAGGTTTAAATTCGCAGGGTTTTCCGGCTGAAATGTTTGATTTAGCTTTGAATCGACTTCGACGTGACAGGTTAAGTCGTCAAGGAGATAGATAACTTTTTGATTCTAGGGATGGAGGAGATACTCTTGTTTACTTACATTAATGGTTTGGTTAAAAAAATCAAGTCCTCTGAAAAGGGGCAGGGCATGGTCGAGTACGCACTCATTATCGCTTTCGTTGCTGCTATCGCTATCTGGGCATTCAGCGATGATGGTGTCGGCTCCGCAGTCACCGATGCATTCACTAATGCCGGCAGTATGGTACAGGGTGCCAACGATGCGGCAGAGTCTTTGTCTAACGGTCAATAATTAAAAGCGTTTGACTTTGCTCTTATGCTGTCAATCGACAGGAATTAAAAAGACAGTTTAACTAAAAGATTTTTTGGGGCTTCCGAATTCGGAAGCTCTTTTTCATTTCTTGCTTGCACTCAAGAAATGAATCAAAGAAAATTTTTCTCGGCGGCTCGTCACTTCGTTTGAGTTTAAAAATAATTTTTATCGTTTAAACTTCTTTTCTTTGTCGCGCCAAAGAAAAGAAGCAAAAGAAACGCGCTCAGACCGGCAATAAAAACATCCTGTTTTTGTTGCCGGCGGGCGCACGTCCATGTGCGCCCGTGTCTCTGCCACCCGCTGTAAGTTTTTTTTCATTATGAATTACTTTTCCTTCGCCAAAAAGAAAAATTACAAAAGGAAAAGGCGTACGCCGATTGAGCATCCTGTTCAAACGCGGCGTGCCGGGGCAACGTCCATGCCGCCCCTTCAATTTTTCAATCACCCGCAACATTTTTTTCATTACAAATTACGAATTGCTCTTCCTGCGCCCGGGTATCTTGGCTCTTCGATTGATTTTTAATCTTTTTCAAAACTAATCGGGAAAAAAAAGCTTGTAAACGTCAACATTTTCTTTTAGAATAATATCAAATAATTGCTTCGGAAATTTTATTCTTGTACAGAAAAGAGGTGAAAGGCGCGACTTCCTCACAAAACAAGAGGTTTTCGCCGCGTCAACAGTCATGAAAAGACAAAACGGTCAATCCGCCGTAGAATTCGCGCTTATGGCTCCGCTTGTTTTCCTGATGATTTTCGGCATGATTTACGGCGGCATTATGTTCATGGATTATCTGAACTTCAACAATCACGCCCGCACAATCGCTCGCGAAATTTCGTTGGCTTCGCCATCCAACAGACCAGATCTTATGAACAAATACAGCCACTATCGAGATGAATTCGCCGGCGTTTATAAAGTTTCGGTCAATGTTTCCTACGACAACGACGACGATCCAGACGATGTGATTGTAACAGTCGATTTCAGAAGAGGAAATTCTTTTCTCATGATGCCCGAAAAATTTTCCATAGTCTACAGGATGAAACTTGAAGAGAACAACACTTGAACTCAATCGAAAAAATTTTTTTGAAAACCAGTCAAAGGAGTGAAATTTTTCATGCCAAGACCGCTTTCATTGTTGGAAAGATTGGGCGGCATAACTCAAGAAAAACCGAAGCCCGCCGCTGAACCGCAACGATTAACCAAAGTCGAAATAAAAACCGTGCAAGATGAAGCTTTGCAAAAACAAACCTACACGGACAAACAGGTAAAGCAGGAACGCGAAGCTCCGCTTGAGGCGTCGGCATTTGTCGGAAGACGCGCAGTCTCTTCGAGAAATGACGTAATGCAGGAATTGAAACTCGCCATTCACCGCCGAATTGTTGACGAGATGACGCCTGACGAACAGCAAACTTTGGTTCGCGGCGAAGAAGCTCGCGATCAGATAAAAAATATCATCAGCGTTTACACGGGGCGCGAATTGTCGGAGAATTCCTATACCTTGTCACGCGGCGAACGCCTTCAGTTGATTGACGACATAAGTAATGAATTGCTCGGCTTGGGTCCTTTGGAGCCGCTTTTGAAAAATGACACCATTACCGAAGTTATGGTTAACGGTCCGCATCAAATTTTTATCGAGCAAAAGGGCAAACTCAAACTTACTGAAGTTCGCTTTTACGACAGCACGCATTTAATGAATATCATTGAAAAAATTTTGACGCCGCTTGGACGTCGTGTCGATGAATCTTCGCCGTTGGTTGACGCCCGCCTTTCCGACGGTTCCCGCGTCAATATAATTATCCCGCCGCTGTCGCTTGTCGGTCCGACCGTCACGATAAGAAAATTTTCCAAAAAAGCTCTCTCGATAAATGATCTGATAAAATTCGGCACGCTGAGCAGAGATATGGCAACTTTCCTTGAGGCTTGCGTTCAAGCGCGGCTGAATATTTTGGTATCGGGCGGCACGGGTTCAGGCAAGACGACAACTTTAAATGTTCTTTCGTCTTTTATTCCCGAAACCGACAGAATTGTTACGATTGAAGACGCCGCCGAATTGCGCTTGCAACAGGAACACGTTGTCTCGCTTGAAAGTCGTCCCGCCAATTTGGAAGGGCGCGGCGCGATAACAATTCGCGATCTTGTGAGAAATGCTTTGCGTATGCGTCCCGACAGAATTATTGTCGGCGAGGTTCGTTCGGGCGAGGCTTTGGACATGCTCCAAGCAATGAATACAGGGCATGACGGCTCTTTGACAACCGCGCACGCCAATACTCCCCGCGACGTTTTGAGTCGTCTTGAAACAATGGTTTTGATGGCGGGCATGGAACTTCCCGTCCGCGCAGTCCGAACGCAAGTTTCTTCCGCGATTGATTTGATTATTCAGCAGTCCAGAATTCGTGACGGCAGCAGAAAAATTACTTACATAACCGAAGTTCAGGGCATGGAAGGCGATACAATCATTTTGCAAGATTTATTCCGCTACGTTCAAGATTATATCGATCAAAACGGAAAATCTGTCGGGCATTATGACGGCATGGGGCTTGCGCCGCAATTTATGGACAAATTCCAAATGAACGGCATTGAGTTACCGCGTACATTTTTCACGGGAAATCGGGGGTGAGTCTTAATGATTTTGGCATTGGCGGCTGTCGGAGCACTTGTTTATTTCCTTTTCATTTTTCTGCTCCTGCGCTTGAAACAATCTCCCGAAGCACAACTGCGCAAAAGACTCAACGAAATGATTGACCAAGCGGAAGAAACTCGCTTGAAAAATCCCAAGCAGAAAAAAAATGCTACACCGACGGCAGTGGGAGTGGCAGGCGGCATTCCGCAAGTCGAACAACAACGCGAACCTCTTTACAATCGAATAGTTCGCCCGGTTATTGTTTCGATTGAGGAGCGTCTGCAGAAACTCGCGCCGCAAGCAATTAAGGAACAGATTGAAGATAAAATTTTCCGCGCAGGCAAAACGGGTTCGTGGAGTGCCGCACGTCTTGCGACATGTTGGTTTTTGTCAATCGCAATATTGGCTGTTTTATCGCTTATATTTATTCAGCATCATCCGAATCTAAATCCTGCACAAAGACTTTTGGTTATCGGGCTCGGCGTATTTATGGGCGCGGGGTTGCCCTTCGCCGTACTCAATTCCAAAATTCGTCAGCGTCAAAAAAATATTCGCAGGCAACTGCCCGAATTTATGGATATACTTTGTGTCAGCGTCCAAGCGGGCTTGTCTTTTGACGGCGCGGTTGCGAAAATGATCAAGCGCATGAAAGGACCGCTTATCGATGAATTTCAAAGAATGCAACATGACGTTGCGCTGGGCATGACACATCAATATGCTTTAACAAATTTAGCCAAGCGTTGCGATTTGGAAGAAATTTATTTGTTCACGACATCAATAATTCAAGCGGAAAAACTCGGTACAAGCATGACTCGAACATTAAAAACGCAAGCGGACAACATGCGCGACCGCCACAGGCAATGGGTAAAATCGGAGGCGTTGAAAGCTCCCGTCAAAATTCTTTTCCCGATGATTTTGTTTATCTTCCCGTCAATGTTTGTCGTCTTGCTTTTCCCGTCAATGTTTGCACTCATGCAAAATCTCGGCAACAAGTAAAAGGCAATTAGTAATGCGTAATGAAAACCGTTGCACATTAAAGATTGTCGTATCATAATCCCTCGTCTCTGCGGGCGGCGGGAATTTCAATGGATGAAATTATGGAATTTAACAAAGGCATAAGAGCCAAAATTTTTTTCTTTTTTATTGTCATGGGAGCAATCCCTTTCATTATTCTGGTTGTTGTCAGCGCGATAAACACCATTTCCGAGTTGGAAGATTTTGTCAAGCAAAACAGTTTGCTTAGGAATTCTATCATTTCGGAGCATGTTTCGGCACTCATTGAAGTAAATCAACATGTCCTGCGCTCACTTGCATTGTCGCCGGAAATAATTAACTACGTTCAATCACCGAATGAAGAACAAAAAGAACAAATTACAAAGCTTTTAAACGAAACAAATGACATTTTTAATGACACAAATCTTGTTGCATTGACGGGAGCCGACGGCTGGCAAATTATCAGAACGGACGGCGCAACGCTTGTTAATCTGAATAAACGTCAGCATTTTCAGGAGGCAATGAAAGGCAGAAGTTATGTCTCGGACATTATCTCCAGCATGGCGACGGGCAGAATGGTTATCGTAATGGAAGTTCCGATATTGGATGCGTCGGGAAAACCTGTCGGCATGTTGCAGAGAAATTTTGATCTTGAAGCTCTGCAGGAATTTGTTCAAACCTTTGACGACGAAAAAGCTTGCGTTATCATAATGGATCGCTTGGGACGGGTTATCGCCAATTCAAATGACGTTGTCGGCATCGGTGCCGAATATGCCATTGACAACAGCTACAAATTTATTCTCGACAGGATTTATAACAGCAGCGGCGTTCTCCGCCTTGACATTAACGACGTTAATTCTCTGGCGACTTACTCGCGAAATATCGATACCGGCTGGATGATCGTTACAATTCGTCCTTATCATTACATTTACGATCAGGCTTCCGAAAAGGCGATTAAGGCGATTGTTTTCGGAATGGTTATGCTGTTTATCGGAACGTTGGTCGCTTATTTGTTGACGATAAGAGTCACGAAACCGATTATCGAAATGACGAATGTTGTTGATGAAATTGTAAGCGGCAATACTTCCCTTGAAAAAATCGAAGTCAACAGCGACGATGAACTTGGACAAATGGCGGCGGCGTTCAATAAAATGAAATCCGACAGGGACGCTTATCAGTTGGAGTCGGAGCTTGATAAACTCACGGAGCTTTTCAACAAAAAGACGATGGAAAATCTTTGCAAGATGAAACTCAAAACTTTCAACGAAAATGAAACCTCGAATATTTTCATGGCTTTTTACATAATCGACTTGGATCATTTTAAGGAAGTCAACGATCTTTTGGGGCATCAATTCGGCGACAGAGTTTTGATGGAGTTTGCAAAAGGTTTGAAGAAAATTTTCCGTCCGAATGATTGTATCGGACGCTTCGGCGGAGATGAATTCGTTGTTATTGTTGACAGCTTGCCGAGCATGGAGGTTGTGATTCGCAAGGCGGAGCAGATTAAACAAATTGCTTATAACTTGACGATTGACGGGCGGTCGCGTTTTGTTACGGCAAGTATCGGCATTTCGATTGCTCCGCACAACGGGCGCGATTATGACACTTTGTTTGCTTCGGCGGATAAGGCGGTTTATCATGTCAAGAATCACGGCAAGAACGGTTATTATTGTGAACTTTTTGAGCTTGAAAAAGAAAAAGAGGAGGACGATTAAAAATTCCTCCGAATGCAATGCTTACTCCTTACTTGAAATTAAATTCATCTTGCATTCGCGGCAAGGAAATTGTGCAAGAATTCAGAGCTTGCAAGAGATGACATTTTGGGAAGAAAATAAAAAGTAGGGGTACTCTCGACAATGAATGACATATTGCTAAAGACTGCAGAATTTTTTTTCATACCCGAGGCAATCCTTTCGAGTACATTTTTAATTGTATTCATTGGGATTTTTATTTTTGGCTTAAACCGCCGGCAAAAGTGTCGTGAATTCTTGAGGACTTTCGACAGTGAAGCCGAAGAAAATTTCAAGGCTGTGGCGACGAAGATGACGCCCGAAATGTTCATAAAGAAAAATTTGCGTAAAATTTCTGTGCTCGAAGATGTAATCGGGGAATTGCCTAATGTTTTTGTCAGCATCGGCATAATCGCCACATTTCTTGGGCTGGGCGTTGCCATTCAAGGTGCCGCAGAACTTTTGCAGACGGACAAGCTTGAGCTCGCCAAACTAACGGCGGTGCTCGGTGTCATCGCCTTTAAATTTCAGACTTCGGTTTGGGGCATTTGTTGTTCAATAATTTTTAGATCTGTGATTGTCGAACGATACATGGAATATCGCCGACAACTTGTTGACGAGCTGACTGATCGGCTATACGTCTTGGAGCGTGAAAATGTTCGCACGTTGATTGAACGACAAAATGATTTGTTGGCATTTCAGCACAAAGAAAATCTCGCCGCAAATGTCGCGCAAAGCCGGGCTCTCTTAGAAAAGTTGACTACATTTGAATCGCAAATGCACCAAGACAATAATGCCGCCAATGAAAATTTGAGTTTCCTTGCAAAAAGCTTCACGGACTTTGTTGAGGTTGCCAAATCTTTCGCGCAGGAGGAGCGTGCTTTTGCGGAATCGGTAAGGGTTTTTGCGGAGCGCGTAAAAATTTTTCAGGAGGAATTTTCCTTGCTTGTTCAGGAAGAATTTTCCGACCTCAAGGCGATTAACGAAAATCTTGGACGCATTCACGCCGAGCATATCCAAAAAATTCATGAAGAGCACGCCGCAAATATTTTTTACACTACGCAAGAACTCGATAAACTTCACGAAAAATTTTATCACGATGCGAAGCGTTTCACGCAGGAAAGTCGTCAAACTCTTGACGAATTGTTGGAAAAGACACTTGGTCAAGTTCACGAGGAATACATTCGCGAGGCGCACGAAATTTGCGGCGCGGTAAATGAAATTAAATCTACACTCTTGACAATCCAAGATAATGTTACCGCTGTGAATCGGGAATTCACGTCCGAGCAAAAGCAATTCGCAATGTCTTGGCAGAGTGCCACAAATAAAATTTCTGCGACAATGGATGCCTTTTCAATATCCGCCGCAAAAGAATCCGAAAGGCTTGAAACGATGCTTAAAACTTTGGAGAGCGTCGCGAATAAAATGCAACGCGATTACGCCGACAAGCTCGACCGAATGAATACGCTGATGCAAAGTACAAGCGAAAATTTCCAAGTGACGCAGGAACATTGGGCTGAGTTGCGCGAAAATTTTTCCAAGCTGTTCAATAAATTCCTGTCGGAACAAAATTCGGCACACGTCGCACATCTTGACGAGCTGTCCGCGCAGTCGTCGACACTTCTTGAAGCAATTAAGTCAATGCAAGAAAATACGAGACAAGCAACTTTCATGAATCAATCAACAGCAGAAAAATCGCACGAAGAAATTATTGCTCTCAAGATTGCGCTTGAAAATTTGACAGCCCTATTGAACGAGGAGCGAGCCGAAATTCAAGCCAAGCCGGCATTTGTGCCAAACGGAAAAATTTCTGACAGGCGGAAGGAAAAATGAAGCGTAATAATCCTTGGATCTCCATTTCTGATTTACTCTCAAGTGTCGTCTTGATACTTTTGCTGATGTTCGTATTGGCGGCGATTTTGCCGCAATATACGCAAGAAGCAGAGAAACGCGAAATGATGAATCGAATCAGTGCGGCGTTGCAGGAATATCAAGCCGGCGGACAAGTGCGCGTTCATTCGGATACGGGAATTTTGGAGTTCACATCGGTGACATTTTCTTCGGGCAGCGCGGAATTATCGTCAGCAACTTTGAAGGCGATAAAAGATTTTTCTGAGCCGTTGAAGGATTACATGGTTGAGAATCCTAAAATGGAAGTTTTGATTGAAGGACACACTGATCCCGCACCCGTATCGTCTGTCAGAAACAAGGGCGGTTATTTCGATAACAACGTTCAACTGTCGACTTTGCGTGCCGCTAATGTCCGCGATGCCCTGCTAAATAATATTGGTAAAGAGTACGCGAAAAGAATAGGTGTTGCGGGTTATGGCGAAACACGCTTAAAAAATAAAGACAACCCGCTTTCAGAAGAAAATCGCCGAATTGAAATCCGCATACTTTGGAAAGGACAAGACGACGATTAGGAATCATTGGTTTGCCGGCTTGTTGTTGTGTAAAGGAGGTTTGAGCATGAAAAAAACAGCCGTTACCTGCCCCGACTTGAAGAGAGATCGCGACGGCAGGTTTACCGAGTATAAGCTTGGTTTGGCAACCGAAGAGGAATTTATTGGAGTGAACTTGATTTTGCGCAATAAACCGAGCAAAGATCCGCCGGAACGCAAGAAACGCAGTTACATAACGTTTTAATTTTTCATGAATCACAAACGGAGGTGAAAAATTTTGCTGGATGTGGAGATTGTGGACAGGGATGACCCCAATGCCATACGTTACCCGACCATAAAAAATGAGGGCGAGAACGGCGCGATTGAATACCGCATAACCTTAACCGTGCGCGATATAATTGTACCCGGACTCAGCGAAACGGTTTATTTCCCGCTGAATTTTTGCATGGAAGACATTGTCATTGACGCCGTCGCGAAAAAATATCGGGCAGATATTGACAATTATCCGCTTGATTCCGATGACGAACATTTTTTAATCGGCACGCAAGCTTGTCGCAAAGACAGCAAGAAATTGGATTGTCCCTACATGAAAAAAACGCTCGTGCGAATCAACGTTGCTTCAAATCTTGACGTGAGCAATATTTTTGCGATTTATCTGCTCTCGTTGGATGACTCGAACGAAAATCGCCAAAAATTTTTACTTATGACCAAGACAAAACTTTATCTTCTGCACGACACGCAAGCAATAGAAACTTACGGCTACAAAGATATTCGTTTCACGTCGGACGGTTTGGAACTTAAACGGTTGGGAGAGACGGTCGGGCAAAGATTGTTGGATTACACTTTCGACGAACGATTTTTAAATTTTGCACATGAATTCATGTTGTTGCGCAGGACGACTTTGGTTGACGTGCGCGAGAGACATCCTTTCGCGAATGTGATTGACGACAAAAAATCCCCCGATGTCGTGGCAGACATGAGATTAAATGTTGACGAAGTCGAAGGACGACCTTCGATAAGAAAACGCAACGCCTATATGAAATTTTTAATCGATGCGGCGGCGGCTGAAGGTTACTTGCAAGCAAAGACTATTCTGAAACTGTGTTACATGGCGCGAGAGTTTCGTATTTCCGGCGATTTAATGCTTTCATGGTTGAAACAGGCAATTTCCGGCGGCATTCGCAAAAATAAATTATCGGAAGAATTTTCGCGAATGTTGACTTTCATAGGCTCGAAATATAAATTCGTCTTCGTGCAAGATTTGCTGGAGGTTGCAACCGACGACGAAGGAAATTTCCACCGACAAGAGTTACTGAAAATTTTCAAGCGTCCACAGTTCGGCGTTGAAAAATTCGCGGCAGAATATTTACTGTTTCTTGGTAAGAGAAATCGCGCAATGCGGCAATTGCAAACCGCCTTTCAAAACATAGATGATCACGAGATTTATTTTAAACATTCCATTCGCGAGCAAAATTATATAAACGGATTAACCCTGCAACTGGTAACGATGGGAGCGATGTTTAATGAGCAGTGAAACTTGGCAGAGAACAAAAAAACTCCAAAAAGTTTACATCGAGTTCGACGACCCGGCAAATGGGCTTATGCAATATCAAATGGAAAATCTTGAGGGCGAGGGATTGTCTTTCGTTCGTTTGCCGTTCGACTTGAACACCTTTACGACGAATTACGTCAAAATGGAACTTTACGAACGTGCATTGGCGGAACCGGTTATAGTCGAGGGGTTAGAAAAGTTAAAATATCTTGTCTTGAACGCGGAAGTTGAAACGGAAGAATTGCGAGAATGGAAACGCAAGAATTTATTGCTCGACGCCTTGAATCCCGATTATTTCGAGCAGTCTTCGGATAAATTTCCCGCCATAAAAATAAGCGACGTGACAGAACGAGATATGTTCGGCTATGAAGAAATTCCCGAAAGCAAACTCGGCAACAAAGGCGGCATTTGGGCTTGGCACGGTCTGCGCAAGCTGGAAATTTCTGTCAAGCGTTTGGAATTTGACGAGGAAAACAAAGGCTCCGACGAAGAGCAACGCGCCGCGCTTTACTTCTTCCGCATGGGCAGAGAGGAATTGGAAAATCTTATCACTGTCGAAGATATTCGTTTCAATCGTCGCCGCAATGTTTACGTTGCATATCTCAATACAAATCATTTTGGCGAAGAGCTGAAAAACAGCCAAGATTCTCAGCCGATATTCAGCGGTCGCTTTGAAATTCATTTGTATGACAGACGCTCCAAAGTTGTTTACTCGTTCCCGATTAATCTTTGCGTGCACGACACGCGGCTTGATGACGAATTGGAAAATCATCTGCTCGACGCGAACGGCGTTGTTTCGATTGACTTCGGCACGTCTTCGACTTGCGCGGCGGTTAAGGGCACCGGCATTCCTGAATTAATTACGTTGTCGGGCGAGGGCAAACGCAGTGCTTCCGGCGACAGTCAGTATGAAAATCCAACGAACCTTATGATTTACAACTGGAATGAATTTTATCGGCAGTGGGAGCAGGCGAATCCCAATTGCCCGTTTCTGGTCACAAAGAGCGATGAACTTGACGACAGCGAGGCAGATTACGATTCGGGCTACACGGTCGACGACATACTTAAGGAAATTAACGAAGACGAACGCGGTCAGCGGCGAGTGAGAGCGATTGTTAATGAGCTTAAAAATATTCCTGCCATGAAGGAGAGAAATCGCAGTCAGATTAAAATTTATCCGTTAAATGACGTGACAGGCAAAGTCATTTACGTAACCGACGACTTCAAAGCCCAAGACGCGGACACTCTTGATCCTATTGCCTTTTATGGTTACCTGTTGAGTCGTGCGATAAATAATCCTGTGCGCCGAAAAATTTATCGCTGGTACAATGTTACCTTCCCCGTGAAATTCAATACTGAAGTGCGCAAGAAAATATGCGACTCTTTGGCATATGGAATTCGTCGCGCTCTGCCCGAACCTATGGCAACCGCAACGGACGCGAGCGAGCCTTTTATTTCCGTCGCAATGAATTACGAAGAATCCGTTGCCTGCGTCGGCGCGGTCGTTGCAAATCAGTTATCAATCGACGAGGACAGCCCCAACGCGAAGCCCTTCGCAATTTTTGACTTGGGCGGCGGAACGCTCGATACTTCCTACGGAATTTTCCGTGCGGCGGTCGGTGACGAATGCGACATTGCGGAATATACGATTCAAATTTTTGGTTGCGGCGGCAATGAGCGCGTCGGCGGAGAAAAAATTATTCATCAGCTGGCGTACAAAATTTATCTCCATAACCGCAAAGAAATGGAATCAAACGATATTCCTTTTGTACTGCCTATGGGCGAAATGTTCCCTCAAGGTTTCGATAAAATTTTAAGTGATGTCGGCGACGAAATTTCCAATGCCAATGTCAACACGCTTAAAGAAAATCTTGCTCGCACGCTGTTTCAGTGCGCAGACCCCGAAGGTGTCGATAATCGTATGACCGAAATCTTTGGCAATGATATGGTGACAGACGGCACGCATTGTAACGTTACTTTGCGCAACCGAGCCAACGAGGAAGTTAATTTGTCTCTGGAAGTGCGGGATATAGATGAATTTTTGCATGGAAAGATTGAAGAGATTGTTCTTGATTTTAAATCAGACATGAATACAATCTGTGCCAAGAAAAAAATTTTGACGGCGTTAAAAGACGCGGGCATAGACGGATACAATCCGCACGATTTCGCAATATTTTTGGGCGGCAATGCCTCAAAGCAACAGTATGTTGAAGAACTTATGCGCGAAAACTTCCCCGAAAGCCGTATTGAGCGCATAACCCGTACAAGCATTGAACGCGAAGAGGAATTGAGCGACCGCTATAAACTCAACGGCAAAACCGCCGTTGCCTTCGGGCAACTGAATCTGGAAAATTACTTCATAGACAAATCAACTTACCAGACCGGCGAAGATGATCGTGCGCCTTTTCCGTTCAATGTCGGCTACAAAAATCCCGGCTCCGGCAAATTTGTTGTCGTTCTGGAGAAAAACAATAATTCTCGTGAATGGACCAAAGCAAATCTCATAGGGGCACGCGACAAACGGACTAATCTTTATTTCACATCGGCTCCGCAGTTGAACGAAAAAACCTTGAAACCCTTCAACAAAAAGGTTATGGCGGGCGCGAACAACAAAAAAGTTCTTTGGCTTCGTGTCGCACCGGACGCGCACAACAGCATTGAATATCGAATTGGCGGCGCGAATGAAAATTTCTCTGCCGATGAGCCAATGGATCTGCAGAGAGTTTTTGAGTTATCAGAAGAAGACTAAAGGAGGCTGAATTATGATTTTCGGAAGTATCGGCACTTTGATTGACAAGATAAAAGAATTGGTCGTCAACTATCTGGAGGGCTTATCCGAGCAATTCGACAATACAATTAACACCATTCGCGACGACATCAGCGGCGTGTCAAAGAAAATCGACGAGGTAAAATCTGCGGTCGACGCGAACAACATCGACGAAAATATTCAAGACTTGCAGAAAAAAACCGCGCAGATTGAATCGGGAATCAGCGAAGGCGTGCAGGGCGAACTTGGCAACGTCAAACAAATTCTCGACAATCGCTTTAATTCCGTAGACGAGCAACTGAAGACGGTTGCCGAAAAAGTTGAGCAGTTGGTTGGCGACAGGGCACGAGAATTGGAAAATCTGCGCGGGGAGGCGGCGGAAGCAAAAACCCTTAGCTCTACTCTCGCCGAAAAGGAAAAATATATTGGCGAACTCAACGAACAAATTGCCGAGCTTAAAACTAATCTTTTTAATGCAGAAAACGTTCAGAAAAATTTGTGTGAAGAAATAGCCGTCAAACAAGCCGACGTTGACGCCGCAAAAGCTGAACTCGAAACTGAACGCCAAAGTTCCGCCGCAACGAAGAAAGCTTTGCAAGTTTGGCGCGATTCAGTTGCCATTTATGCGCCGGTAAGAGATTCTATGAACAACTGCGAAGTTTTTCGGAAATTTTTGGAAGGGCGAGGCTTGCTCGGCGATTCGGATGAGGTGTTATTTTCATTCGTGCAAGAGTTGGGAAAGACGATGGATTTTTTGCGCGACGTTCATCAAGCCGCCCTTGAAGCCAGAAAAACACAAGGCAACAATCCCGCATTTATGAGCAAAGAGGAAATTGCCGTTTACGAATCGCTGAACAGCTGCTATCGTCGTATTTGGAATATCAAATTTGATATTTTTGTCACGCCGGGCGAGCGCAAATCTCTTAGCGAAAATTTTTATAAGATACCGTTCAACAAAGATGATGCTGTTGTACTCAAAGACCCGCGCAATCGTTCCCTCAAATTCGTTAAGGATATTTACGTGCCGTTGCTTTTGAATCGCGAAAAGCGAATGTACAAACAAGCTTACGTCGAGGCGAGTAATTTATAATGTTGTACGTAAGTCACCGCGAGCCGTTGACAAAAGTACTCGGACCGGGACAACGCTACGCACTGTGGCTTCAAGGTTGCAAAAGGCGTTGTCCAAATTGTATTTTTCCGAACGGACAACCGCTTGACTGCGGCGGACAATGGCATTCAGTCAAAAAAATTTTGTCGGAGATAAAATCTGTGCCGAATTTAACGGGAATCACAATCAGCGGCGGCGAACCATTTTTACAGGCGGCGGCAGTTGCCAAACTGATAAAAAATCTGCGCGGAGAATCAAATTTGGATGTTATGATTTTCACGGGCTACACACTCGCCGAACTTCAAGAAAAACACAACGCGGCGATAGATTTTGTTTTGAATAATATCGACATCTTGGTTGACGGCGAATATCGCGAGGAGCTGAATACGAACAGTTTGTATCGCGGCTCCGACAACCAAATTTTTCACTGTTTGTCCCCGAAATATTTGCCGTTTAAAGATTTGATTGCCCGCACGAAAAATCGCAGTTTGGAATTCGTTTATAGGAAGGATTCGGAATTTTTTATGGTTGGTATTCCGCCAAAAAATTTCGAGCAAATTTTTTTACCAAAGCTATTGAAGGAGTGAAACCATGAGCGGCAAAAAAAGTTGCGAAGTCGCGGCGGTCTTGAAGCAGGGCGAGCAGGCTCGCAAGTTGACGGATGACATTTACAGCCGTGAAATCACTGACTGTTATAATCGCTATCGTGCTGTGCTTGCCGATATGTCGACGATTAAAAATTCGGCGCAAAAGGTAACGGCAACTCTCGACACGCCCGCGCAGGAGATGTTCGGCGCGGAAGGCAAAAAATTTTTCGCAGAGTTCAATCGGATTAAAAATTCGTTGAGTTCGCAACTCGTTGAGGACAGAGGCAAATTTATTTCACGCGAATTAACTGACTTGGATGAAAAATTGAGGCAGGCAGACAATCAAGCGGAAGATATTCGCGCCGCAATTCGCCACAAAGATTGGTATTGTGACGCGGAATACGCGCAGGCACAACAGCTGGTGTCAACTTATAAAAACCTGCGCACGGAACGCGTAAATTTGGAGCGGCGCACGAAAAAATTTTTGTCGGACGAGGGACAAAATCTCTCTTCCATGCGTGCTGATTTTTCGCGACTGAAAAATTTATCGGAACAGCTGGCGAGCATGAATCTCACGGCAAAAAAACGCAAAGAAGCCGATGCCTTCCGCAAAGAACTCAAGGACGTACTCGCGGCTGTCGATAAACAGAACGCGGAAAAATTTTTCCATGACGAATTCGCGGCACTTCAGAAAAATATTTCGCAAGCCATTTCACTCGGCGACGAGGCTCTGTTGTCGTCGTTCAAAAAACATTATGCGGCTGTCACGGATTTTCAGTCGCGGCTTACGGAACGCGTTGCTCTTTGGAACAAGCATAAATCCGACGCCCAAACACTCTTTGCGCAAATGGAACGCGAGGTTGCACAAAATTTCAACGACCCCATTGATCGTTACAATGAAGAAAAAAACGCCCGGATAATAAATCTTTTCGACTATCTGAAAACTTTCGGCGGCAAAGATTTGCAAGCCAAGTACTCCGAACTGCACGATAAAGCCGCCAAACTAATTGCGCAGGAAAAATTCCTTGAGAGTATGGCAGTCATGAATTCGGCGATTGAATTGGGGCAATCCGCTAATCAGGCGGCATTGGCTTTGCAGGAAAATATGCTCAAAAAACTTGAACTGGCAGGTGCGATTCAAGACGTAATGGACGATTTGCGTTACGATACCGATTTGCAAATCATAAACGACAACCCCAACGACGGCTTTAAAATCACCTGCAATATCGGCGACGAAATTATTGATTTTCAGCGCGTAGACATAGACGCGGAAGGCAAAATTGTCGTCGACGTTGACCACACGGAGAGCAAAGGCTCGAATTGTTCAGGCGCGTGGAATAACATTTCAAAACGGCTGAACGAAGTCGGCATTCCCTTGACCGAAGTTCGTTTGGCAAACGGAAACAGCGTCCTGCATCCGCAAGCCGTCAATAACTCTGTGGGACAACGAGCAGTTACTCATTGAGTGGAGGCGATTTTTAGTGGCGTTTGAACCAAACAAAGAAAATTTTATGGCGCGATTGGCGTCGAAAGATTTCAACGCGGCTGATCTTCTTGAAGATGTCAACACCCTGCAAGAAGTGATGTGGTATCTGGACGGAAGACGCGCACGGGAAATTGTCGATACTCTGTTTGATGTCAAGTCAACTTCACGCGTTCAAGCCGAGCAGTCGATTAAAAATTTGGCAAAACTCTACCCGTTGTCGAAGCCGCTGGTAATGAGCATAATGGCTGAAGTTCGCGAACCTGCACGCGAGGGCAACAGGCGAGTTTATCGAGACGCAGCATTCCTTGAGGGTTTCGACGCGGCTGAGGAAACAAGGCGGGCAATTCTCGACACCTTCCGACAAATCGGCGAACATATCATTCGGCTGACAAAAGATGTCACCAATTATCAACGCTCATTGGAACAACTTCAAAACGAGCGCGAAAAATTGAATGAGTCTTCCGATAAACTAAATGAATTGCGCCGCGAACGCGATGAACTTCTGGCACAGGTCGAAAAATTACGCAATGATTCCGATGAAAAAATCCTGCGCGAACAAAATGAAAATTTGCGCGTGGAATTCGATAAACTTCAAGCCGAGAAAAGGCGGCGGCAAGTTGAACGACAGGATTGGACGAGACAGATTGATGAAGTCAAAGCTGAACTTCAAGATTTGGCAGATCATACGGAAGAAACGGAAGAAACGCGAATGATACGCAACCTGCTGAAAAAATTTCCGTCGGACGCGGAGGACTTCGAGCAATGATTTATCTTGGCAAACATCGCGTCATAAAAGAACTCGATAAACAAATCAAGCGCGGACAGACTTTGCATTTCTTGACCGGCGACGGCATCAACGACAATTTTTTCTACGACTTACACAGCGGCATAAAAAATATGGCAGATACTTTGCGCGATTATTACATTGTGCGTGAAAAAAATTTCGATTATATCGTTCAAGTGACATCTTCTTCGGGCGACCCTGTTTGTTTTGGCGCAACGGGCAAAATTAATTTCAGCGAAATGATAACTCCGCCCAAGCGAAAAGGAGTTTTGAGCAAAAAAAATCACGCCAAACAAAATTCCGAAACAACACAACAGGGAGTCGATACCGCCAATCAAGTTGCAGGCAATGAAAATTCTGCCCTGTTACGCTTGGAAGAAACTTTGTATAAGCGCGAGAAAAGATTTTTAATCTTCTTGGAAAATTTCGAGTGGACGGCTAAGCTCTATGATGCGCAACCCGATACAACTTGGATTGCCAAAATCAAACAATGGGAAAATCTGCCAAACGTGATGATTGTCGTAACGCTAAAGGATATGGAATTGCTCAAGAAGTATAATTTCAATCAGGGCGAAACATTCATTGGCTTTCCGTCCGCCGAAGAAATTCGTTATGCTTATATGCGCTGGCTGTTTCGGCACACGCATGACAATTACGAACTTAAAATGTCTGTTCTGGACGAAGTGGCGCACGGCATAAGCGTCGGAGAAAAAACGTTGTGCGCGTGTATGAGAATTCTCCGCAAAGTCGTCGCGCAAAATCCTCACGTCTTCAATTTCAAAGACTTTGATGAGAGCATTGAACACGGTATAGAAGAAAAAATTTCTTGGGAAAAAGTTCGTCTTGAGCAAGAAGTAAAATCGAAAATCTTGGAGGCGATAAATACTTTCCTGCAAGCCGGCGACGACAAGCGGGCACGACACGGAATGATTTTTTCCGGACCGCCCGGCACCGGTAAAACTTTGATTGCAAAATCACTGGCAAGCGAGAAACAATGTTATTTCCTTGCGCCGACGCTGGCTGAACTCAAGGGCGAATATATCGGGCAAAGCAGCGCGAAGATTAAGCGTATCTTCGACCGAGCACGCGCCAATGAGCCGACGATAATTTTCATCGACGAAGCCGACACTGTTTTTCCTGGTCGAGCATTGCGAGGCAGTGATACCGACAGCTATTCAATGGATATGGTGAATCAGTTCTTGCAGGAGATTGACGGCGCGAAGACCGGCTTACAAAAAATTTTCGTCATTGCCGCAACGAACAGACCGGAATCCATAGACGAGGCGATTAAAAGTCGCTTGGGGCAACCCGAAGAAATTCCATTGCCGACTAAGGAAATTCGCAAACTCATCTTCGAGGACAACCTTTCTGAAGGGGATTTACGTTTCGAGTTGACAGGAAAAATTTTTGAAGAATTTTTGCTGAACAAATCCGACAAAATGTCCGGTCGCGATATAGCAAATTTCGTCAAGCTCCTAAAAGAAACAGCGGCTCGCCTCAACATTACCTTAGGCGATAACGAGCAGACACAAGAACTGATTGCCGCAACTTTCGTCGAATCGGAAAGAAAATTTCTACGCTCCGTTGTGGCGGACGGAACATTTACCGGCGCAAATATCCTCACACCAAAACAAAATCTTAAACGCCTGAAAGATATAATCGGCTATTCGCATCAGAAGGAAATTATAAATCGGCAAGCAGAGTATATCAAAGCCTCAGCCGCAAGAAAAAATGAATATCGGCGAATGAAGATTGAACCGCCAAAAGGAGTTTTGCTTTACGGACCGCCCGGCAACGGCAAAAGTGAATTGGCACAAGCCGTCGCCGGCGAACACGGCTTTTATTTTTTCAAAGTGTTGAGCAAAGACTTCGCGTCAAGTTTGGTTAATGAACAGATTCGCAAATTGGACAGTATTTTCACGGAAACAGAGCGATTTTCCAAACTGACTGAACAAAAGGGAATCGTTCTTTTCTTCGACGAGTTCGATTCTCTCGCCGGAAAAAATAACCTTAATCAAGTTGTTCGAGGTTCCCTGCTCAATTACATTGCCGACGAAAACACTTTGCGCCACCGCGACTCCAAAATTTTGTTGATTGCCGCCACAAATTTTTTCGACGAGATAGATGACGCCATGAAGCGCAAAGGGAGAATCGACGAGCATATTTTTATGGACAATCCTTGCGAGGGCGATGCCGTTCAAATCTTCGATTCGTTTATTGCTGAAGAAGGCGTTGTTGTCAGTTCGCACGGCTTTGCCGTGAAAGCTTATGAACAGCTTTTAACGGAGACGCAGGAAAATTATGAGCGCAGACGCTATCCGAATTGGAAATTGATTGCGGAAGCACATTTGCGCGACGTTATTCGTCAAGAGATTCAATCGCAACGACCGTCAGGCGCGGACTTGAAAACTCTTTATCGCGAACTTAAAGAAATTGCGTTCTTGAACGGATTTTTTTATGAGAACCAATTGTTGTTTGATGAACGGGTTTTGAATCAGCGGTTCCCTTCAAAATAGATGTGCGTTTTAGGCAAGCTGAAATTTTTCAAGTGACGACGTTGGACGAAATACGTGAGCTTATAAAAAAAAATCGTAGTGAACGTTAGCGGACGTTTCATCTGCGACGTGCTCAAAAAAATCTTCAAGGATGACGACTGATCACTAACTGCGTTAAGTATAGCGCAACCCCCGAGACATGCTGTTACCGGCAGACATGCTCGGGGGTTTTGCTTTGTGATAACGATGAAGTTTAGTTTTGCAAGTTCGTGTATGCACATTATATCAGCCGAAAAAACTTTTTGGCAAGAAATTTTTCTCCATGAACGACACGGCTTTATTTTTTTGAAATTCTTTGATAAAATTCGTCTGTCGTTATCCGACCCCGATTGTATGAGAAAAAGGGGGTGACGACGTTGGACGAAATACGTGAGCTTATAAAAAAAATCGTAGTGAACGTTAGCGGACGTATCATCTACGAAATACTCAAACATCTTTTCAAGGATGACGACTGATCACTAACTGCGTTAAGTATAGCGCAACCCCCGAGACACGCTGTTACCGGCAGACATGCTCGGGGGTTTTGCTTTGTGACAACGTTGGACGAATTATCTTGTTGAAATCTTTGTGTTTTGGGCATTATATCAGCCGAAAAAACTTTTGGCAAGAAATTTTTTCTCCGGCAACGACAAAACCCCCAAATATCTTTCGATATAAGGAGGTTTTGCCGTGCTATTCTAACAAACTGTCAAATCAAGAAAGGATAAGCAGATTATATCAGCCGCGAAAAATTTTTCAAGCGTCAAAGTCAATTTCGGGCAAATTTTTTACGATGTCCAATGTTTTCAGGCTCACGGTGATTGAACTCAGGATTAAATTTAAAATGTAGCGCGGCTCGGAGTGTTCGGTCGCCCAATCGTTCGGATTGTTGGTTATTCCGCTCGCCTTGTCGGTTTTTATCTGATAGCGGTCGATTATCCATTCCAACGGACTCCGTCCGTTCACGACGTATTCAAAACTCCGCGCAGGGATATTTTTTATCGTAATATCCTCGTTGTAAATCAAAGTCGTCTTGTCGGGGCTGAGTTTCATTTTCTTGACGACAAAATTATTTTTCTCCGCGCCCAAAATTTCAACCTGCGCGGGCTCTTGTGATTCGTAATTCAAATGAATCGCCGCAAGCTTCCGCCCCGCACGGCTTATCGCCCAAAATTTCTCCGCATCCTCTGCCAAAATGATTTTCGGCAGAGATTTTTTTAACTCGGCAGAAAATTTTTCCCGATAACTCGGCAAATGTAAAAAGCCATACACATAATAGAAAATGTCTTCCTTGACAACCGCGCCATATAAATTTTTCGCCCGATTCAATATCCAATCAGAAATTCCGTCCCGCCGCGCCATGTTCTCGCCGAATAAAGAGCCCTGCGCCGTTTCTTCGTAATAATACAAAGGATAACATTGTCCGTTGAATTGAAATTGCACGTCGGTAATATTTTTCGTGATGAAAACGGAAAAATCTCTGTCGCCATAAACTACACAGATTAAAAGATTTTCTTCGCGCCCCGTCGGGAAAAATTTTTGCATTTGACCCGGATAATTAACCAAATACTCGTCGAAGTAAAGATTTGTCTTGCAGAACGGGCGATACATTGCCTCAACAACCTGCGCGGCGTCAAATTCGAGTTCAACGCCACGATTTTTATCATTTTTAAGTTCTCGCGTCCAAGAAATTTTTTTCGTGTCAATTTCCGTCGGCGAATGCGTGTTGTAGTAGTCAATCGTCGTTTGAATGTTCGTTTCGAGTTTTGAACGCGAAAAATTGTAAATCCAGGCGTCCCGACCCGATTCCAGCCCTCTTGAACGTGTCATGAACCAAATCCCATATTTGGGATTTGAACTTTCGTGCAACGGAATGAACGTTTCAAAGAGATTTCCGCGCTGATTTATCCAATCGCCGCGCTCGTTCGGCGTCAATGGCTTGAATTCTTCGCTTAAAACGCTCGGAAGATTTTTAATTCGCAAAAGTTTTTCCTCGCGAGTGAGATAATCGCCAATATCTTTGTAAAAAATCCTCGCAGAGCCTTCGTGAGCACCTTTTACAAGGATTGTTATCGCTATCGGGGCGCGTGAACCACTTCCAAACACTTTTCCACCCTCTCGACGCGACATTTCGCCTTGCGTACGCTGATTTCCGCGCAAATTGAACACATATATCTCGCTGAACTCGTTTTCAAAGCATTTTCGCAAGCCGGTCATCGCCGCGCCGTCTATCCAGCCCGCATTCGTCACGAAACCGATAATTCCTTCGGAAATTCTGTCGCTCGCCCAACGAAAAGCCTTTATGTAACTGTCATAAAGAGAATTTTTATTGGTCGCGTCGGTTTTTGCGGCGTAAGTCGCTGAAATTCGGTTTTCAAGGCGCGGATAAAACTCATTTTGATTGTTATCATTGGCTGAACGCTGTCCGACCGAATAAGGCGGGTTGCCAACGATAATTTCAATGCGAGTATCCTGCTGTTTCTTGACGCGGGCAGAATTTATTTCAATCGGGTCGCGAAAATCTTTAAAATTCATCTGTCCTTCGGCGTTTTCGTCCTGTTCGGCGGCTTGAAATGTGTCCGTGAAACAAATTCCCTCAAAAAATTTGTAATCGTCAATCTTCGCGGCGTCGTGAAAGGAATTTTCGATATTAATCGCCGCAATGTAGTATGCAAGCAAAACAATTTCATTTGCATGAAGTTCGCTCTGATATTTTCGGCGCAAATCCTTTTTCTGAATCAAATTCGATTGAATAAGGCGCGTGAGGAAAGTTCCTGTGCCCGTGAACGGGTCAAGGACGTGAATATTTTTATCGGAGAGCGTTTTACCGAAATTTTTCTTCAAAACGTCGTTGACGGAGCGCAAAATAAAATCGACGACTTCAACGGGCGTATAAACAATGCCGAGTTTGTCGACAGTCTTTGGCATTGCGATTTTGAAAAACTTTTCGTAAAGCTCAATGATAATTTTCTGCTTATCTTCGGCAGTCTCGGCGATTGCGCAACGTTCACGAACCGAATCATAAAATTTTTGGAGCTGCGCGGAGTCTTCATCGGTGTCTTGGGTATCGAAGACGGCTAAAATCTTTTCAAGCGACTGCGAAACGGGATTATTTTTAACGAAGGAATAATTTTCAAAGAGAGCCTCGAAAACCGGGCGCGCAATTAAATGTTGAGCCAACAACTCGACGGCTTTTTCCGTTGAAATGGCGGCGTTGAGGTTTTGTTGAAGGTTGTAAATGAAAATATTGAACTCTTTTTGGGGCTTGCCGGGCACGGAGATAAGATTTTTGATGCGTTGAGTGTGACGATCTGCAATTTCGGCAATATCTTTAGCCCATTGCTCCCAATAACGGCGATTTCCGACGCGCTCGACCATTCTGGCATAAAGAAAATCCTGCCACATTTCAAATTCAAGCGTGAATTGGAAAGTATCATCGCCGCCGCCGATAATAACATGCCCGCCGCCGAGATTTCCGCCGCCTTTTTTGTGTTTCAACTTAATTTCTTCGATAAAAATATCAATTCGCTTGTCATGAGCGCGCAGGGCGTTCAAAACGTCCCAAATAACGTTGTAAGTTGCGCTTGAGGCGAGAACGTCTTCAGGATTTTTTTCAAGCGGCACAACGACGGGGATAATTATGTAACCGTACTTTTTTCCGTGAGCTTTTCGCATGACGCGCCCGACTGCTTGAACAATTTCGACTTTTGACTTGCGCGAAGACAAAAATAAAACGGCGTCAAGCGCGGGCACATCGACACCTTCCGATAAACAGCGGACGTTCGTCAAAATTCTGCAATTATTTCCTTCGGACGGAGTATTTTTCAGCCAGCGAAGATTTTTATCGCGTTCGGAGCTTTTTTGGGTGCCGTCAACGTGTTTTGACTCGACATTGAGGAGATTTTTTTTATTTTCGGCGAGCGCGTTGAAAGTTTTGGAGATAATTTTGGAGTCTGTGATTTTTGGGCAAAAAGCAACGGCGGTATGCATGGGCGCGGGGTCAACTTCGGCTAATTCTTCGGAAATGTTAATCATTTTTTTGGAAAGAGCGTTGATACAGCCGTTAATCTTCGCCGTGTCGTCCGCAGATTTTTTATCGTCGGAAAATTTTTCGTTGACGGCGAGAACGATAACTTTATAATCGGAAAGGAGATTTTTTTCGACAGCGTCGCCGAAATTCAGGCGGTAAAATTCTTCGCCGTAAAATTTTTTATCATCCATGCTCCAAACGGTAATATCATCGCTTGCGGCTCTTTTTTTGGCGTCGGAAGTATAAAGGCGCGGCGTAGCGGTCATGTAAAGGCGTTTTTTTCCGCGAATGAAGTTTTGATCATGAACGGCGGTAAATTGCGTTGCAAAATCTTTAGAAGAACCTGTTGTTCGGTGTGCTTCGTCGCAAATAATCAAATCAAATTCGGTTTTTGTATCGGCAACTTTGTCGAGCGATTGATAAGTGGAGAAAATGACGGTCATTGCGTCGTTAAAAGACTTTAAGCGGCGAGAAATTTTAATTGTGTCGGTTGTGGCGGGCAAAGGAAGGTTGACGCTCCTAATTTCGTCGTCGGTTTTGTTTGAAACGGTTTTATCGGAGCAAACGCAAATGTAATTGAAAGGATTTTCGGCGAAGGTCGCCCATTCGTGAAGAATTTGACTTAAAAGCGAGATTGAAGGCACCAAAAATAAAATTTTGCCTGTCGGAAAAAGTTTTTCGGCGATTTTAAGGGAAGTGTAGGTTTTTCCCGTCCCGCAAGCCATGATTAACTTGCCGCGATTATGATTTTGGAAATAAAGTTGCGCGGAGTTGATGGCGTCAAGCTGGTGCGGAAGAGGTTCGCGGAAATTATTGACGGCTTGCCTGCCGAAAGTGCCGTTGTCGAGTTTTTCCCAATCGACGGCGGCATTTCTCAATTCTTCCATACCGATTCTTAAGACTTCCGGCGATTGATTCTGCAAAGTAATTTCTGCGTTGTCGTTTAAGTTGTCGGAAGTGGAAATCCAGAGCCGCGCTGAAAATTTTTGTCCGTTGAAAGTCTTTGAACTGGTTGCAAGAAAGGTATCGACGGCGGGTTTATCGATTTGCGTTGATTCGGCGTAAAATTTGCATTGCACCGCCCAAAATTCGCCGTCAACAGTTTTGGCGACAATATCAATGCCCAAATCTTTATTGCCGAGTTCGTCACGGAAAGGAAATTCATTCCACAGCCACACTTCGGAAAATTTTCCTTGATAAACGGGATAAGTCAGCAGGAAATATTTCATCAGCCGTTCAAATTTTTCTCCGCGTTCGTGTTCGGAAATATTTTCGTCTCGATATTTGATTAAAAGTTCATCAATCGTCATTGGCAACGCCTCCGAATTTAAAATTTCCGTAAGTCAACCGAAAAGCCCGCCACAACATTTCAAAACGCGGATATTGTTTGGTCTTCGGAGCCTTATCGCCTGCGCGGAGCCAACCGCGCCGCCCTAAAAGGTCAACATCAATGTTAAGCGAGCCGATAAAAAAATTTCTTGAATCGGTATCAAAAATTCCGTCGTTCAGATATTCAAACGGCTCGTCATAAGTTTTTTCTTCGTCACTGTCCTCTATCACACAGGCGATTAAATCATGTGCCATATAAATTGCCTCCGCCAAAGTACTTCCGGAAGTCATATGACAACCTTGCGCAGTGACGGCGTAATAAGCAACTTTCCAACCGCTTGATGACTTCCATGCTTCTTTGAAAAACCAAACTTTCATTTCAGTGCACTCCCTAAAAATTTTTGTCGATTATATCACACTCAAACGGAAAAAGCCCCGCCGTTTGACGAGGCTTTATTAATTTGCGACAAGTCAGCAAGAAAATTTTATCAGCCGTTCAAATTTTTCGCCGCGTTCGTGTTCGGAAATATTTCTAAAAAAAAATGCCGCTGTCGTCTGATTTTGAATAAGGAAATCTTCAGCAAATTCATATTCAAAAATTTTTTCAGCCCATGATTTTCTTCAGCAAGTCCATATTCAAACTTTCGCGAACGATTCGGGCGAGTCGTTCGTAATTTTTTTGTTTCTCTGCGCGGACGTTGCGCGTCGATTCAAGCGGCGGGAGATTTTTTTTCAGGCGGACGGCGTTGAGAAATTTTCTGCGGAAATCGTCGTTGTCAAAAATCCCGTGAACATATGTCCCGAAAATATTTTTGTCGGAAATGATTTTTTGCCCGTGCAGATTCGATTCGCCGCTGTGAATTTCATAGCCGTCAAGATTTTTTCCGACAATCCTACTGCCCAAGAAATTAAAATCAACTTCGGCAAGCGTCACCTGTCGAGTAAATTTTTCGGCGGTAAAAGTCGTCTCAATCGGCAAAAGTTTCAAGCCGTCAAGTTCGGAGTAATTCGATTCGGTGTGAAGCGGATCAAAAATTTTTTCGCCGAGCATCTGAAAACCGCCGCATATTCCGACAATCGCCGCGCCTTCGCCTGCCCGTTGCAAAATTTTTTCCGCAAAATTATTCTCGCGCAGAAAAATTAAATCCTCCGAAGTATTTTTACTGCCCGGCAAAATTATTACGTCCGCCGCGTCGAGTTCGGCGGGTTGAGCGGCATAAAAAAGATTAACATCTTTTTCTCCCGCCAAGCTGTCAAAATCTGTGAAGTTGGAAAGTTTGCCGAGCCGCACAACCGCAATTCTAATTTCGCCGCCCGCCGAAGAAATTTTGTCGTCGAGTGAAACGGAATCTTCGTCATCAATGCCGAGCTTTTCAATGTAGGGAACAATTCCGAGCACGGGCTTTTGAGTTTTTTTCTCCAGAAAATCGACGGCGGGCAAAAGTAAATTCACGTCGCCGCGAAATTTATTTATTACAAGCCCTTTGACCAAATCGCGTTCATCTTCGTCCAAAAGTTCCAACGTCCCGACCAACGACGCCAATGCGCCGCCGCGATCAATATCGGCAACCAAAATCACCGGCGCATTTAAAAATTTCGCAACGCGCATGTTCACAATGTCATTTGCCTTTAAATTCACTTCGGCAGGCGAGCCCGCGCCTTCGATTATGATCGTGTCAAACTCGGCTGATAATTTTTTCAGAGCCGCTTTGACCGCCTCAAAAGCTTTAAGCGAATAACCTTGATGATATTCTTTTGCGCTCATGACGCCGACCGCTCGCCCGTTGATTATGACTTGCGAAGTTGCGTTGCCCGTCGGCTTGAGTAAAACGGGATTCATTTCGACTCGCGGAAGTAAATTCGCCGCTTCCGCCTGCGCGACTTGTGCCCGCCCCATTTCCAAGCCGTCTGCCGTCACGAAGGAGTTCAACGCCATGTTTTGCGCTTTGAACGGAGCCACGCGCCGCCCTTCCCGATAAAAAATTCTGCAAAGCGCGGTTGTCAAAATGCTTTTGCCGACATGCGAACTCGTTCCTTGAAACATTAAATATCTTGTCATTGCCTCATAACCTTCTCGAAACGGAAAAAATAATCGCCGCCTGGAAAATCTTCTTCGGGCGGTTGCTCTTCAAAGCGCGGGTCTTTATGTTTCGGATTAAAAAATTCTACCGCGTGAAAGCCGCACTTGTTGATATAAAAATGCAAATTTCTTTTCTCAAAATACGGCGTTACGGTCTCCCAAATTTTTGTTTCGGAATGAAGTTTTTCAATCGCCTGCCACGCCGCCGAGCCTATGCCTTTACTGTGACAATCGACGTTGACGAATAAAAGCAAAAGTTCGTTGCGATTTGTCTCGTGATTGATTTTCAAAACCGCACCACCGACAATTTTTCCGTCGCTGACAATGTTTAAAATTTCCGCGCCCGTCTCGGCAAAAGATTTTTCAACGTCTTCACGCGGAATAACTTCCTTGCCGTCGTCGCCGTATTCTTCGACAACAGCTTTTTTGAACGCCGATTGAATATTTTTGATAAAAATTTCGCGCTCGTCGTCACGCGTCGGAATCAATTCAATCATAAAATCTCCTCCAATTTTTTTATGTCAATCGCAATGCCCGCAACCGTCAAGAAAACTTTTTCAGCCTGCGCGGCGAGCATTTGATTTGCAAGCCCCGCCAAGTCTCTGAAGCGGCGCGCCAATTTATTTTCGGGAACAATGCCGCCGCCGACTTCGTTTGTTACAAAAATTGTTGTCGCGTCGGAATTTTTTGCGGCGTCAATTAATTTTTGAATCAGCCCGCGCAGTTTTTCACATAAAATTTTTTCCTCGTCCAGATTTTCTTTCAGAATGAAATTGCTGACATAAATTGTTACGCAGTCAAAAAGTATCGCGTTAAAACTTTCAGCCGCCGCAAAAATTTTTTCTTCCGCCGAAAACGGAGCCTCAAAAGTTTTCCAATTATCTCCGCGCCGCGATTGATGAAGTTTAACGCGGAAATTCATTTCGTCATCAAAAATCTGCGCGGTTGCAATGTAAGCCGCCTGCCCGCCGCCGATTTTCAGCGCGAGTTTTTCGGCGAAAGAACTTTTTCCGCTCCGAGCTCCTCCGGTCACCAAAATTATTTTCCCCAAGAATTTTTCCGCCTCCGACTTTGATTATAAAAAATTTTTTATTCTACCTGCCCGCCGATAATCCCTACTTAACCGCCGAAAAAATTTGACTTAAAAAAGGGTGTGAAGTATAATCAGCGCGTAAAAATTGGAGGGCGTGAAATGAAATCGAACGTTGAAAATACATTTGAACCCGAAATCGCCGACGAATACGCAAAATATGAGAACTTGACCGATGAGGAACTTATCGTTGAGATAAAAGAAAAAGACAACTCTTCCGCAATGGATTATCTGATTCACCGCTACAGAAGTTTTGTTCGAGCCAAAGCGCGTTCATATTTTCTAATCGGCGCGGATCGCGAAGATATAATTCAAGAAGGCATGATTGGATTTTTTAAGGCGGTGCGCGACTTCAAAAGCGATAAGTTGTCGAGTTTTCATGCCTTCGCGGAACTTTGCGTCACGCGGCAAATTATCACGGCGATAAAAACTGCGACGCGCCAAAAACATATTCCGCTAAATTCTTATGTTTCGTTGAACAAACCGATTTATGACGAAGACTCCGACAGAACTTTGCTCGACGTGATAAGCGGCGTGAAAGTTTCTGACCCCGAAGAATTGATAATCAGCCGCGAAGAATTTTTGGCGATTGAAAAGAAAATGTCCGAGATTCTCAGCGAGCTTGAATGGCAAGTTTTAATGGCGTATCTGGACGGGAAATCTTATCAGGAAATTGCGTTGAGTTTGGATCGTCATGTGAAATCAATCGACAACGCGCTCCAGCGAGTCAAAAGAAAATTGGAACGCTACGTTGCCAGTCGCGGCGAGTCAATCGATATTGGAACCGTTTATCGCGGCTTGTCGACTCTTGACCGCCACATGAAACCTACCGGAGCTTTGAAAGCGCACAGCTAGGCGTCCTTTACGGACGTTTTTTTTAATTAGCAATGAGGAATTGGTAATGAGGAATGGAAAGCTCAACGTCGAAAAAATTTTAAGCAACGGCTTTGAACTTGACGGAGAAAATTTTGTTCGCCGCCAAAAAATTTTAAATCGAATGACCTTGACAATCATAATCGACAAGCGCGGAAATGTCACGACAAAAATTTTTGACGCGGACGGCGAGCTTTATACTTTGCATTTGGTCGAAGGCGCAAGCGGAAGTTTTGTCGGCGCAGTCAAAGATTCTTACGAAAAAATTTTAAATGACGTTGCCGAGCAATGCTTTGACGAACAAAATTTTAAATCCGCGCAGGCTTTGAAAGTTGTTGAATATATTCGCGAAAAATTTTCCGACGCGCCCGAATTTCTCTGGGAAAAATTTCCGAACTACGCGGTTTTTCGGCGCAAGAACAATCGCAAATGGTACGCCGTGATTATGAACGTGCCGAAAAATAAATTGCGACTTGACGGCGCGGAGGAGATTGAAATTTTAAATCTGCGCGTCGAGCCCGAAGAGCTTGATAAAATTTTTGACGGCGAGAAATATTTTCGCGGCTGGCACATGAACAAAAAATCTTGGCTGACATTGCGCCTTGACGAAACTTTGACGGACGAAGAAATATCTGCACGGCTGGAAAAAAGTTATCGGCTTGCGGCTAAAAAATGATTGGAGATTTTATCATGGGCGTCATTTATCAACTTCGTTGTGAGAAATGCGATTATAAATTTGAAATTTTCGCAGGATATGTAGGCTTTCAACGTTGGGTAATTACGAACAACAACAAAGACAACTACCTTGACAAAGATTTTTATGAAGACCTTAAAATTTTTTTCTCCAAGCATCCGACCGGAGAGATAAGACATTGGATAAATTATCTGGCGCGTTGCGTCGATTGTGGCGAGTATGAAACTGTTAAAGGTTGGTCAATGCGTTTTGACGAGAAAAGAATTCCTATTCTCTTTAAAGACAGCTGTCATAATTGCGGCGGCATGTTGGAACTTTTTTATGAGGACGAAATCACTTCTAAAGTGTTTTATTGTCCTAATTGCAATGCCGAATTGAAAGTAGAACTCGCCGGCATTTGGGATTGAAAAAAATTTTTACGCCGCGAAAATTTCTGCTATAATCGGCATGAGGTGAATTGAAATGAAATTAATCGTGACGGTCGTCGGGCGAGATCGTGTCGGGATAATCGCCGCCGTAACAAAAATTCTCGCAGAAAACAACGTCAACATTCTCAGCATCAATCAAAATATTTTGGATGGCTTTTTTAACATGATTCTCTTCGCCGAAGCAAACGAAAGCAAAATTCGGCTCGTCGATCTTCAACAAAAACTCCGCGAACAGGGCGAAGCTATCGGCGTTGAAATAAAAACTCAACACCAAGACATTTTCGACGTGATGCACAAGATTTAAGGGATAAGGGAAATGGGAAAAGGGAGAAGAGATTTTTGATAACGATTGAAGACATTCTCGAAACAAATCGCATGATAACGGAGAACAAACTCGACGTGCGGACAATAACGATGGGAATTTCTTTGCGGGATTGTGCCCATCCGAATCTGCGCGATTTTTGCCGCAATGTTTACGACAAAATTACTCGCTCCGCCGAATTTTTGGTTAAGACGGGCGAGGAAATTGAATCGGAATACGGCGTCCCGATTATCAACAAAAGAATTTCCGTCACGCCGATAGCGATTGTCGCGGAAAGTTGCAAGGCTGAAAGTTACGTGCCGATAGCCGAAACTCTCGACCGCGCCGCAAAAGAAGTCGGCGTTAATTTTATCGGCGGCTTCAGTGCGCTTGTCGAAAAAGGTTACACACAAGGCGACAGAATTTTGATTGAATCGATTCCGCAAGCTTTGGCGTCAACCGATTTGGTTTGCAGTTCAATCAATCTGGCGTCGACAAAAGCGGGAATAAATATGGATTGCGTCCGCGAAGTCGGAGAAGTCATCAAGCGGACGGCTGAACTTACTCGCGACAAACAAGCTATAGGCTGTGCGAAGTTGGTAATTTTTGCCAATGCGCCGGAAGACAATCCGTTTATGGCGGGAGCATTTCACGGCGTCAGCGAGCCCGATAAAGTTATCAATGTCGGAGTTTCTGGACCCGGCGTCGTGAAACATGCTTTGGAAGATTTAAAGGGCGCGAATTTCACGGAGATAGCCGAGACGATTAAAAAAACGGCGTTCAAAATAACTCGCGTCGGACAGCTTGTGGCTCAAGAGGCGTCGCGCAGATTGGGCGTGCCTTTCGGGATAATCGATTTGTCATTGGCTCCCACGCCCGCCGTCGGAGATTCTGTCGCAAGGATTTTAGAAGAAATGGGGCTTGAAGTTTGCGGCGCGCCCGGAACAACTGCGGCACTTGCTTTGCTTAATGACGCGGTTAAAAAAGGCGGGCTTATGGCGAGTTCGCATGTCGGAGGATTGAGCGGAGCATTTATTCCCGTCAGCGAAGATGAAGGCATGATTCACGCAGTCAAGACGGGGGCTTTGTCGATTGAAAAATTGGAAGCCATGACTTGTGTTTGTTCAGTCGGTTTGGACATGATAGCGGTTGCGGGCGACGTAAGCGCGGCGACTCTCAGCGGAATTATCGCGGACGAAGCGGCTATAGGTGTCGTCAACAACAAAACTACCGCCGTTCGATTAATCCCCGTGCCCGGCGCGAAGGTCGGCGACGTTGTCGAATACGGCGGCTTGCTCGGCTATTGCCCGATTGTTCCCGTCAAAAATCAATGGAGCTCGGAGGCATTCATAGCTCGCGGCGGCAGAATCCCGGCTCCCGTCAGGAGTTTGACAAATTAAAACGCGGTGATTGATTTAAAAAATTTTTTACATTCGAGCGCGTCAGCTGGATGCAACGTCACGTTGCCCGGCTCCCGTCAGGAGTTTGACGAATTAACATGAACATTACGATTAGAAAAATGCAACATGACGACAGCAAAATTGTTATCGACATGATGAGAAAATTTTACACTTCTTCAGCAGTCATAACCAACGGCTCCGAAAAAATTTTCGCGGCTAACGTTGAAAATATTTTAAGCGGCTCGACCTGCGCGGAAGGTTTTGTTTTCATTTCAGAAGAAAAAATTATCGGCTACGGAATTACGGCGCGAAGTTATTCCACAGAATTTGGCGGCGAATGCATTTGGATTGAAGATATTTTTATCGAAGAAAATTATCGCGGGCGCGGCGTTGGAACAAAATTTATTCGTTACGTTAAAGAAATTTATCCCGAAAAAATTTTGCGCCTTGAAACCGAACACGACAACGCAACGGCTTTGAAAATTTATAAGCGGCTCGGCTTTAAAGAGTTGCCTTATCTGGAATTGGTTTGTGATTGACATGAACTCAAGAGACTATCCACTTATTCTTCTCGAAATTCTTGTTATCGTTTTGGTATTTAGTTTGTTTTTTGTGATAATCAAAGACCAAAAAGGATTGAACGGCGAGCTCTCACGTCAAAAAAAATATACGATTTATCTGGGCACAAATGACAAAGATACACTCAAGCAAGAAATTCCTACCGAGACGATTCGCGAGCAAATGCACGAAATTTGCATGAAATACGTTGACGGCTACACGGTTTCGGTTGCGGACGGTTTTTATCGCGACAGCGACGGCAACTTGACGCACGAAGTTTCGCTGGTTTACGTTTTCATTGACGCGCCGATTGATTCGATTCAAAAAATCATGGACGAGGCGTTGATAAAATTTAATCAGAGCAGTATTTTGGTGGAAATGAACAGGGAACGGAGCACTCTTTACAGTGGAAAAAAACGAACAAATTAAATTGGAAGAACTGAAAATTTTGGAGGAGACTTATCGCGGCGCGGTTCCGCAACTGAAATTTGATTCGGTTTTTGAACTTTTGGTCGCCGTGATTTTATCCGCGCAATGCACAGATAAGCGCGTCAACGAAGTTACAAAAATTTTATTTCCGCTAGCCGATACGCCCGAAAAAATTTTGCTACTCGGACAATCGAAGTTGGAAGAAATTATCAAGCCGTGCGGTTATTTCCGAGCGAAGGCGAAATATATTTTCGAGTCCGCGCAGATTTTGATTGACAATTACGGCGGTGAAGTTCCTTCCGATTTTGACGAGCTGATAAAATTACCGGGCGTCGGCAGGAAGACTGCAAATGTTGTGACGAGCGTCGCCTTTAAAACGCCTGCCATTGCCGTTGATACTCATGTTTTTCGTTTGGCGAACCGCATGAAACTTGCCGAAGGCTCAACGCCGCTTGAAGTCGAATTGGGCTTGCAAAAAATTATTCCGCGAGAAAAATGGTCGGACGCCCATCACTGGCTGATTTGGCACGGCAGAGAAATTTGTAAGGCGCGCAACCCGAAATGCAAAGATTGTCCGTTGTCAAAAATTTGTCCGTCCTCAACCATATGAAAAATTACGCGTAGCAAATTGAAAAAAAGTTACGAGGCTAGCAATGCTCAAGCGTTGCGTACAACCGCGGTTAATTACTCCGAAATTTTTTAACACTGGAGCGCGACCGCTGTTTGTCAACTTTTTAAAAGTTGCCCTTGTCAAAAATTTGTCCGTCCTCAACGACATAAAAAAATACCTCTCAAACTTCGAGAGGTTTTTTAATTCCTAATTTCCGTCTAACATGTTGAGTAAAAATCTTGCGGGAACTCCGATTATCGGCTTTTCGGGCAAAAGAGAATCGGGCGAGCCGTCTTTTGCTTTTTGAACAACTTCAGCCATCTCAAGTTCATAGGTCTTTTGCAAAGGCATTTCGTGTTCAAAAAGTTCCTGCTCCGCCTTAAGTCGAGCCTTCAATCTTTTAAGTCGCCGCTCCCAATAAGTTTCTTCTTCGTCAAGGTTTCGCGAATCATTTTTATGAATTCTTTGCAATTCACCTTCGATATAAGTTTTGTATTCGTCAAGCGACATTTCCCGCGAAGAAATTTTTTTCAGCCCTTCGCGAGCCTCCGATAAAATTTCGCCGTAAGTTTTTTGTTTGTGAAATTTTGCAACGCGCTTTTCCAAATCTTCCAACTTGGTTATCGCGCCGCCGATATTAAATTTGTCCAAATGAATCTCGTTGCCCGCCATAAAATCTCCCTCCTTGAAAACTTTATCGGCAGGCAAAAATTTTTCTTAATCAATCGCGCTCTTTACGATTAAAAATTTCTTCGTCGGTAAGATAACAAGAAGGATCAGACTCCCAAAAATCGCCCGTGACGGCTTCGGCTCGTGTTCTGAAATTGCCGTTGCAGTTGTCCAAAAATTTGCAACGGGCACAACGCCCTTTCAACAACGGCTTGCGATTTTTTAAGCCCGCAAGAATAGAATTGCTTAAATCTGTCCAGATGTCGCCGAATTTTTTTTCGCGAACATTGCCGAATGTGTGGTGTTGAGTAAATTGATCGGGATGAACGTAGCCGAGCGGATCCACTTCGCCAAAAGCAATGCCCGACCTGTTGCCGCCGTTCATCGAAATAAATTTTTTAATCTGCGCGGCGGTTTTATCGTCGCCTTCGGCAAGAGCTTTCAGATACATGTAAACGCCGTCGCAGTGATTGTCGACAGTCAAAATTTCTTTTTTCAGCCCGCGAGCCGCAAAATCTTTCGTGCGCCGAATAATCGTATCCATCGCCTGCCGAGATTCTTCGGGCGTAACGTCTTCGTCAAGCATTTGACTGCCGCGCCCCGAATAAACCAAGTGATAAAAACATACGCGATTAATTTTCTCTGCCTCAATGAAGTCAAAAATTTTATCGAGCTCTTCAAAGTTATGATGATTAATCGTGAAACGAAGTCCGACGCGTTGTCCGACCGCCACGCAATTTTCTATGCCGCGCATGGCTTTTTGAAAAGCTCCTTCGACGCCGCGAAATTTATCGTTGACATTTTCCAAGCCGTCAAGCGAAATGCCGACATAACCCACGCCGATATTTTTAATTTCTTGAGCGACTTCGCGGGTTATCAAAGTGCCGTTCGTCGAGAGAGTCGGGCGGACATTTTTTTCTGCGGCATAAGCGGCAAGTTCAAAAAAATCGGGACGAATCAGCGGCTCGCCGCCCGAAAATAAAAGCACGGGAACTTTGAACTCGGCAAGATCATCGATAAATTTTTTTGCCTCGTCGGTTGAAAGTTCGTTTTGATATTTCCGAGAATCTGAATCCATGTAACAATGGCGGCATTTCAGATTGCAAGTGCGCGTTGAATTCCATACGACAACCGGACCGAGCCCTGCCGCCGCGCCGTGTTTCATTTTGTGCGCGTCCTTTGTGTAGCGTAAAGTGTCGCCGAAATAATCTTCGCCGAAAAGTAACTTCGTCACGCTTATCATAAATTTTTTACCTCACCTTTTTATCCCGTCCAAAAGAATTTTTACCTTGAGCCGAATATTTTCTTGAAACGAAATTTCCAATTTGCTGAACGCCGTCGTCTGATAAATCGAGTGAATCATTTCCGAAATTATATTTTTAGGCACGTCGTCCCGAAATTCGCCGCGCTCCTGCCCGCGCAGAATTATTTTTTCAAACAAATCTCTGAAGCCCGGCGAAAGACTTTCCGAAATTTGTTCGGGCTTATCGGAATGATCGCTCGCGCAGATAAAAAGCGGCAGAATAAATCTGTTCTCGTCGATTAATTTTGCCGTGCTTATGCAACACTGCTCCAAAAGTTCCGTCGAAGACAGATTGCTTTTTTCTGTAGACAAAATATTTTTTTCCACGCCCTCGCACAAATTTTTTGCCAGCGTCAACAAGACATCTTCTTTCGACCGAAAATAATTGTAAAAAGTTCCCACGCCGAGATTTGCCGTCTGCATGATGTCCGCTATCGACGTGTTCGCGAAACCTTTGAATTTAAATTGTTGAGCGGCGGCGAGTAAAATTTTTTGCCGCGCCTGAAATTTTTTTTTCTTCCTCAAGCCGATATTTTCTGCCATTGCCGCGCCCCCCAAAACAATTAGGAATTATGAATTAGGAATTATGAATGAAGAGAAGGTTTTTAATTATTAATTCCTCATTCCTAATTCCTAATTATACAAACTGCGCGGGATTTTGGCAAAAAAAAATCTCCCGATGATGAATCGAGAGTTTTTTGTTTGAAAAAATTTTTACTGAACATTCATTGACAGTTCAATAAATTTGTTCGAGAGTCTGGCGCGTTGAAGAACTTCTTCCGTGACTTCCGCGCCCGCTTCGACGACCAATGTTCCGCTTTCTGCCGTAATGGTTTTGGTTGCGTGCTTGCCGAGCAAAACTCTGCGACGGCGTTCGTCAACCGCTTTTTCAACCTGTTTTTTCTGCGAAGGTTGCGGAGCAGAAGTTTCCGCTTGCTGACTTGCCTTTGCCTTTTGAAGTGCCGCTTTCAAGTCTTCCGCCTGACGAGTCATCGCCGCAATTTTTTGTTCTTCGACAGCGGGCTGTTCTTCAACAACAGGTTGCTCTTCTTCGACAGCAGGCTGTTCTTCTTCGACAACGGGTTGCTCTTCTTCGACAGCGGGCTGTTCTTCGACAGCGGGTTGTTCTTCTTCGACAGC
>FLNX01003047.1_pt1 | contig 50061 bp, 48 predicted proteins | sample 1140341 | NCBI WGS metagenome assembly FLNX01 (sample SAMEA3878208, study PRJEB12797) | bioreactor metagenome | biome: Moose rumen | place: Sweden | collected 2011-10
GAAACGAGCGGAAGCGGGGTTCCATAGCCGAATGCACTCAGCCACCGCGAAGCGGTACTGCCGCATTCGGCTGTGGGTTCCCGCTGGGAGCGCGTTTCGGCAACTACGGTATGCATAAACTCGACATTCGGCCTTTTATATTGTTATACGCTCCAGGCCGATTCTGCCGTCTGGAGGCGGAGCATTTGGGCAAAGAGCGAATCCTTTTTATTCCGCAAGGCATTTGGCGAGCCTTCCTCGGCCACCTTGCCGTCTTTCAAGACAATGATTTTGTCCGCCGCTTCCACAGTGCGCAGGCGGTGGGCAATCACAAGGACAGTTTTTCCCTGCAAGAGCCTTGAAAGCGCACCCTGAACCTCGCTTTCGTTTTCCACATCGAGGGAGGCGGTGGCTTCGTCCAAAAGCACGATGGGCGCGTTTTTAAGAAGGGCGCGGGCAATGGAAATGCGCTGCCTCTCGCCGCCTGAAAGTTTCGCCCCGTTCTCGCCGATTTTCGTTCCGTAGCCGTCGGGAAGTTTTGAGACAAAATCATCGCAATTGGCAGCCTTTGCCGCCTGAATGACTTCCTCATCACTGGCACCGTGCTTTCCAAGCCGGATGTTTTCCATCACCGTGTCGTCAAAGAGAACCACATCCTGAAAGACCATGGAATAATCCGTGAGGAGAGTTTCAGGCTCAACGGTAGAAATATCGATTCCGCCCACCTTGATTGTTCCAGCCGTTGCATCCCAGAGCCGGGCCGCAAGCCGGGCACAAGTGCTTTTTCCGCTTCCGCTGGGGCCTACGAGGGCTGTGACTTCCCCTTCTTTTGCGGTGAAAGACACGCCGTCGAGAACTTTTCCGTCATCATAGGAAAAAGAAACATTCTCAAAAACAATGTCGTGTCCTTCAGGCTTGAATTCTTCACTTCCCGACGCTGATTTCGCGTCCTGGATTTCCATGAGCCGTTCTGCCGAAACTTCCGACAAAAAGACTTCCGCAATCAAGGCAAGGCTCTGATCAAAGGGCGCGTAAATTCTCGTAATCACCAGAAGGAACATGAAAAGGGTCATAAAATCGATTCCGCCAGAAAGAATAAGGGTCGCTCCCGTAAGAATCGTGGTGGCCACACCCAGACGCATGATGACGCTGGCCGCGTTCACGAAGATTCCTGTGGCAAGTTCCCCGTGAATCAGGGATTTTTCCTGCAAGTCGATTTTTCTGTCCAGTTCCGAAAGATATTTCTCTTCCTGATTCGTCGCGTGGATTTCACGGATGTTTTCGATTGTCTCCTGCATTCCGTCCGAAACCACAAGACTGGCCTTTTTCGCGTCCGCCGCATTTTTCTCTGCCATCTTCCGGCTGGCAAACAGAAGAGCGAAAGCCACGGGAACGCCCCAGAGACAGGCAAGGGCTAGCCGCCAGTCATAAAAAGCAAGCACTGCGGCGATAATGACCGTGGAAATATAAGAGCCGTACATGTAGCCCAAGACATGAGACCAGACATGCTCCATGCGGTTCACATCGCTCATAATCGTTTCCGTCAAATCCGCCAAATCCCTCTTTCCAAAAAACGAAAGGGGAAGCTGCCTGAGCCGCTCAGCAAGGGAAATGCGCATGTCTTTAACTTCGCCGTAGACAAGGCCGTAAGTCGAGCGGTACTGCTGCAAGTGTGTCACAAGAGAAAGGATGACGAATCCACCCACCGCCGAAAGAAAAATCCATGAAGGAGGAAGCTCCTCTCCGTCCGTGCGGCTTTTCATGAAGGCTTCCATCAAAAAATACAGGATTCCCATGCCTCCCATCACCACGAGATTCACGATGACAGTCCAGAAAGTGCCTTTTTTTGTGTTTGAAACGCCCCTGTCCGAGAGGGCGTATTTTCGCTTGAAGTTTTTGTTGAACATTATCTTTCCTCCCCTTTTGAAATCTTCCATTCCGCGGCCTTGTTGTAGTCGGCCCACATCTTCGCGTAGAGTCCGCCAGACTTTTTCAGCTCTTCATGAGTGCCGCTCTCCGAAATCCGTCCGCCGTCTAGCACTATGATTTTGTCCGCGCCAGTGACAGTTGAAAGCCGGTGAGCAATCATTATGACGGTTTTGCCTTTGCATAGGCGATGAAGGGCCGCGTGAATCAGGGATTCGTTTTCCGGGTCGGCGAATGCGGTGGCCTCGTCCAAAAGGACAATGGGCGCGTCTTTTAGGATTGAGCGGGCAAGGGCGATTCTCTGCTGCTCTCCGCCAGAAAGATAAGTGCCCTTGCTTCCAATCTGCGTGTCGATTCCGTCGGGAAGTTTTTCGATGATGTCGTCACACTGGGCTTCGTGGAGAGCCGAGAGAACTTCTTCCCGGCTTGCGTCTGGGCGGGCTGCGCGGACATTCTCCAGAATCGATGTCTTAAAAAGCCTCGTGTTCTGGAAGACAAAGGCGATTTTTTCCATCAAGACTTTTTGCGGAATGTCCTTCACATTCACGCCGCCGATTTTCACTTCTCCCTCGTCCACATCCCAAAAGCGGGGAATCAAACTTGCCGCCGTAGTCTTTCCGCCGCCGCTTGGCCCCACAAGAGCCAGAGTCTCTCCGCTTTCCGCCGTGAATGAGACGCCACTTAAAGCAGGAATTTTCGCTCCGCCGTAGGTGAAAGTGACAGAATTGAATTCAACCTTGTTTCCGTCGGGGATTTTCGGATTTTCGCTCTGGCTGAGGACAGGAGCCGTCATCACCGTGTCGATTCGCTTTATGGCTGTCTGGGCAAGGAGAGTTCCGCTTGAAGCGAACATGATTTTCGCGAGGGCTGTAGAAATGATTGCGCTGAAAACTGCATAAAAAGCAAAATCCGTCACGAACAAGGCAATATTTTCCTCAGAAAGAGCGCGGGGAGCGAGCAGCAAAGCCACCGGCACGAGGAAGATGAAGGCTCCCTCTGTCACGGTAAGATTGACCGACTGGGGAAGGCGGCACACGCCGTCAGTGTATTCCTCCGCCCGCCTGCTGTAGTTTTCGATTGCGTCCTTGAAGGCCTTGAATGAATAGACTGTCTGCTGGAAAACCTTGACCACCGGAATCAAGCGCACATATTCAGTCCCGGCCTTTGCCATTTCGTCCTGCGCCCCCTGGTAAATCGTCATGAGTTTCGCGTTCTTTCCGCCCATCATCGTGCAGAGCATGGCGATGGAGATGACCACCGCAAAGAGGCAGGCGCTTCCCATCCGCCAGTCGAAAAGGAACATGAGAATGAGCATGGCGACGAACATGGCGGCCGTTCCCACGATGTCGGCGAGATTGTGGGCGAGAAGGGTTTCCGTTTCCGAAGCGGCGTTGTCCAGCCTGTTCCGCAAAAGGCCTGAGCCGTTGGAGTCAAAAAAGCCCAGGGAAGTTTTCATCAGGTGAGCCATGCCCCGCTTTCTGATGTTCGATGCCGTCTTGAAGGCCGCAAGATGAGTGCACATGAGAGCCCCAAAGTAAATAAGGATTCCGCCAGTGGCAAAAGCAAAGGCAATCCAGCCGTAGCGCGCGATGTTTGCGGCATCGGAAAAATGCGGGGCGGCAAAAATCAAATCTTTCAGCACAAGATAAACGCACAAATAGGGAACCATGCCGCAGATTTGCGCCACCGCCGAGAGAAAAAGCCCAACGAATGTGAGCGACCGATAAGCCCCCGCAAAGTCCAAAAGCCGACTGAGGGGAGATTTTTGTTTTGGTGAACTTTTTGTCATTTTTTATTCCTCCATTTCGCACTACCAAGTAAACATCGCCCAGCGGTCGTTCATCTTTGGCAGGATTTTTGCGAAGAGCCAGCCGCGGATTGAGTGCTTTTTCATTTCCTCGTTGAAGCTGTGCTCTTCCACAAAGTTGATTCCGTCGCACAAGTCGGCGATTTCCTGACCGCTCCAGGTGCCGCTTTTGAAGACGGCATTCGTGCTTTTTACAGTGTCGTGGTATTTCTGATTTTTCACCATCATGGGATTGTTCTGCTCAGCAATCAGGGTTCCGTGGGGAAAATTCTCTTTCAATATGGAAAGGAAGGTGCGGATTTCTTCCATTGAGAAATACATGAAAAGCCCTTCGGCAAGGAAAAGGACGGGCGCGTTTTTCTTCTGCACCTCCGCCTTGACGAGCGCGCACCACTCATCTTCAAGCACGCTTCCCGCAATCATGGTCACCCGCTCCCGCTCATCAAAGACTTTCTTCCGGGCCGCAATGGAATCGCTCAAGTCCACATCGAACCAGCTGATTCTGCCGTTTTCCACCCTGGCAAACCTGTTGTCGAAGCCCGCGCCCAGATTCGCTATGACGGCATCGGGATTTTTCGCCACAAAATCTTTTACCATGCGGTCGAGCATGACCGTACGCGCGACAACGCCCTCATGGGAAAGGAATTTGTCGAAAGGCTTTGTGTCCATTTCAAGATGCCTGACAATCTCCACCGCCACATCGTCCTTAATCCGGGCATTTTTTCTGAGTGTTTCGCTCGCTTTTATCGCAACCGGAATAAGGGCTGTCGTCTGAACGTCTCCAAGTTGTAAAGTCATTTTTTATTTCTCCATTTTTCTAAAAAGTATATTTTCCACCGATGATAAGGCAGCTCAAATCCCTGAATTTTCCGTAACTGCCTGCCTTACCGTCTTTTCCCTTGTTGAAAAAATCTCCCTCGATGTTTAGCGTAATCTGGTCACTCAACTTGTATTCGGCCTTTCCTTTAATTACGCTGTCAAAATCCTTCAGTGAAAGAATACCGTTCACAGAAATATCGAGAGTCTCATTGAACAGCGAACGGGATACAGAAAGTGTCGCGCAATGCTCATAGCTCTGTCTCTCAATCTTTTCAATTTCGCCAAAAACACAATCCGCATAATACTGCGCTGTAATCGTCCATGAAGAAGGCATCCAGTCTATTCCGGCAAGGGCTTTGAGTTGATTGCGCCCTATCCGTTTTTCCATCTCTTTTCCCTGCATTATGGCTTCGATTTGATTCTGAGCGCTCACGGCGAATTTCCGCTCAGGGAAAAAAGCCGCTTCCATGCGAAGGACAGTTTCTCCGATGGGAATCGCCGTGTCCGCGCCGAACATGAGCATTTTTTCGTATTCACCAGACAGCTTCAGGGAATTATTTTCGGAAAGCGAATAAGAAACGAGCGGCTCATCATCAAAACCGTAGAAAGCATAGAGCGACAAATCAAAAAGAGTCCAATAGGCGCTGAATTTTGCCCCATACTCGCAGTTTTTGACCGCGACTTCCGGGAGAATGATGTCATCTTTGCTGAACGCAGCGTCTCCAAAAATCACTTTTTTTAGGGGGCTTTCCTCGCTTAAAGGAAGGGTTGCCGGCGTGAAAAAAGGAATGCAATATGCGTCAAGGGCGTAGCTTCCACTTTTGAGCGAGAAACGCACGGCATTGATTCCCAGCCGGCTTTCTGCGTAGGTGCTTGCCGCGAACTGCGTTTCATCCTGAGGACAAAGCACATCGGTGACGGAAAGGCCGTCGGCTTTTCCCCACGCGCTTATCTGCCTTCCAACTCTGACAGCCCAAAAATCCTCCGTATAGTCGAACCAGGCTTCTTTTAGCGAAAGGCCCGTATTTTCTTTTCCGCTGACAAAATCCAGAGCGTCTGCGTGGTTTCTTAGCGCATCATAAAGAAGGAAACCGCTCGCATACAGGGAACTTTCTTCTGTGTACACGGAAAGTTCCCCTTCAGCTTTTGCTTCGCCCAACACGAAATCCCCTGAATTTTCAGTATAGGGAAGAGCCGCTGCGGCAAGAGTTGAAAGACTGCCTGAGAAGTTTTTTTCCTGGGGAAAAAAGTGAAAAATGAGAAATGAAAACTGAAAAAGAAGCACAAGGCGAAAGCGACTCATCAACGGACATTCCCCCGCTCAATCGCACTCACTGTAAAGAGGCTGTCGCTCAACTCAATGTTGTATTTGACATCTTTTGTTTCCAGAAGGGTCGAGTGTCCGCTTTTTACATTTTTCATGAACATTTTGCCAGTCGTCCAGATTCCGTCTATCTGCTTGATGTCGGAACATGAGAGTTCCCTTTCGAGTTTGTCCGTCCTGTCATAGAATTCGCCCTTCGCGAGAATGTAATTGTCCTTCCTGAACCACAAAATCCGCCGCTGTGTTTTCTCACTCTTGTCTTTTGCCTTTGCCTCGACTTTCCAGCAGTCGGCTCCGTCCACATCCTCGGAGCCGAGCAAAGTGAAGGTGTCTTTGGAAAGACCGCGCTCCCCCATATCAGCATAAGTGAAATCCGAACCCATGAATTCATCGTCCTTTCCACTGCCTGAAATCCTGCGTACTTTTTTCATGGCGGGCATGTAAAGCCAGCTGTCGCTCTCGTCTTTTGAACCGTCCGCCTTGTCCGGGTAGTCAAACGAAAGATAGGCGACTCCTGCGACATCTTTGGGAACAGTGAAGACAATCACGGATTTTTCCACATCGCCGTAATCTTTTTTCCGCATGAAAATTTCCCTCGTCCGTTTCGCGCCTTTTTTGTTTGTAAGCGTCATTGTGGCCGTGTAGGAAGAAGTCTTTCCGTCATCAACCTCATCCGCCCTCTTCGCAATTTCATATCCAGTCAATTCCTGGGCAAAAAGCGAGGAAGCAAAAATCATGCCTGCTGTCAAAAATAAACTTCTCTTCATATAAATCCTCCAATTTTTTATTTGATTTTCTTTCCAAAGGGTTTAGTCAACGCAATCAAGGCCGGGGTAAGGGTGTAGTCCGCCAGAAGCGCGCTTGAAAGTCCTATCATGGCCAGGATTCCGATTCTGAAAAGGCAGCCCATGGGACTGAACGTGTACATGAAGAACATGGCGCAGAGAATGAACGTGGTCATGCACATGGTCTTTCCGATTTCCCTGAATGAAACGACGATTGCATCTTTATAGTCGCCGCTTTTTTCCAGCTGCAGTTTTATGTGGTTTATCAGGTGAATCGTGTCGTCGACGGCGATTCCAAGAATCATCGGCATGATTGTCATTGTCAGCATGTCCAATGAATATCCGGCATAGCCCATCACGCCGCCCACCACGATGACGGGAGCCAGGTTTGGAATCATTCCGATAAGACCGGTTCTCAGGCTCGAGAATGCGAGAATCAAGAGAACGGCGATAATCACGAAGGAAAGGCTGAACGACTTTAATTCCGCCGAGACCAATTTGTGGTTCATCTCCGCGTATTCCACAACTTCCCCAACGATGCTGATTTTCGCGTCTGGAAAAAGCTCTTTTGCCGAACATTTTGCGGATTCAATGTCGCTTACAATCACATTCGCGTCGTAGCCTGCCAGTTCCACATGAACGTGGGTTGTGCCGTAGTCGTCGCTTTCTGTGTCGAACCAGTCCTCAAAGCTTTCGCTGTAGAAAACAAGGTTTTGCGCCGTCACCGCGTCATCATCGCTCAGGGCGTAAAAAGCCAGGTCGTCGTCATTGAACATGCGGTTTATCTCTTTGAGCATCTGACAGGCCGAAGTGACACGGGGTTTTCCGCCAGAAATCTTGGTCAGTTTGAGTTTTCCAAGATTCTCCTCCAGTTTCTCAAGATTCTTCATTTTTTCCGCAGACTTGAACGCATCCGGGTCGTCGTAGCTAATCATCACATCGTAGCTGTAAAGACTGCCCAATTTTCCCGAAAGCACGGACAAAAGCCTCTCAACATAAGGCACTTTGTTTCCCATCATCTCCACATAGTCCATGTTCACGCTGATTTTGAAGATTCCAGGAACCATGGCAAGAATGACCAAAGCCGAAAGCAAAGCGACGATTTTTGAGTGTCTTGTGACTTTTTCCCCAAAGCGGGCAAAAGCGTTGTCTGCGGCGGTCGCGCCAGTGCGAAGGGGGGAAGTCTCAGGCACAGTCTTCGCAGAGACTCGCTCTAAATCTTTTCCGAAGCACATGAGAATGGGGATAAAGACGATGACATAAAGGTAGACCGAAAAAACGATGGACGCGGAAATGCCTCCCACCCAGCGGATTGGGCCGATGCCAGAAAACAAAAATGAAATGAGGGAGGCAATCGTCGTAATCACGGTAAAGAGAATTGGCCAGCCGGTTTCGCCCACAGCCTTGACGACTGAATCCCGACGCAGGCCCGTGCGCCTGAAATGCATACGGAAGGAATTGACGAAATGCACCGAGTAGCCCACAGAAAGAGCCATTCCGAGCAAAACGGGCAATGTAATCATGTTGGAGTCGGCCACAAAGCCCAAATGCGCGCTCAAACCAAGAACGCTTCCGATGCCTGCCACCGTTGCCACAAGGGGAACAATCACGCCGCGCAGGGAGCGGACAAAAATCACGAGACAGAGCAGCATGACGAAAAATCCGCTCAAAACTCTGGTCTTGCATTCCTTTGCGACCACATCGTTTTCTTCCATTTCGCTGTAGGACATGCCTGTGGGCTTCAATGTGTACGCGCCCGCGGCCTTTTCGTTTTCTTCAAGAATCACTTTCTGTGCCGGGCGGGCGATGTTCTCCGCCGCAAATTCCACGCCGCCGTCATAATTCTCCAGCGAAAGGATTACCCAGCTTTCCTTTGAGTCATCGCTCACGATGTTGTTCACCAGGGATTCCCGGCTCAGGATAAAGTCCTTTTTCGCCTTGATTTCCGCCGGGTCTGTGGGGATTCCGTCCTCAAAGGGGCTTTTTATTTCGATGCTCTCTTCGCTTCCGATTGGAATTTCCGCAGTCACAATGGAAGTGGCCTTGTCCGCATAGGGAACCTCTTCTTCAAGCCGCCGCCCCAGTCTCTCGATTCCGGCCAGCACTTCCGGCTCAAAGACATCATCCGCCTGCACCATGACCATGATGGCGTCGTCGCTTCCGAAAATCTCCTTGAAGCGGTCGGAGTCGATTTTTACCTGCTCCCAGTCCTCGAACCACTCCTCCTCGTTGTTCGCCATTTTGAGTTTCGGAAGACCAGAAAAACAAAAAGCCGTGAAAAGAATTATCGCGCCGAGAATCAGCCACCGCCACCGAAGCTGAATCTCTCCGATTTTCAAAAAGATTTTGTTCACACTTGAAATATTCATAAGCAAAGCCTCACATTCGTTACTTAACGCTAACATACTATGTAACAGTGTTATGATTGTCAAGATAGCAGTGTTATATTATAATCGCCCACATGACAGAAAATTCCACCGTACAGAAAATCCAGCGAATCGCGGCAGACGAATTTCTAGAAAAAGGATTCCGGGGAGCGTCTCTCAGGGAAATCGTGAAAAAGGCGGGAGTGACGACGGGAGCCTTCTACGGATACTACAAGAGCAAGGAAGAGCTTTTCGACGCGCTAGTGTCCCAACACGGCGACCATGTTCTCGGCATATTCAAGGGCATGGTCTCCGAGTTCATGGAAATCCCCAAATCCCAATGGGCAGAGAACATGTTCGACTACTCCGACAGGGGAATGAGGGAGATTTACGAGTACGCGTACGAGAACAAGGACGCTTTCCGCCTGATTCTCTCCGCTTCGGAAGGCACAAAATGGGAGAATTTCATACACAGAATCGTGGAAGTTGAAATCGAGATGACCCACATCTTCTACAGGGAAATCGAAAAGGAAGGATACAAGCCGTTCGCGTTCGACCCCACGCTCGAACACATGATAATAAGCGGAGAGTTTTCAGCTTTCTTCGAGCTGATTATCCACGACGTTCCAAAGGAAGAAGGCCTCCGCTGCGTGAAGGAGCTACACGACTTCTACCAGGCCGCATGGGCGAGCGTCTTGAAGATTGAAAAATAGGATGCGGAATCACTTTTCCGCGTAGCCGCCAGCGAACGTGATGACGCAGACGGAGCCGTAGGCCTTGTGCTTGTTCGCATAGCCGACACCGGTCGAGGAAAAATCCTTGTTCAAGATGTTCTTCCTGTGTCCACGATTCGAAACCCCATCGTCGACAAGAAGCTGCACCACGATTTCCCGCCCGGATTTCGAGCCGTACGAGATGTTTTCCCCGGCCGTCCTATAGCTTCCGTACTTTTCTATTCTCGTGAAAGGAGTGCTTCCGTCGACTCCCGTGTGCCCAGTCTGCGCGGTCTCGCATTGCGTGCTTGAATGCTGCTGGGCCGCAAGCGAAAGCCCCTTCTCCGGCGCGAATACGGAAAGCGGCTGCGTCTTTTTCATGTACGAGACGCATTCGTTCACGACGGCGGCTCCCTCGTTCGTCAAAAGCGAGCCGTTGTAGAGTTTTCCGTCGAATTTCTTCGCCCTCGGCGCGATATAGAGTTCTGCGTACAGCGAAGGATTTGACCTAGCCTTGTTCATCTCCAAAACCACGTCCTTTTCCACCGTGGAAAGATAATCGACATTACGCGCCGTATCGAGTTTGGCGATGTCCCATTTGTCCGCATCCATGTTTTTCTTCGAAGCCGACTCCTCCGACTTCCTGTTCATGCTCGCGGAAAATTCGTTGAGCTTCTCCACCGTCGCGCAACTGAAAACGAGAGCGGAAGCGGCAAGGATTAAGAGTGTGGGGAATAGGGATTTTTTCATTTTTTGGTCTCCGTTTGTTTGATTTTAGGTAGTGTTACGAACGTTATGCTAATAAGTTGGCTGAGCGTAGTCGAAGTCAGCTCATTGTCATGCCGAACTTGTTTTGGCATCTCTTGTATTACAGATTCTGAAACAAATTCAAAATGACACCTCAAGTTAATCGACTATAAAAAAGAAAAAATAGATTTCATTTCATCGTTATTCAAAACTTCATTTTTGAGTTCTTCCTTTTTATCTTTCAAATCTGGAAAAGTATTAGTAATGAACCTAGAAATTGAGGTTCTCAAAGTTTTTTCTTTAGTTGGCTTCTTTCCTGGTAGTGTTTTATAATGTTCAACAATTTTCATTACTTCTTCTTGTAAATTAGATTCACTTTTTTCTTCATCTGAACTTTTCGTATCAAAGGAATCTTCAATAGTCAAAATTTTATCAGCACAACTGGAAAACAATTTTTTTTCACTATATTCCTTTTTTGTAACAAGCCACACATCTTTTCCATACTTGCGAAGTATGTCTGCAATGACTGTAAAATCAGAATCAGAAGTGATAAAAATATAAAGTTTTATCTCAGGGGTATTTAAATAAAAATTTTCAAATGCAGAAAGAGAAAGAATAAGATCTGCCCTATTTTTCAAATTCGATTTTGCGACATGAGGTGTATCCTGAATTGTAAAATTCAAATCTTTCAATTGCTCTTCAAATTTATCAATTGCAGCTTTATCGCCACATGCCAATTTTATTGCAAAATTTGGCGAATCAATATCTTTGAGATTTTCCGAAATCGAGTCCATTAATTTTTCAACATTGAAAGATTTATCAATATTTTCCAAATCAAAATAAATGGCGATAGGAATTTTCATTGCTTCATCTAACATATATATTCCTTATAAATACAGACTATCGTCCGCTGTCCATAAAAAGCCTAAATTTGCTGTTATGGTGACTCCTCCATAAGTAAACCAGCCCCCCATTTTTGCGAAGCGTTCTAAACACCACGGCTTTTTTCTGCAAATTTCAAAATACTTGCTATAGCTATCACTTTGCAACATTCCCCTTTCCACTTGCGAATAAAATTGCCAGTTCATCAAAATTGAATACGCCTTGACTGTATCCGTCGCAGGGCAGTTTTTATCGAGAGTTTCTAATTTCTGAATCAGTTCGCTATATGAGCAATTTGAATTCAAAATTTCATAGACAGCATTTCGATAGGATTCTGTTTTTTCTTTATGATTTTCAACCAAAAAATCTTCAGGCTTTTTTCGAGAAGGAGAACCACTGATTATTTTGTTTAATTCATCCGCATTTTTTTTGCCAACAAAACGCGGCAATTCTGCACACAAGTTTTCTAAAAAGTATGCCACGAACATTCTCGACTGGAAAATTTGGTAAGCCGCTAGATGCGCATCATCTTTTAGCAATTTCATAAGTTTTTTATCGTTATGTTCATTCTTAAAGAGTTTTTCAAAGGTTTCCCAGTTGTGCTTTCCAGGCTCATACTTCAACTTGTCAAAAGTTGTCGGTATCAATCCCTCATTTTCGCCAAAAACGTATTTGATTATTTCTTCCGCTTTTGAAATATCATTTATGCTCTTGAAAAATTCATCAATCACCCATTTGAAAAAAGTCTTGTTCTCTTTTTTACAGAACCGAACATCGTTTATAGATGAGGCGTATTCGGAGCGAAACACTTGCGGAGCCATCCATTTTTTATGCTCATATTCTTCTTTAGTGAGCCACCCTTTATTATATTGTCTATCTATTTCATTTATCGCACTTTCTGCATCACTATTGTCAACACTAGAAAAATACTCGTCACATGATTGGTCAGAGTAAAATTTTCGTGCAATCAAATACGAAAGAGCTCTTTCAAACGACTCATAAAAAAAGTCATCATTTATATCAGCTCCCCACTTAAAAATGTCAAAAAACTCGTTAAAATTATGGTAATACTTTTCTGTTACATATTTTGGACAGAAAGAGGTATCATCGATAATTTTTTTGTCATAATTACCACCAAAATTTTTATTGTAGTTTTTATACCAAGACAGTGTAAAAACATTCAAACAATTTATTAGTGAATATGAGATTTCCCAATATGCTCTATAATCGCCAGAATTCATTGCCGATTTTTTTTGTTTAAAATTATTCGGAGACATTTTTTTGACAATGACATAATACTTGCAAATTACTTTTGAAAAACCATCTCCCATGCTTTTTATGAACAAAGAAAGAAGTGCCGTTTTGTAGTTAAAAGTTTTTACCATTTTTTCCTCCAAACTCATTTCAATTTCAGTATGAAGCCAAAATGAAAAAACTGACAGACCGAGTTCGGTTAAAAATACAATGAAAGTCAACTGCATTTTTTTAACCCAAAAGGGTGAACATTCTTAAGTTCTCATCCGCATCCGCCCCGAACGAGGCGACCGCGAAGAAAAGCGCAGTGAAAAGCCGCTTCATCTAGGCTCCTTGGAAAATCTCTACAATTTCCACGAAATTCCAACTCTCGGAGTCACATAAAGCGCCCATGAATTTGTTCCGCCACCGCCAAGCATGGCCGCTTGGTAATCCGCAACAGATTTTCCACCAAGCTCATACGTTGTTGTCTTTGAAAAAAAGCGGGACGAGAAATCGCATTCAGCAAATATGTTCAAGCGTTCAGAAGCGAGCCATCTGTTGCCCACGAAAAGACCAAATTCCCCGGCCGCATAGTTCAACTTGCTGTCCACGCCGGCAACCGTAACTTTCGTCGTCTCCCTCGATGTCTGGTGGAAATTCAAAGCGAGCAGCAGCCCGATGTAGCTGGTCGACTTCTCAGTTTTTCGGAACATGAAGTAAGGCTTGACTCCTAACGTTTCCGCAAAGCTTTTCTGTGTGTAGTTGTACGTCACAGCATTGTTGTTGAGATTGCTGGACTGGCTTTTTGAAAACGAAAAGCCGAAAAACGGCTTGATGCCAAAGTTTTCGCCATGAACATCAAAATCCAAGGCGACTGCATGGGCGTTGTACGGATTACCCTCGTTCCAATGGACTTTCTCACCGAAATCGATTCCCAACGATTTCCCCAACGCGAAAACACCGCTGCCCATGACAAGCAGAAGCGACACGAGAATGATTTTTGAAAAATTGCGCATAAAAAATACCCCTTAAAAATACATAAATATACTTTTCAAGTAATGAATTTAAGCGAATTTTTTGAATTGTCAAGCGGAAGTTTCTGAGAACCGCTTTCAATCCATTGACAGCGCGGCAGATTTCCCCTATAGAAATTCAACATGGTTCTTTTCAATTCAGACACAGCTCCAAAAAAATGGTATTGCCAGGGCTTCAACGGCTGCATCCTTTTCTCGCTCATAAACGGAGTGCTGGAGGGGGCAACCACTGGGGCGTCTATCTTGGGGCATTCGACAAGGAGCACTACCGCTATGAACTCTGAGCTCAGGGAACTTTTAATCGAACTGTTGAAGAGGGGCGACGACATCTGCGACGAAGATTGCTTCTATCTGACGGAATTCGAAAATCTCATGGACATGCTAGACGAAATCCTCTCGAACGACCCCGACTATGTTCCAATCGAGATTCCAAGCGACGATGAATTCGACTGGCTACCCGAAGACGAAAAATCCGCGGACGTAAAAAAGCCCGGTCTGCGGATTTATTGAGATTTATTGAAAAAAGCTAATTGGACAGAATATCGAGTTTATGCATATCGTAGTTGCAGAACCCCGCTTCCGCTCGTTTCTGCCATTGCACTGTGAAAACTCGACTTTCGTCCTAATTGAAAATTCTACTTGTCCACCCAGTTGGATGCAAAATCGAACACCCACATGGTGGTGTATCTCGTATGCTGGTCAGAATAACCGACACCGACTGAATCGAAGCTGGATGAAAGGATGTTTTTTCTGTGGCCACGGCTTTCGATTCCATCATCGATGAGCAAATCTACAACAACATCCCTCACAGTCCTCTGTCCAGCCGCAATGTTCTCCCCCGCAGACGAGTACGAACCATATTTTTGGAATGCGGCGAACGTCTCCGTTCCGTCAACCCGCGTATGGGAGAATGCCCCTGCCGCAGCGGAGGAATCAGCGTGTTCTTTAGCGCATTCGTACAGACCTTGGGCAAAATTCAGCGTGCCAAGTAAATCAAGTTTTGACATCTCAGAAAGACATTCAATGAGGGCGGCATTTCCTTCCGTCCCTTTGTAGGTGTCCTTCATCGGAAGAATGTAAAGAGCGGCATACGCCTTTGGATTGTTCCGAGCCTTGTTCAGTTCGAGAATCGCATCTTTTTCAAAATCGAGGATTCCAGAAACGGAGCGAGCGGTGTCCAATTCATCAGTGTTCCAGACTGACTCGCTGTACGTCGTCTCTGTCAACGCAGAATAATCCGTTTCCTCAGTTCCATCATCGTCCGAGCAGGAGAAAAACGACAGCGCGAGCAACAATGCGCACGGCAAAATAAAAATCTTTTTCATTGTACACCTCCATAAAAAACTCCGTCTTGGAGCCACATAAATCCTAAAGCAGGCGCGTTAAAAAACATAGCAAAGGAAGGGAGAACGATCATTTCCAAAAATCGTCTTTTATGCGTTCATAGTGCCGTTCCTTCAAAACAGATGGGAAAGAATTGACAGATGGAAATTCCTCGGCTATCTCATATTTCAAAACATCAAGAAGCCTATTCCCAATTTCAGAAGCATAGACACCCCTCAACGCTTTCTCATACCAATCAATCAAATCAGATTCCGTTACAATGCTTTGAATTCGGCTTCGCCAGCCTATTTGAGACAGCAGGGAAAAAATCGTATCCTTCTCGGCATCTTTGCAAACAATGACAATCCTGTCGCTGGAAATCCCGGAGACAATATTCTCAGCAAGTTCAACATCCAAACTCAAGTGTTTTATCTGAATGGCAGGCCCCCAGTTTGAATACATATCAAGCCCCCTGTCTGCAGCATTCGTTACACCGACTCTATACATTTTTGCGTCCTGCACAAAAGCTGTGTTTCTGCTGTCTATGCACATCACCTTGCTTGCAAAATCGTCAAACTCCTCCAATATTCCCATTTTTTCCGCATCGATTGAGAGAGTCACTTTGAAATGCACAGCTTCCACTATTGTAGAAAAAAGCGAATAGACTATTATTTCGTAAATTTTATCAAGACTTCGCCGCAACCCCGGCTCGTTCCAAAACAAATCGATGAATTTCTTAACGAAGAAATCTGCAGAAGTTGATTTCGTGCAATAGTCCAATGCCATAGAGAGCTGGGAATGCTTCGCAAAAAACAAGTTGCAAATATACGCCTCAACAGCTCCACCTGTTCTGACATTCTCCTTTCCAAGTGCGTTGAGCAATATTGGAGGAATTGCGTTTTCATCAAAAAGGTTGTCCTGAAATTTCGCACTGCTTGTGCAGACACGTCCCAAAAGCGGCAACGAAATCTCGTCTCTCCATCTCTTGCTCTTTGTGCGGTACTGCTCCAAATCCAGCAAATCAATGGAATTATCCATTCTTGCCCTATACAGGATTTCCGCTATCTGAATCGGCTTGTACAAATGGATGCGAGATTTTTCGATAACTTTGTCAAGAGCCTTTTTCGCTTCTTCTTTTGTAGCCATATATTTTTCTCATGCGAACAACAACGGTTGCCCATCGACATCCACAGGTGATTCTTCACCGAACATCTCAAAACGCTTCAACGCCACTATCATTTGTCTTGCTATTGCGGCGATAACAGGAACGGAAACAGAATTTCCACACTGCTTTTTTACTTTCCCATACGGAAGAACAATTTTATAGCTATCAGGAAAACCTTGAAGCCTGAGCATTTCCCTTTCTGTCGGGCGACGTTCGTCATTTATCAATATGTAGTTCGCAGATGCGCCTGCCCGTAGACAAGAAGAGTACGGATGGGGGGTTATGGAGCCTGCCATATTCTCATGAGATATGTATGGTTTAGGATAATTCTTGTCTTTTATCCTCTGCAATCTCGATTCCCTTATTTTTGGCCTAACATAATATTTCTCTGCGACATTCGGCTCAAGAATATCAGAAAGAGACTTTCTCTCAGCAACTGGAATTGCTTCAGGAAAGCAAAATGAAACATTGTCCATAAAACCCACAATGTATATTCTTTCGCGTTTTTGAGGAACTCCATAGTCGAGGGAATTGAGCACGGATTCATAGACGTTGTACCCCAAACATTGCAGATGCGTCCGTATGACTTTATAGGTGTTTCCGTTGTCATGCGATTTTAGGTTTTTTACGTTTTCCAAAAGAAAAGCCCTAGGCTTTTTCTCTTTCAGTATCCGCTCGATTTCAAAGAAAAGAGTTCCACACGTTTCGTTGGAAAACCCCTCTTTTTTTCCAATTATCGAAAAAGCCTGACACGGAAAGCCGCCTAGCAGAATATCAAAATCAGGAATGTCACTTGCCGCTATTTTTGTGATGTCACCGGAGGGATGCTCATGAAAATTAGCCTCATATGTCTTGCAGGCATCCTCGTCGAACTCAGAAGAAAAAACACATCTTCCTCCGACAGACTCAAAGCCAAGGCGAATTCCTCCAATTCCAGCAAACAAGTCTATGAATTTAAAATCGTTCCAATCCATAATTGAATATCATACAAAGAAACAAAAAAAAATCCACGGAAATGGAAACCTCCAAATTCGTGGATTCACAAAAATCACAAGACCGTCAGGCTTAGAGAGCTGCGAGCGTCCTGTCGATGCGGGCGAGCGACTTCTCCTTTCCGAGGACGGCGATTGAGCCGATGAGCGGCGGAGAGACGCGGCTTCCGGTGACGGCCATGCGGATTGGCATCATGAAGTCGCCCAATTTCACGCCAAGCTCCTCAGCCTTCGCCTTCGCGAAATTCTCGGCCTCCTCGTGGTTCGTCTCGAAAATCTTCTCAACGAAGGACTTGGCGTTCTCCAAAACCTCCTTGGTCTTGGCCGCGTCGAGCTTTTTCGGGATTATCTGCTCAGCCGGAGGAACGGCAGGCTCCGTGAACATGAAGTGGACCATCTCCGCGGCTTCCGTGAGGAACTTGAGGCGTTCCTTGATGAGCGGCATGAGCCCCATCAAAGTCTTCTTCACGTCCTCGCTCGTCATGTTCATGCTCGCATCCACGCACTCAGGCTCGCCCTTGTCGTTCAAGCGGATGCCTGAATATTCAGGTCCCACCTTCGGCTTCGGCTGCGGGTTCTCAGGGTTGATTTCGAGAGTCGCGTCCCCTGTTCCCGTGATGAACGGAAGAGTCCACTTGTAGAGTTCCTCGTCCGAGAGCATACGGATGTAGTTGGAGTTGTAGAATTCGAGCTTCTTGTAGTCGAAGACAGCAGGAGACTTGTTCAAGTGCTCAAGCTTGAAAGCCTTGGCGAGTTCTTCGAGTGTGTAGAATTCCTTTCCCTCCTCGTAGGAGCAGCCGAGCAAGGCCACATAGTTCACGATTGCCTGCGGAAGGTATCCCCTCGCGCGGAATTCGTTCAAAGATGTGGAACCGTGCCTCTTTGAAAGCTTCTTTCCGTCAGCGCCGTTCACCATCGGAAGGTGGCAGAATTCAGGGTGCTCCCAGCCGAAACTTCTGTACATCTGGACGTGGAGCGGAGTCGAAGGAATCCACTCCTGCGCGCGCATGACGTGCGAAATCTTCATCAAGTGGTCGTCCACGATGTTTGCCAAGTGGTATGTCGGGAAACCGTCGCTCTTCAAGAGAACCGGGTCAGGGGAAATCGCCTCGTTCTCCCACTCGATGTCGCCCAAAAGGTGGTCGTGGAAGACTGTCTTTCCCTCAAGCGGCACCTTGAGCCTGATTACATAAGGCTTTCCAGCGTCCATGTTCGCCTTGACTTCCTCTGGAGTGAGATGGCGGCAGTTCCTGTCGTAGCCTGGGGCCATCTTGTTCTCCTGCTGGATTTTCCTGATTCTGTCCAATCTCTCGGCGTCGCAGAAGCAGTAGTACGCCTCGCCGTTCTCGATGAGCTTCTGGGCGTATTCCTTGTACAAGGCGAAACGCTCGCTCTGGACGTAAGGGCCGTACTCGCCGCCCTTGTCGCCGCCCTCGTCCCAGTCGATTCCGAGCCAGGCCATTGTGTCGTAGAGGTTCTGGACGTATTTTTCGTCGTATCTTGTTCTGTCGGTGTCTTCAAGACGGAGGATGAATTTTCCCCCTTTCGAACGGGCGTAGAGATAGTTGAACAATGCAGTGCGGACTCCTCCGATGTGCTGCATTCCCGTCGGTGATGGTGCGTAGCGGACACGCACTTCTTTGATGTTTTCCATTTTGTTCCTCTATTGCAAAAATAAAAAAGATTCAATTTATCAATTCTAATCAAAATGGCTCTTTCAAACAATAAAATGAAGGGATTTTGGGGATTGGACGAATCAAAAAAAATGGGGCAAAAGCGGCAAATGAACCGATATTTTTGAAGAATGAGAGAAAGCGTGTTACAATTTCATTCAATACCAAGGAATAAAACACAGGAGGTTTTATCATGTTCAAGAAATTGATTTCTACAATCGCAATTCTTTTCGCGCTCACATCGGCATCTGTTTTCGGATACACAGCACAGACGAAGACCGAGGACGCGAATTCGGACGACTACAAGTGGTACGAGTTCAAGGCCAAGCAGTTCGGAAAGCCGATGAAGTTCTTCGCCTTCAAGACCGATGCCCAGAGGAACAACCGCGCCCCGCAGATTCTCAACAAGAACGGCTGGGGATTCAACGAGAAGTCGGAGACCCTCACGGAATTCTTCAACTTCGAAGGCGGCGAGAAGACAGTCCTCTTCGACGAGGAGCTCAAGCCAATCATGAAGGAGAACGGCTACAAGTACGCTTTGACGACTTTCAAGTCCACAAACAAGGACACGACCACAATCTATCTCTACACGTTCTGGTACGACGCCGAGACAGACGCCTTGTGGGTCTTCAAGTCATACAAGTAATCCAGGCGCGCGAGAAACTGTCTGGGAAACGAACGAAAGAGCTTGCACAAACGGTGCAGGCTCTTTTTTTTGTCCAAAAGCGAAAAGAATCAGCGCAAAATTCTATAATGGAAAAAACAAGAAACTGAAAAAAACAAAAACGGAGGAAAAAATGATGAACGAAACAGCCGGGAAAATACTCGACTACATAGAAAGAAGCCCAAGCTGCTTCCATGCGGTGAAGAACCTCGCAGACGAGCTAAGGGAGAACGGATTCGCCGAGCTGAAAGAAAGCGGACGGTGGACGCTCGAAGAAAACGGAAAATATTTCGTGACGAGGAACGGTTCCTCGATAATCTCGTTCACGATTCCAAAAAAGGATTTCAGGATGTTCAGGATAACAGCGTCGCATTCCGATTCTCCGTGCTTCAAGGTGAAGGAGAACCCGGAGATGAAAGGTCACGGCTGCGTGAGGCTGAACGTAGAGAAGTACGGCGGGATGCTGATGAATCCTTGGTTCGACAGGCCGCTTTCCATAGCCGGAAGAGTCTGCGTGGAGAACGGAGGCGGAGCGTTCGACGTGGAGACAGTCCTTTTCGACTTCAAGAAGAGCGTGGCCATGATTCCGTCGCTCGCCATACACTTCGCGAGGGACGCGAACGACGGACACAAGATAAACACGCAGGCAGAGATGATGCCGATTGTCTCCACCGACACGGAATTCGACTTTCTGGCAGCCGTGGCCAAGGAAATCGGTGTGGAAAAGGGAAAAATCCTCTCGCACGACCTTTTCCTGTACAACAACTGCAAAGGCTCTTTCTGGGGAGCGGACGACGAATTCATCTCCTCTGCAAAGCTCGACGACCTTGAGTGCGTCTACGCGACTTTTCTTGGGTTCTTGAAAAGCGCAAAAAAAGCGGCCGCAGACTCGGTGAACGTGCACGCGGTCTTCGACAACGAGGAAGTCGGAAGCGGAACGAGACAGGGCGCGGACTCCACGTTCCTGGAAGACACGCTCAGGCGGATAAACGGAGCGATGGGAAGGGACGACGAGGACTATCTCTCGGCGATAGCGGAGAGCTTCCTCATAAGCGCGGACAACGCGCACGCGGTCCACCCAAATTTCGCGGACAAGTCAGACCTGTCGAACAGGCCGCACGTGAACGGGGGAATCGTCATAAAGTACAATGCGGCACAGAAATACACTAGCGACGCTGTTTCTGCGGGAATCTTCAAAAGGATATGCGCGAAGGCCGGCGTTCCCTTCCAGATTTTCACGAACAACTCGAACGTGGCTGGAGGCTCCACTCTCGGAAACATATCCACGTCGCACGTCTCGCTGCGCTCTGTGGACATCGGACTCGCCCAGTGGGCCATGCACTCGCCGCTCGAATCGGCCGGAGCCGAGGACGCGGAATTTCTTTCGAAGGCGGCGGAGGCGTTCTACTCGGTCTGACGGGCTTTTTCAAGGACACCGGACGACGGCGGAAAAGACGAGAGCCAGTCGAAAACGCCGTTGTCGTTGTTCAGGACGTAAATCCAGCTCTCATGCCCGTCATACTGGTGCGCTCCTCCGTCATTGCCGAAGAAGCGGCCGCTCTTGTCGCGAACGTCAGGATAGACCGAGGCACGGAGCTTGTCCGAACCGCGCTCCCTTATCCGCGCGATTGTCGCCTCTGACGACTTTTTGGGATTCACAGTCGTGTCGTTCTCTGCGTATGTGAAGAAAATCGGATAGCCTGAAAGGAATTCAATCTGCTCATCCGTTATCTTGGAGTCCAAATAGAATTCGCAAGTCGGGAAGGCGGCGCGGAAGAAACCACGGAACTGCAAAACCATGTTCATCGTCATGTAGCCGCCAGCGGAGCAGCCGCCCACGAAGATTCTGGAAGGGTCGACATCGGGATGCCCGGCGACGAACGAGTCTATCAAGTCCTTCACGACGAAAGTGAAATACGAAACGGAAGCGAACGGAAGATTCTCCATTCCAAGCCTGTACTCACGGTACTTGTCCACGACGGCATCTTCGTCTTCATATTCGCCGTCCTCTTCGTCATATTCCTCTTCTTCATCTTCATCTTCGTCATCTTCGTCTTCGTCTCCATAATACGGAAGAGGCTCCTTTCCCAAAGCGGAGCGGAAGCAGTTCCTGACGAAGCGGAACGGAAGGCGGACGGTGCCCTTCACGGCGTTCTTTGCTGTGTAAATGCCGCTTGAAATCTTTTCCTTCACCCCGTCCTTGTCCACGGGCGCCCAATAGTGGACTCCCCCCACAGTCCTCTCACCCACCATGAGCCACGCCGTCGGACACTGAGGAACCAGCAGATAGAAGCCGGAGGGGAATTTCGACTGGATTTCATCGGAAACAAGGTTCGTCACTTTCGCGTTCAAAATCGGAGCGTACCTGTTCTTTCCGCCCTCGTCCAAACCGTGGAACCAAACCACGAGAGGAATCTTCTCGCCAGTGTCAGGATTCAGGGAGGCGGACTCCGGCTCGTAATACGCGTAGCCCATCGGAACTTCATCGTAGTCTTCGAAATCGCCATCGTCGTCGTAGACGGCCACGCTTCCATCGAACACATCGAACGAAAAGCGGGCGGCGGCACTGTTCACGAAGGCGGAACACTTGTCGACCGAAAGCCCGAGCGCGTCATTCTTCACCGAATAATAGAAGAAATCGTCGACATTCGCCATTTTCTTCGGAAGACCCGCCGTCAGAACGTCCAGCTTCGAGAAATTCTCAGGGCGCACGTCGAATTCAAGCGTCACGAACCTTCCGCGCCCACCGGCGAAAACTCCGTTCCCGTCGGAGACATAGGCCCTGTCAGGGACGAGAGTGGAATAGACCTTCTCAAGGTAAACGCGCTTCCCCGACTTCCTGGTCTTCTTCGTCACCAAAAAGTCGGAGGCGGAAACACGCTCCTGTGCGACCTCATCCTGAAGCGCGACGACAATCTTCTCAAGGCACGAACCGAAATCCTCCGTTGAAAAATGCACGGTGAACGAAGACGGTTCGGGAATCTTCTCCCGGCACAAAGATGCGGAAAAAGCGGAACCGCAAAGAAAAACGTCCAAAAAAAACAAAAGCGTAGCAAAGCGGAATTTTCTCATCGCAAAATTATACCCCACTCTAAAAAAAATCGTCATAAATGGTAAAATGGAGGAATGAAACCCACACGCCTTTTTTTGATTCTGCCAATCGCGGCGATAGCATTGAACTCCTGCAAAACGACGAACGTTGAAACAGTCGAAACACAGACAGAGCAGCCGGAAGAAAAGACGGCAGACCCACCAGAAGAAAAAATCGAGAAAATCGAAGAAGAGATTGAAGAGACCGAAACCGCCCTCAAGAAAATCGACATGACGAAATGGAGGTACAACGAAGAGGACGGCGTGTTTTTCCAAACCGGAATAGAATACTGCCTTGGAACGAAGGACGCTCCGTACAGGAAAATCGCGTTTTTCGTTCCGGGAACGCTCTTCAAGGCGAAGAAGAACTCGGCCGATTTCTACACGGTCGAGGTGGCGGACGAAGAAGCCGAAATCCCCTACGTCATGAGAATCGACAAGCCGCTCGAAAAGCCGATGAAAGCCGCCACTGTCTACGAGCGCAAGTCAAGGCCGTTCACGAAAGCGGGGTTCGTCTACGTTTTGGCTGGAGGCGAATCTGTGGAAGACTTCAAGAGCGCGGTGAAGTACGCCAGGTACAACAGCGAGCTTCTTCCGGGAACGACGGAACGGTTCTACGTCATGGGAGAGGGACGCTCAGGCGCGCTCGCGGCGATGGTCGGTCTCGAAAGCGGAGGAAGCGAATCCGAGAGGAAATTCAGCGAGCTAGGAGCGGCGAGGACGAGCGGCGAAGTGGCGGGAATCGCGTCTTGGTCGACATCGGCAGGCGGAAAAACGGACTGGCAAAACGAGAGCGAGACGCAAAAAAATGCGCAGACAAAAATCCTGCAGGAGTCCCTCGACGATTTCCTTTCGGCAGCGGTCTTTCCGTTCAAGGCGAGCTTCACGTCGGACAGGCTTCCAGAGCCGGAAAAGCCGGGCGAATTCAAGGCGGCGGGAGGAATACTCGACGGAAAAAAGACGAGGCGGCCGAAGCGCGGAATCCCGAACCCGGACGAGGAAGCGGAGTACAAGAGGAAAAAGGAGAAGCGCGACGGGGAACTGAACGGAATCTTCGAGACACCTGCCGACTACATAGCGGCGTTGAACCATCGCTCAAAAAAGAACGGCGGCGGCGACTGGATAATTTTCGACGAGGAAAGCGGCAAAGCGAAAATCACTACAGCCGAAGGATTTTACACTTCGATGAAAAATGGCGAAGGGGAATCGGAGGAAGCTCTGCAAATTCCAGCGGCCGACATCATGAAAATGCTCGAAAGCGGAGCCGCCCCGGCTAGGTTCTTCAGGATTCGGGAGGGGCTTTTCAGCAGCGGCTTCAATCTCCAGGCGGCGGCGGCACTCAAGGAAGCGTTGGAGAAAGCGGGCGCGAAAGTCGACTTCAAGGCTGTGTGGGAGAGCGGCAGGACGGACGCGGAGATTTCAGGCGGAATCGAGGAGAACACAATCGAATGGATAAACGAAATAGAAAAAGGAACAATCAGATGAATCTTTCGGGAATCTTTTTTTTGGCGGCGATGATTTTCGCGTCTGGAAAGAGCCTGCTTCCGGCGGCGGAGATGAGGCACACGGCATTCACGCCAACGGAAAAAACTGAACAAATCGAAGAAATCGAGGAACAGGAGGAATTCGTCGAGCCGAGAATCGGACTCAGGAAAATCGACATGACCAAGTGGCTCTTCAACAGCGAGAGGAAAATCTACTACCAGCTCGGAATCCAATACTGCGGAAAACCGAAGAACGCCTACTACGAGAGGCTTTCAATCTACGTCCCCGAATGCTACTTCGAAACCATGCGGAACAAGGACGGAACGTACACCGTTATCGGCACAAAAGAAGTGAAGTTCGCCCCGATATACGTCTTCAACATCGACACAAAGACGAAGAAGCAGCACCCTGACAAGAAATACTCGGAAGCCTCTGAAGAATACACGAAATACAAGAGGGTCGTCATACGCGCGGGCGGAGAGGACACCACCGACTTCAAGGCCGCCCTCAGATACATCCAGTGGAATTCCGACCTGCTGCCGGAAGGTGCGGGAGCCGTCTACGTCTACGGAGAGAATTTCGGAGGCGGCTACGCGTGCGTCCTCGGCTTGACGGGGAACCTCTGGACGTACCGCGAAAAACTCGAAGCGATTGGAGCCGTGAGGACGTCGGACAGCGTGGCCGGAGTGTACGCGATAAACCCGGTGCTGAACTTCGAGCGGACGAGCGACAAGGAACTCGACACGAAGCAGCTTGAATATTCGATAGACAGGCTCTTCTCGATGGGAGAATTTCCGATACAGACAGAACTGCACGCGACGGCGATGCTCGGAAAACCGAGCGAAGAGCTAACCCCCTCGGCAAAGGCGATGTTCGAGAAGGAATACGAGAGGTCGGTGAGGAAGGAATTTCCGGGCTACGAGATAGAGGACGCGAAAAGGAAATACGAGGAGAAGCGCGACGCTGAGCTAAAAGGCAGATTCGACACGAGGAAGGCCTACGCGGACGCACTGAACACGCTCACGCTCGTCAACTGGATAGAATACAACCAGTGGCTGCAGACAGCGAAAATCGTGGACATGGACGGATTTTCCAGGCTGCTCAGGAACACGGGTGCGGACAGGAAAACGCGGAAGAAAATCGACGCGGAAGGCCTTGAGAACCCAATCAGCATCCTGCAGGACTACCCGGAAGCCAGACGCGCCAGATACTGGGTCGTAAGGAGCCGGGCGATAAAACCACTGGACGAGTCGGCGAAGGAGCAGGATTTCGTGGACGCTCTCTCGGAAGCGAACCTGGAAGTATTCTTCGACCTCAAATGGAATTGAAAAATGAAAAATGAAAATTGAAAAATGAAAAATGAAAATTGAAAGTTGAAAATTAAAATCTGAAAAATTCAAAATTCGTCTTAGTTCGATTTCCGTGTTAAACTATAGGGAACTTCAAAAGTCGATAGAATTTTCTGAAGTTCCCTATCAACAAAATCATTTTTCAGGAGAAACAAAAATGGCAATTTCATGGGAAAACCTGGACAAACTTGAATCCTACAAAAAACTCCAGTCGCTCAAAGGTGCCGTTTCGGTGGCCAAGGAGCTTTCCGGCGACAAGGCGGCTGAGCGGGTCGCTTCATGCTCCGTTCCGATGGCCGCTGGCCTCGTCTACAACTACGCTGCCAAACAGGTCGACGAGAAAGTCCTCTCGGTACTCAAAGAGCTCGCGTCAGAAGCCCAGCTCACGGAGAAATTCGAGGAACTCTACAACGGCGCTGTCATAAACACGGGAGAGAAGAGGCTCGTCCTCCACCAGCTCACAAGGGGCCAGCTCGGAAAAGCGGTCACGGCGGACAACGTGGACAAGAGGGAATTCTACAAGAACGAGCAGAAGAGAATCGCCGAATTCGCAGAGAAAGTCCACGACGGAAGAATCGCAAACGCCAACGGCGAGAAATTCACCACGGTCGTTCAGATTGGAATCGGCGGAAGCGACCTCGGTCCCCGCGCCATGTACCTCGCGCTTGAGAACTGGGCGAAGGCGAACGGAAAGTTCAAGCTCGAAGCGAAATTCATCTCGAACGTGGACCCGGACGACGCGGCGGCAGTGCTCAAATCGCTCGACCTCGCCCACTCGCTCTTCATCCTCGTCTCCAAGTCGGGAACGACGCTTGAGACGCTCACCAACGAGTCCTTCGTGAAGGACGCTCTCAAGAAGGCCGGCCTTACCCCGGCAAAGCACATGATAGCCGTCACAAGCGAGACTTCACCGCTAGCCCACAACCCTGACTATCTTGCGGCGTTCTACATGGACGACTACATCGGCGGCCGCTACTCTTCGACATCGGGAGTCGGAGGGGCAGTGCTCTCGCTCGCTTTCGGAGCGGACGTTTTCGCCGAATTCCTCGACGGAGCGGCGGAACAGGACAAGACGGCGACGAACAAGGACATCCTCAAGAACCCAAGCCTCCTCGACGCGCTCATCGGAATCTACGAAAGGAACGTTCAGGGCTACCCGGCCACGGCGGTGCTTCCTTACTCGCAGGCTCTCTCAAGGTTCCCGGCGCACCTGCAGCAGCTCGACATGGAATCGAACGGAAAGAGCGTCAACCGCTTCGGAGAGCCGATAAACTACGTCACAGGCCCGGTGATTTTCGGAGAGCCGGGAACGAACGGCCAGCACAGCTTCTACCAGCTTCTCCATCAGGGAACCGACATCGTGCCGCTCCAGTTCATCGCGTTCAAGGAGAACCAGGCGGGAACGGACGTGGTAATCGAGGGCTCAACGAGCCAGAAGAAGCTCTGCGCTAATGTCGTGGCGCAAATCATGGCGTTCGCGTGCGGAAAGAAGGACGACGACCCGAACAAGTCGTTCGCCGGAGACAGGCCTTCAAGCCTCATCTACGGAGAAAGGCTCACGCCAAAAGTCCTCGGCGCGCTCCTCGCCCACTTCGAGAACAAGGTCATGTTCCAGGGATTCGTCTGGAACATCAACTCGTTCGACCAGGAAGGCGTGCAGCTCGGAAAGAAGCTCGCGAAGAAAGTCCTCGCGCACGACACGGACGGCGCGCTCAAGGCCTACGCGGATTTGCTCAAAATCTGACATTGTGTTCTTTTATGGAGTGAATTTCAGTCGCAAAACAAGCGCAAAAACGGAGGAAACAATGCCCAACCAATCACAAGTCGACGAAATGTTCGAGAAATTCAAGGAACACTGCAGGGACACGACGAAGTACAATCTGACGACCCTGGACGACATTCTTGAAGAATTCAACCGGTGGATGAGAGCGAAAGGCTACACGAAGGAGGAGGAAGAGGACGAAGCCGAAAACGAAGAGCAGACGGAAGATATCCTGCACGACCTCGCACCCGACTCAGACGCGGCGGACGAAAAGCTCGACGACGACGACGGTTGGGTGAAAATGTAGCCCCCAAGCGGCCGCTGAAGAATCCCACAAAAAACAGCGCAGCGATGAAATGTCGCTGCGCTGTTTTGCTATTTCTCCGCACGGATACGCACGACGTTTTCAAGCGACAGAAGGAAAAAGCCGCCTTATGTTGTCGTCTACGAGATTGCTCAAAGCCTTGGGCGTGGTGTTCCTCGCGCTTGCGACGAAATTGTAGCAGTACTCGACCAAGACAGGCGTGTTCGTCTGCCCGCGGAAAGGCACGGGAGTCAGATACGGAGCGTCGGTCTCAAGCAGAATCCTGTCGTCCGGGACGAAGCGAAGCAAATCGACCATCGCGTCCATCTTCGACTTCTTCGTGTATGTCGTCGCGCCCCCGAAGGCGATGTGCCAGCCCAAATCCAAAAACACGCGCGCCTCGTCCTTTCCGTACGAATAGCAGTGGATGATTCCGTTGTGGTAGCCCATGTTCCTCAAGACGGAAACAGTGTCCTCGAACGCGTCCCTCGAATGCACGACAAGCGGAAGCTCCATGTCCTTGGCGAGCTGAATCTGCATCTCGAAAAGCTCCCTCTCCCCCTCGAACATCGCCGAGTCGAAATCGTCGAGGCTCCTCCCGTCCGCTCCCGAAGGATTCCAGTGGTGGTCAAGCCCGCACTCCCCTATGGCTACGATGCCGGAATCGAATTTGGAAATTTTGCTCTCAAGAACCTTCATCCTCTCGAACCTGTCGGAAATCTCCCCGGTCGACGGCCAAATTCCAGCGGCATAATGAAGGAAAGCGTCGACTTTCTCCCTGTCGCCATCGGAAAGCCCGCCCTTCGCATCCTCCACAAAGTTGAACCTTTCAATCAAGTCGTCGGCCTCCGTGCCGATGTCCAGCCCGAAGAAAGTGTCCCTCTCGCAAAGCTTCCTCAAGATTTCCGTCCCGTCCAATCCCCTGTCGCGAACCAAATGCCTGAAATGAAAATGAGTATCTGAAAACATAATCGACGATTCTACCCGATTTGGAAAAATCTGAACATTCCAAATTTTTTTCTAGGCGAAACTGGAAAAAGCGCAACACACAAAAGCCCCTTTTGTTGCCCAACAGGAAGTTCTGCCCTAGAATTGTCAATTATGATAAAAATCACCGCTTCGGAACTAAAGCAGATACTTGATTTGACACCGCCTTCGCAGAACATACTTTTGGCGGGAAAGCACGGAATCGGCAAATCGCAGATACTGACGAATTTCTACGAGTCGAAGGGAATGAAGGTCGTTCCTCTCTTTTTGGGACAGATGAGCGACCCAGGAGATTTGATAGGTCTCTTGAACAAGAACGAATCCACCGGAAAAACAGACTTCATGCCGCCCTACTGGTTCCCAATCGACGGAAAGCCCATCGTCCTCTTCCTCGACGAACTGAACAGGGCGCGCCCGGAAATTCTCCAGACAATAATGGACCTTGCGCTGAACAAGACCCTCGCGGGAAAGAAACTCCCGGAAGGCAGCAGAATCATAAGCGCGGTGAACTCGGGCGAAGAGTACCAGCTCACAGATTTGGACCCGGCCCTCGTCTCGCGCTTCAACGTCTTCGAATTCCTGCCGTCGGTTCCAGAATGGCTCTTGTGGGCTGAAAAAAGCGGAATCGACAACAGGATAGTCCGCTTCATATCCGAAAACCCGGACTACCTTGACGGGACGAGTTTGAGGCGGGAGGACATGGGGCTTGAGAAGTCCCCCGACAGGCGCGGCTGGGAGCGCCTCTCCGAAATAATAAAGAACGTTCCGAACGCCAGCGACGACATCTACAAAAAAATATCGGCTGGAATAATCGGAATGCAGGCGGCCACCAAGTTCTTCGCCGCCCTCAGCGAAAACAGGATTCTCTCCCCTGTCGAAATACTCACCCAGAATTTCAAGGACATGGAAGACACGATAAAGGGCTACTCCACACCTGACTTGGCAATCGTGAACGAATCCCTCTTCCGCTACATCGAAAGCGACAAGTACGACAAGTCGAAGGCGAAGGCAATCGCAAAGAACCTGGACTCGTACTTCGGACTTCTGATACTTGAGATGAAGCAGGAGGCGATGGGGCACTTCGCGAACCTGTTCTCAGGCGGCTCGTACCCGCACGCTGTGACCTTCATAATGCTGAACGCACCGAAGCTCCAGACAAAAATCATCAAGTTCGTAGATTCAATATGAAAACATCAGATAACAACAACCAGATTGCCGAAGAGCAGAAAAAAATCATAACGAAAATCGCGGAAAACTGGTTTTTGAGAGAGCCTCTCCTATTCGGAGTCTATTGCACGCACAAGCTGACGGAGAACACAAGGATGAAGATTCCATTCCGCTGCGGAAAAATGCGGATTGAATGCAATCCGAACATCCTCGCAACTTTTGACACAGGGCAGATAGAGGACCTTCTCAAAATCGAAGTTATCAGAATAATACTAAAGCACCCGTACCAGAGGATGCCTGCCTGTCCGAACCATGCCGTGTTGGCGATAGCCAGCGACATCACAATCCAGGACTCGACGATAAAGGACTCTGCAAGCTTTTTCTCCTCCCCGAAGACAAAGCTCCGCTCGCCTGCGGATTTCGACTTGCCGAACGGACTTTGCTACGAGGAATATTACGCAAAACTTCTGAACAAGCTCCGGGAGCAGCTGAAGGACTTCTCACTGACGCTCATGGAAAACAGCGAAGCCGAAGATTCAGACGCAGAAGATTCGAAAGCCGCCTTGCAAAATGGAGAAGCCGCCGAAGACGATGAAGAGAGCGACGAAAACGGATTCATTGCGAGTTTCCAGATGGCGGAACTGTGGGAAGAGAACGACGAAGCCGCCGAAACTGTGAACGCGGAGATTGAGAAGGCACAGGCGGCGAATTCATGGGGAAGCATCGGCGGAAACCTCAAGCAGATAATCGAAGCCAGCCTGGTTATACAGATGGACTACAGAAGAATGCTCAGCATGTTCAGGGCGTCGATTCTGTCGTCGAAGAGAAAGCCCACCCGTATGAAGCCGAACCGCCGCTACGGATTTTCGTACATGGGAAGCAAGAGCGACTTCACAACCGGGCTTTTGGTGGCCGTGGACACAAGCGGCTCAATAACCTACGAGGCTCTGCAGAAGTTCTTTTCGATAGTGAACAGATTCTTCAAATACGGGATAAAGACAATCGACGTAATCCAGTTCGACGCGGAATTGAAGGATGAGGTCCTCTCTCTCAAAAAAGCGAAGTCGAGAGTCGAAATAACAGGGCGAGGCGGAACGGACTTCCAGCCGGCAATCGACTACTACGAAAGCCATCCGATGTACGACGGTCTAATAATGTTCACCGACGGCTACGCGGAAATTCCAAAGCTCAACGGATACGCCGCCAAGATTCTCTGGGTTCTCACCAGCCGGCAGGAATACGAAGACTTCTGCGAGAAAACGCTCGACCACCTGCCCGGCTCAAAAGCCACATACATTCCTCTTTGACGCTTTTCCACCTTGAAAACAGCCTGATTTTTTGATAGAGTTAACGATGTGTTCACAAAAGAGCGCAGGCCGAGATGATGGAATGGTAGACATCGGGGACTTAAAATCCCCTGACCGCACTGGTCGTGCCGGTTCGAGTCCGGTTCTCGGCAACCCTGGTTTTTCCAGGGATTTTTTTTGTCCAGGAGGAAAGCCATGTCTTCAACTTCAGTAAGAATCAACAACCTTTTCAACAACAAGAACATCGCCCAGATTGCGCAGGGAGGCCCCTTCGCGATTTTCGAGCACCAGAACGACATGAGCGTAAGCCCTGGAGAATCGCTTTTCGCCTATTTCATGAAGGAAATGAACGTGCGAAAGCGCCAAGTCTTCTGCGACCTGGAGAACGGAGCCGTGAGGGTCCAGGCTGGGGCGATGCAGTGGACGGCGGGAAACATCCAGCAGGAGAGCGGCGTGAAAGGGGTCGGAAACCTTCTAGGAAAGCTCGTGGGTGGAGCCGTCACAGGAGAATCCGCAATCAAGCCGGTCTACAGGGGAACAGGCTACATCATGCTGGAACCGACCTACAACTTCCTTCTTCTGGAGAACGTCGCTTCATGGGGAAGCGGAATCGTGCTTAACGACGGGCTGTTCCTCGCCTGCGAAGACAGCGTTTCGGAAAGGGTAATCAGCCGCAAGAACATCTCCTCCGCGGTACTTGGAGGGGAAGGACTGTTCAACCTCTGCCTTTCGGGCAACGGTTACGCGGTCCTTGAAAGCCCGGTCCCGAGAGAGGAGCTCATCGAATTCGAAATCTCAAACGACGTTGTGAAGATAGACGGCAACATGGCAATAGCGTGGTCTTCGTCCTTGGAATTCACCGTGGAAAAATCGGGAAAATCGCTGCTCGGTTCGGCCATCGGTGGCGAAGGGCTTGTGAACGTGTACAGGGGAAGCGGAAAAATCCTCATGGCACCGACTCTTCCGGGAACCGTGCACAAAAACGACAACGGCCCTGAAAAGACGGCGGCGACATCTTCACAGGGACTCGGAAGCACAATCTCGACACTGTTCGGAAATTGACAGTCAGAAAAACAAAAAAGCGGAGACCAAAAATCTCCGCTTCTTTTTTGGGCAATCATGCCGCCCTATTTTATCTGGCTGAACAGACCCGCCATCTCGTTTCTCCACTCAAGGCGGTTGTCCCTGTCCTCCCACTCGATTGTCCTTCGTATTGAAAAATGCCTCAAATCGTGAGGATTCTCGAAATGCAGCACGGCGAATTTTCCTTGGCCGATGTAGGTCACCCTCTCGTTCGGACCGGGCTTCTCACTGTCGCAAATCTGCTTCAAAACGCAGTCGAAATGGGCTGGATTCCCGGTCTCCCTGTTTGAAACCGCGCTTTCTATGTCTTCAGGGGATATCACCTTTCCACAAATTTCGCAGACCCTTACATCGGAACGGAACTCTCGGATGGCGTTCTCGGTCTCCACAAGCTCCCGCTGGAGCATCAACCTTATCTCTTTCTGCAACGGAGACATCCTCTTTGAAAAACTCCGCTTCACAGAATAGTTTTCTTTCGCACTGTTTCGCTTTTCTTTCGCTTTTTTTGTCCGCTCGTTTCTGTGCTCGTTCTTTCTTACATTCTTGCGGTCATTGCGCCGCTGGTTGCGTCGACGTCCATTTGAATAAGAAGCGTCATTTTGATTCATAAAGGCCTCGCTGAGTCCGCTGTCCATTGTCTTCTACTATTCTTCTACTCAAAACCTGCGCTATACGCTGAACCGCGAAATCCAAATAATCCTTGCTCTGGATTTTGTTCCGCAATTCCAATACACGTGGTGATATGATACTGCTAGTAGAAGAAGCAGTCTTCGAGGCAACCTTCATACGAACTCCGCAAAAGCATCTTGAATATGATAGACAGGAGCAAAACCGGGCATGTCAACGACCAACACATCAAACCGGATTTTGCTGTCATTATATTTTCGATTACTTAGCAGAAAAAATTTAGCCGTTTCAATAATTCTTTTCTGCTTTCTCAAATCGAGTTCGTGCGAAAGAGTCTCAAGATTCCCGCTCGGCAGGGTTTTCACCTCCACAAAGACAAGGACACCGTCTTTCACTGCGATTATATCAATTTCCCCCCGTTTTGTCCGCCAGTTGCGGGAAACAATTTCATACCCCCCAGAAACAAGAAAAGCGACGGCCTTGTCTTCGCCATCGCTTCCTATCGCTTTCGTGCTTTTCTTTTTCTGAAGGGGAAAATCTTCCGGGGAAATGGAAAACGGAGTCGTCAAATCTCCTCCAACTCATCGACAACATCTTCCTCGTCGAGTTCATCCAGTTCCTCAAGCTCATCGATCTCGTTGCCGTCTATTGCATGACCGAACGTCAGCAGAGTCTTTATCTTCCAATGAGAGATGGCACTGATGTGATACTGTTTCACGGTCCTGTCCTCTGCAAGGAACATGCTTTCACCGTCGTCAAAGAAAATAGGTGCGGAGAATCTCATTCCAAGTTTGATTTCACTAGCGTCAATCACATTGAAGTTTTTCATAAGCAACCCCTATCACTTCAGTTTTGATGATTTCATTATACCACAGGATTTTGTTTTGGGTGCTTTTTCTTGTAAAAAAAAGACATTTATTATGACTTTACATAACATTCGGTTTCTTAAACTCCAAAATCTCCATTTTTGAACAGAAACTTTCAATATGCAAACAAAAAAAAGACCCGGAAGACAAACGAATCCCAGGTCTTTCATCACTTGAATCTATTGTTTTGTCATTTCAACGATTATTTCTTAGCCTTTGGCTTTGCGGCGGCTGCTGCGTTCTCAGCCTTCTCCTCAGCGTTGATTGCGGCCTCGGCAGCATCAGCGACCTTTGCCAAATCCCTTGACCACTTGAGGTAAGCGACGGCTTTCTGTCCGACAAGCTCCTTGACTTTCGCACCCTTGCCAATCTTGTCGCGGATGTAGTAGAGCTTAGAGCGGCGGACCTTACCAACGCGAGTGACCTCGACCTTGATTACGCGTGGGCTGTAAACCGGGAAAACGCGCTCTACGCCGACACCGTAAGAATCCTTGCGGACAGTGAAAGTCTTGCGGACTCCACTGCCCTTTATCGCGATTACGAGTCCCTCGAAAATCTGGATACGCTTTGTCTTTCCTTCGATGATTTCGAAGTGAACTTTTACAGTGTCTCCAACTTTGTAGTTAAGAGCATGGTCATTCTTCTGCTGCTCTTCAATTGTTCTAATCAAATCCATGATTGTATTCCTTTTAATTGAAATCAGATTATTCACCTGATTCAGGCTTTTTAAGCCAGATTCTTTTCCTACGGAGTTTCTCCGGCAATTTCTTGACGAAAAACTGTTCCGTAATCTCCTCAATCATTTTTTCGGCCTCTGCAGTCAACTGTCCTGTAAGCCTAGCTTTTGCGACCAAATCCGGCCGGTTGGCGATGGTCTTTTCAAGACGCTTTTTCAGACGCCACTTTCGGATAAGCTCATGGTTGCCGGAAGTCAAAACATCTGGCACTTCCAAGCCCTTGTACACTGTCGGGTGTGTGTACTGGGGATACTCCAAAAGTCCGTCGGAGTAACTCTCTTCTTCCAGTGATTCGGGAGTGATGACATCTTCCACCAACCGATAAACGGAATCGATTATGACGGTCGCCGCCAACTCTCCGCTGGACATGACGTAATCTCCAATGGAAATCTCGTCGTCCACATACAAATCAATTATGCGCTGGTCGATACCCTCGTACCGCCCGCACACGAAAACAAGTTCGTCTTTCCGACTAAGTTCCTGCGCCTTGGCCTGCGTAAGCTGCTTTCCAGAAGGAGTGACGTAAATCACATGCTTCTTGTAGGCCTTAACGCTGTCCAACGCGCGCCCGAGAGGCTCCGCCATCAAAAGCTGTCCGGCTCCGCCTCCATACGGTTTGTCATCACAAGTCTTGTGTTTATCAAAGGCAAAATCCCTGATATTCACCAAATCGTAGGCAATAATTCCCTTTTCAACCGCTTTCGCCATGATTGAGGTTTCAAAAAACGCTCGCGGAATCTCAGGGAACAAGGTCAGCACTGTAAATTTCATGGAATTACTCCAGAATCCAGAGGTGCATCAACTGGACCATCCTATTCTCGATGTCGACTTTTCCGATGAAACCAGCTTCAGCCTTGAGAGGAACGTAGACCGTCCTCGGCTTCGGCTTCTTGCCCTCGCCCCTCTTGTAAAGGACGCGGCCGTCTTCATCCGTACCGAATCGCATCGCATCTGTAAGAAGATCACAGTTCTCGGCCAAAGAAACCTCCAAGAGGTCACTAGAACCGCCTTCCATTACGTCTGTGATTTTTCCAACTACAACAGGTTCTTTCTCCAAACCGTCTTCGTCCTTCGGAACAAAATAGACCAAAGAACATTTTTTCAAATCTTCGACATACCACTCGTTTTCGCCAAGAGGACAAGCCTTATCGCGAGGAACGACAATTTCCCATCTGGTGAATTTCTTCGCCTCTTCGGAACTGTTTATTCCAACGAGTTTCATGTACAAGTCATGGTCTCCGGCATCCACTGTCTCCACCTTGAAAAGCTTCGACTCGCCCGTCTTACCATTCCTCAAAGCAACTTCCGTCATGTCGAGAAAGTGGTCGAAATAACCTGAAGCGCTCTCAACTTTGAATTCCCCCGAAAGACCGTGCGGCCCACGGACGAAACCTACAACAAATTGCTCCAAAAGCTCATCCGATTCGTCTTTCAATCAAGAATCTCCAAACTGTAATGCCTTCCATCCCTGTTGGCGGAAGCACTGAGAACAGTCCTCAAAGCTTTTGCTATACGGCCATACTTGCCGATGACCTTACCAATATCACCCTGGGCTACACGAAGTTCAAGAACTGTACCTCTATCGCCTTCGGTTTCATTTACCGAGACTGCGCTGGGATCATCGACCAATGATTTCGCGATATATTCAATCAGGTCTTTTTCCATTTCTGGCTACCCCTTAGGCTTTTCTCGTTAAATTACTTAACTGCAAAACCTTTCTTGTTGAAAATTCTGCGGACAGTGTCTGTTGGCTGAGCACCGACTCCAATCCAATACTTGGCGCGCTCCTCGTTGAAAGCAATCTGCGAATCAGCTGCCGCGATTGGCTGGTAGATACCGAGTTCCTCGATTGTCGTACCATCGCGCGGCTTGCGTGAATCCTGAACCACGATGCGGTATGTAGGGCGTTCCTTTGTACCGAATCTCTTAAGTCTAATCTTGACCATAAAAATTCCTCCATCAAAACCTTGTTAGTCCAAAGTTTTGAAATGAATTTGTACTATATATTCTTAGTGTCGTTTAGTCAATTATTCTCTTCACTAGCGAAATTTATTGTGATATATTTTGCGAATGAATTTTTCATCTGACACAAAGGATTTTTCCACGCCGTATCTCACAGAGCAGATAATAGCGTACATCGGAAACAAACGAAAACTGCTTCCGCTCATATACAGCGCAATGGAAAACACAGGGCTTGAACTTAAACCTGGCTTGAAATTTTTCGATGTGTTTTCGGGAAGCGGGGTCGTTTCGCGGATGGCGAAGAGCCTGAACTTCGAGGTATACGCGAACGACTGGGAATACTATGCAAACGTATTGAGCAAGGGATATGTGGAGACGAACGATTCTGACATCGTGGAACTTTTCGGCTCGGAAGAAAAATTCATTCAGAAACTGGACGAAATCAACTCCCTCAAGAACCCGACATCGGAGAAGCAGTACATAGCGAAGTACTACGCCCCAAAGGAATTCGACGCGGGTCTCGTCGACTTCAAGACGGAGAGGCTCTTCTACACGAGGCAGAACGCGCTCGCAATCGACAAAATCAGGAACTACATCGAATCGGCATACTCGGAAAAGCAGAACCCCAAAAATTCAAAGAAGATAGAGGCCGAGAACGAAAGGAACGCGAAGATAAGGAACCTTCTTCTTTCAGAGCTGATTTACGAATCCGCGACTCACACGAACACGTCCGGGGTCTTCAAGGCGTTCCACAAAGGCTTCGGCGGGCACGGAAAGGACGCGCTCAAACGGATAATGGCGGGAATCAAGCTGAACCGTCCGATACTCATCGATTCGGCGCAGCCCGTCCACGTTTTCCAGGAGAACGCGAACGAACTCGTCAAGAAAATCAGGGGAATCGACATAGCGTACCTCGACCCCCCGTACAACCAGCACCAATACGGAAGCAACTACCATTTATTGAACACAATCGCGAAATGGGACCACATCCCCGCGCCGCTCGACCTCAACTCGAAGGGAGTCCTCAAGGAGAAAGCGGCGATAAGGCACGACTGGGTGAACACGAAATCCGACTACTGCTACAGGGAAATCGCCGAAAAGACGTTCTCTGAACTCATAGACTCGATAGACGCGAAGCACATACTCATAAGCTATTCAACGGACGGAATAATACCGTTCACGAAGATGAGGGACATCTGCACGAGGAAGGGAAGGCTCTCGATAGTGACGAACGAATATTCGACATACAAAGGAGGAAAGCGAAGCAACTCAAGGCAGAACACGAACATCGAATTCATCCTCTGCATCGACACGGCAAAGACGAACGACGAGGAGTCGCTCAAGAAGATAGACGCGATACTCATGAGGAAGAAGCTGATGCTCCTTTTCAAGCAGAAATTCTCCGAGAAAAAGATTCTGGAAAGCGTAAAGAAATTCAACAAGCGCAAGGAAGAGGAGAAGTCGTTCTTCAAATCCGTAGCCATAAAGAACAAGGAAGAGAGCGAGCCAAAAAGGAAGCGCAGGACGAAGAAAAACGAGAAGGAAATCGCCTTCGACAACGGAAGCAGGGAATTTTCAGTGTCGACGAAGAACTTTTTCGAGCTTGAGCCGCCGGCAGACGCAATCGAGATGACAATCGAGGAACTCGACGAGATGCACTCGGTCCTTTCTCCGTGCGCGTGCGAGACGAAGGAGGACGAGATTGCCGAGCTTGTGGCGAAAATAAAGAAGGGGAACGTCACGCTCAACCTGGCGAGGAAGCTTCCGGCAACACTCAAGAACCTCGCGCACAAGAAGAACAAGGAAGCGTTCATGAAGTGGCTCAAGAAAGTGGAGGCACTGAACGACACCGTGCCTGAAATCTACGAGAGGATTCAGGACAGCGTGGAGAACGTGAAAATGCAGGCGAAGATGAGGTTCGAAAGCTAGAATCCTTCTGGAAGCGGAGCTTCGACAGTCATGGTCTCGCCCGTGACGGGATGTGGGAACGTCAAGGACGACGCGTGAAGCATTATCCTCCTGAAGTCCGCTCCGCCGTACAGTTCGTCGCCGATTATCGGCAGCCCCACGGACGATAGGTGGACGCGGATTTGATGAGTGCGCCCTGTGAGAGGACGGCATTCCACGCAAAGGACATCGAGGCCGCCCACTTTCTTCCGGTTCAGAATGGAAAAATCGGTCTTCGAGTCCTGTCCGCCGCTCTGCACCCTGCCCCACTTCGCGGTCTGGCTTTTCGGGCTGATTCGGTCCATGGAAAATTCCACGCTGAAGTCTTTTGGAAAAGCCGAGACATCGAACGGGCACTTTTCGTCCGTGACCACCGCCCGGTACGTTTTCCTCGCAGAATGGAACTCGAACATCTCGTGGCATTTGGTGTTGACAGAACGTTTTTTTGTGAACAGAATCACTCCGCTTGTCTCCCTGTCGAGTCTGTGCATGATTCCGACATACGGAGGGTTCTTCATGTTCGGGCTTTCGATTTTCTGCCGCTCGAAAAGATACCTGACGACAGCGGCGTGGAGGTTGTCGCGGCTCTTGACCATGCCGGCCTCGGTGGGGAAAAACGCGGGCTTGTTCACGACGATTATCGAGTCGTCCTCGAAAAGCACGTCCTTTTCGGAAAGCTCGAAATCTATGTCGTCAGGTTGTTTTTCAAAGAAGAGTTTTTCGGAATCCACCGAAACAGCGACGGACGAATTCGGAAAAAGGACGAAAGCGGGAATCCTGACCTGTCTTGAATCGACGGAGACGGAACCGGCGACAATCAGCCGGCGGATTTTCGAATTCGATATCTGAGAGTTTATGATTTTTGGAAGTTCTCCACGGAGGAATTCATCGAGACGTATTTTTGACTTGTTTTTCAGATAATGGATTTTTGATGGCATGAATCGAAATTTATCAACAATCGCCAAAATTGCAACACTTTTTTGACGCGGAGAACAAATGTTCATAAATTTTACTTGAGAATATCCACATTCAGAAAAAATCAATATATACTAAAAAAACTCCAAAAACTAAAATTTTGGAACAGGAGCAATTTATAATGAAAACAATCAGAATCGCTTTTTTTGACACAAAACCTTACGACAAGGAAACGTTCATGAAAGCGGCGACTCTTGCGGAAGGCAAAGCAAACGACGAATCGGAAGCAGAGGATTCGGTGAAATTCGAATTCGACTTTTTCGAAGGGCATTTGACGGAGACATCCGCACCCCTTGCACAGAACCACGATGTCGTCTGCATATTCGCCAACGACCAGGTCACCAAGCAAGTTGCGGAAATCTTGGTGGCGGAGGGAATCCAAATCATCGCGCTGCGCTCTGTCGGCATCAACAATGTGGACATGAAAGCCATTTCTGAAATCAACGCGGAAAGCAGCAGGCTGCAGGTCGTTCATGTTCCGTCTTATTCGGAGCATGCTTCGGCGGAATTCGCGGTGGCGATGCTCCAGGCACTCAACAGGAAAATCTACAAGGCTTACGCAAGGACACGCGACGGAATATTCACGAACGACGGACTTGTCGGAACCGAAATCTACGGAAAGACAGTCGGAATAATCGGAGCCGGAAAAATTGGAAAGGCCGCCGCGGAAATTTTCAAGGGATACGGAGCGACTGTGCTTTTGAACGCGGCCCATCAAGACCCTTCATTCGGACAGAAAATCGACTCGGAATACGTGAGCCTCGAAGAAATCTTCAAGAACTCGGACTACATAATGCTCTTCTGCCCGCTCGTGTACGAGACGCGGCACATCATCAACGACAAGTGCATCTCGCTCATGAAGAAGGAAGCCCTCATCGTGAACATCGGAAGAAGCTCCCTCATCGACACGAACAATCTCCTCGACGCGCTCCACTCCGGCAGAATCAAGGGAGCCGCGTTCGACATCTTCGAGGAGGACAAGCAGAACCTCTACGGTGACGACTGGGCGCCATCCCCGATACGCGACGAGAACTTCGAGAAGCTCCTGAGGCTCCCGAACGTGCTCATGACGCACCACCAGGCATACTTGACTACCGAGAACCTCATGAACATAGCGAGCGTGACGCTGGCGAACATCAAGAAAGTCATGAACGGCGACGAATGCGAAAATCTGGTAAAATAAATCCAGATTCAACGAAAAACGGAAACGGTTTGAATTGGTTCAAGCCGTTTTTTTTGTTTGCGGTACAGGAGAAGAAAATGGCACAGAACACAATCGGAACTATTTTCAAGGTCACGACATTCGGAGAAAGCCACGGAGCGGGACTCGGCTGCATTGTCGACGGAGTTCCAGCCGGAATAGAAATCGACACGGGCAAAATCCAGGCGGCGCTGGACAGGAGAAAGCCGGGACAGAGTTTCGGAGGAAAGAACAACGCATCAGTGACTGCAAGGAAAGAGGACGACAAGGCGGAAATACTGAGCGGAATATTCGAGGGAAAGTCGGAGGGAACGCCGATTTCGATTGTCATCAGGAACACGTCCCAGCACTCGAAGGACTACGGGAACCTCGCCAGCACGTTCAGGCCGGGACACGCGGACTTTTCGTTCTATTCAAAATACGGATTCCGCGACTACAGGGGCGGCGGAAGAAGCTCCGGCCGGGAGACAGCGGCGCGCGTGGCTGCTGGGGAAATCGCGAACCAGGTGCTCAAGTCGATTCTGGGAGACATCAATATAACAGCCTACACAGAAAGGGCGGCGGGAATTTCCATCGAGAAAGTCGATTTTTCGGAGATTGAGTCGAATTCATTGAGGGCGGCGGACTCGAAAGCCGCTGAGAAGATGAACGAGAGAATCGAGGAGCTGCGGAAAGCCGGGGATTCGGCCGGTGGAATCGTCGCCTGCAGAGTGACCGGAATCCCGGCGGGACTTGGAGAGCCGGTCTTCGGGAAACTGGATGCGGAACTTGCAAAGGCGATTTTGTCGGTGGGAGCCGTGAAGGGAATCGAATTCGGACTCGGCTTTGACGCCGCCGATTCCACAGGAAGCCGGAACAACGACACGATGAGGTGCAAGGACGGGAAAAAAGTCGAATTCGAGACGAACAACGCAGGCGGCATCATCGGAGGAATCTCCAACGGAAACGACATTTTCTTCAGGGTCGCCGTAAAGCCGGTGCCGAGCATCTTCCGGGAACAGAAGACGATAAGCGTGGACGAAAACGGCACCTTCAACGAAACCGACCTCGTGATCGCCGGACGGCACGATGTCTGCCTCTGCCCAAGAATCGTGCCGGTAATCGAAGCCATGACTGCAATCACCCTCGCCGACCTGCTTCTGCAGAACCGAGCGGCAAGAAGATAGTCAAACAGGCAAAAAAAATCCGCCTTCAATTGGAAAAATCCGAAATTGAAGGCGGATTTGATTTTGTCAAAGCAAATATTCAGCTTATTTCTTTGATTTTGAATCAGCCTCTGCCAATTTGTTGAGCAAAGCATAGTTCGCTGCGATTCTCTCCGCAGATTTCTTTCCGTTTGCTCTTGTAAGCTTTGTGCTTACGCGTGGTCTGAAGCGCTGTGCAAGTCTCATGTTCTCACCTCGTTAAATAAGATTTTATGATTCTAGCAGAAAAACGACTTCTATTGAAGAGACTGCAGGTCAAGTTTGTCGAAACCGGAGACAAGTTCCAGAGCGATTTTCTTGAGTTTCGCCAAGTCCCCTTTCCGCTCGCCCTCGATGTTCATAGGCATCACAGGGTCGTGGAGGCTCAAGCGAAGGAGAATCCAGCCCCTCGCGTCCCCGCCCTTGAAAGAAAGGCGCACGCCCTCGAAATTCTCCGGAAGGTTGTAGCCTTTTGAGACAGCCCTCTTCTTGAACTCCTCAAGCACTTTCTTTCCGTAGTCCTCGAAATCCTCCTCGCGGATTTTGAGCCTGAACTCGCCCTCCTCTCCCGGAATCGCCTTTGGAAAGGCCTCAAGGAATTCTCCAAGTCCAGCACCATCTTTTTTGGCCTCGGCGAGCGCGATTATGATTTTGACGGCAAGGAAAGCCCCATCGTCCAGCGAGTAGTTCTCGCTCAAGGCTCCGTGTCCGCTCGTCTCCATCGCAAGCGGGCAGACGACTCCGCTCTCGTTCAGCTCAATCTGCTTTTCGATTACGTTCTTGTAGCCCCTCTTGAACCTGAAATGCTTCAAGTGGAGGACATCCTCCAAAAAGTATGTCAACCTGTCGGAAGTCACGCTGTCGGTGACTATTGTGCTTCCAGGATATTTCTTTGCGAGAACGGCGGAAATCAAGGCGATTATCGAATCCCTGTTGATTTCGCTTCCGTCCGGGAGAACCGCGCTCATCCTGTCAACGTCGGTGTCGAAAATGAGCCCCAAATCGGCCTTGTTGCGAACGGTCGCATTCTGAATCGCCTCCATCGCTTCTCCGTTCTCCGGGTTCGGGATGTGGTTGGGGAACATTCCGTCAGGCTCAAGGAACTGGCTTCCGGTGGTGTCTGCCCCAAGCGGCTCCAGAACGTCGGTCGCGAAAAAGCCGGAAGCACCGTTTCCGCTGTCCACCACGATTTTCAGGCCGGAAAGCGGCTTTTCAGATTCGGACACGCCGAGGGAAGAGCAGATTGCCGTGCGCAAGTGCTTTGAATAGCGGCCTATCAAATCGTATTTAGACCGCCCGGCACCGCCATCGACATTCTCAACGACTATTGAAGCCGCCATCTCCAAGATTATCGCAATGTCGGCGTGGTCAAGTCCTCCGTTTATGTCAAAAAATTTTATTCCGTTGCGGTTGAAAGGCAGGTGGCTCGCAGTCACCATGACACTGCCCGTGAATTTCGTCTCCTCGAAAACGCAGGACATGAACATGGCCGGAGTCGTAGCCATTCCGCAGTCGACGACCTTCGCCCCCTCGTACGAAAGCCCCTCGGACACGGCGTCAAGCAGCTTCTCGCCGGTTATCCTGGAATCCCGCCCAACGCCGACAACAATCTTGCTCGTGGGAACCTTGTGCTTTATCGAAAGCCAGAACGCGAAGGCGGCTCCAATTTTCCGGGCGACATCCTCGGTCAAATTGACATGCTCCCCCTCGACACCTTCAACGGCGACACCTCGTATGTCGCTGCCATTTTGTAATTTGAATATTTCTTTTTTCGCCATGTTAAAAATTATAGCACATAAAAAAAGGCGCGCTCCAAAAAGTTGAAACGCACCGAAAAAAAACATCAATGAAGAGTCAGATTTTTCTATTTGAGGTTGATAATCGACTTGTCATAGTCGCTCGGTGGGACGTATCCCATGAGCTGCATGAGAGTGGCAGGCCAAGAAGAGATTCCCAAGCCGCTGTTGAGATTCTCGTTGTCGTACTCGCCCTTGTACTCTGGGTCGTAGATGATGCCTGGAACAGGGTTCAAAGAGTGAGAAGTCTTCGCCTTCGGCTCTCCGTTCTTGTCCATCTTCACGGAGCCGTCCTTGTTGTGCTCGTACATGTCGTCCGAGTTTCCGTGGTCGGCTGTGAGACAGAGGATTCCGCCAGCCTCGTCGATGGCCTGCTTCAAGCGTCCGAGCTGCAAATCCATGCCCTCCATAGAGCAGACGACAGCGTTGAACACGCCCGTGTGGCCGACCATGTCTCCGTTCGGATAGTTCAGGCGGATGTGGTCGTACTTTCCAGATTTTATCGCCTCGATTACCTTGTCGGTGATTTCGGCGCACTTCATCCAAGGCCTCTGCTCGAAAGGAACGACGTCAGAAGGAACTTCAACATAGTCCTCAAGCTTCTCGTCGAATTTTCCCTGCTTGTTTCCGTTGAAGAAGTATGTGACGTGTCCGTACTTCTGTGTCTCCGAAATCGCGAGGAGCTTCACGCCCGTCTTAGTGAGGTACTCGCCCATCGTGCGGTCGATGCTCGGCGGGTTCACGAGATACTGGTGAGGGATGTGCGCGTCGCCGTCGTACTCCATCATGCCGGCGTACTCGCAAGCAGGAACTCTCTTTCTGTCGAACCTGTTGAACTCGCTTCCAGCCTCGAAGCAGTTCGTGATTTCAAGGGCGCGGTCTCCGCGGAAGTTGTAGAGGATTACGGAATCTCCGTCCTCCACAGTTCCCACAGGCTTTCCGTCCTTTGCGATTACGAATTCGTGCACGTCCTGGTCCAAGAGGCCGGCGTTCTCGGCGCGGTAAGTCTCAATCGCCTTGGTGGCTGACTCGAACTGGCGGCCCTCTCCAAGGACGTGTGCCTTCCATCCGCGCTCGACCATAGGCCAGTCTGCGTTGTAGCGGTCCATCGTGATGAACATGCGTCCGCCGCCCGAAGCAATCTGGTAGTCGGCATCCTTGAACGAAGCCAAGTATTCCTCAAGCGGAGTGACATAGTTCAGTGCGGAAGTCGGGTCCACGTCGCGTCCGTCGAGCAAGGCGTGCACGCGGATTTTCTTGATTCCTTCCTTGTTGGCCTGCGCGACCATCGCCTTCAAGTGGTCGATGTGGGCGTGGACGTTTCCGTCGGAGACAAGACCGATGAAATGGAGGGAAGAATTCTTGTCCTTCACGTTCTTGATGAGCTTCTTCCAAGTCTCGCCGTCGTACATCAAGCCCGACTTGATGCTCTCGGCGACCAGCTTCGCGCCCTGGGCGAACACGCGTCCGCATCCCATCGCGTTGTGGCCGACCTCGCTGTTTCCCATGTCGTCGTCAGTCGGAAGTCCGACAGCAGTTCCGTGGGCCTTCAACTGTGTGTGCGGGCAGTTCTTGGTGAACCAGTCCAGGTACTTCATCCTGGAAGCCTTGACGGCATCCCCTTCCTCGTATTTTCCATATCCAACTCCGTCCATGATGACAAGGACGACAGGACCACGGCGGCCTTTCCAATTCGGATTCTTCGCCAAAGCATGCATTGTGTCTGCCATGTTCTATACCTCAAAAAAAATTTTAGATTCGTTGTGGAAATAGTACCATTAAACAAATCTTTTATCACGAAAAGACAGAGCCGACCGCCCCCTTGAACGCACGTTTTCTTGAGTTTTCCTCTCAATAAGTATATTTTCTCTCTGACAAGGAAAGTTCTCCACTTAAAAAATGGATTTTTCCACACAATGTTATTACCTCAAAAGTATATTTATAACTTTGCCAAAAGTTTCACAAAACAGTTTGACTGCCATAATTTTTTCATGGACAAAGAGAACGAAAAGAACAGCGCGGAAAAACAGAAGGAGACAATTCCCCAACTCTTCGGAAGGAACGTGAAAGCGTACAGAAAAAAGGCTGGGTTGACGCAGGAGCAGCTTTCGGAGCGGCTCGGCGTTTCCCAGAAGCATCTGTCAATCATAGAGACCGGCACGCAGTTCGCGTCGGCATCGTTGATTGGCAGAATCTCGGAAGTGCTGAACGTGTCGCCGGGGGACTTGTTCGGAGGCTCCAGCAGCGACATGAAAAGGGAAATCGAGAAAACGAGGAGCGTCATTCTGAACACTATAATGAACAGCATGACGCACAGTTTCGCGGGTCTTTCGATGGAGATAGCCGAACTAAAGAGGATTTGCCAGACAGGCAGGAACAGCGGTCTCGATTCCGGCATGGACTGGTGACAGCAAAAACGCCAGCCCCTTTTCCGAGACTGGCGTACATTCTTTCGCTGTGGTGGTTTCGACTGCGCTCAACCACCGAAAAAACTATTCGTTGAACTCGCTTACAAGCACGCTCACCGTAGCATTGGCATCGCCGTAAGTCATGACCAAAAATTTCGATGCCGATACAGAACGGTTTCCTTGTTTTCCGATTTTAGAATTTTCTTTTTGAACAGCACAGTCCACTTTGTCTGACCTTCCGAATAATCCTTTCTTTTGTCAGGAAAAAATGACTTGCAAAAATATTTTCCGTTTTTATTTTTTGAGAGAAACACAAAAATAGGCATTTTCTCTATCTCATTCTTCAGAAGAAATTCTGCTTCAATAACTGAGAAAGCTTGTAATGCCGCATTATATTTGAAAATCGTATCGTTGCTGTCAAAAATCTGCTCCAGCTTCGGCAAAAGAGAAATCCGCTCTTTTATGGAATCATAATTCCTTGAAGACTCTATGTAGCTTGCAGAAATACCGCCAGATTCCAAAAGATTGTAAACCGATTCCGTTGAAAGTTTGAGTCGTGGCAAATCTGTCAAATGCTGTAATCCGGCAATGTGAAAAAAATGTGACTTTTGAAATTCCACTTTCAAAGAGACATTCTTGTTTTTCCGCCCAAGAACGAACTCATACTCAATATCGAGCAAATTTTTAAAAGCATTTTGGGCGGTAAGAATATCAGGCAATTTTTTCTCCATAAAAAAAGCCCTGCACCATTCGCAGAGCCTTTGTTCCGTTTTCGTTCGGCTTTCGCCTAGTTCAGATGAGGTCTACGGAAAACCCTTCAGAGGCTGGCAGAATACTGCTTCTGAACACAATACGCTGCTTTCGCCTAACAAACACTCAAGTTGTCTGCCGCCTTGAATGGCAAGGACTTATTGCATCTAATATACGATAAGCCCTTGCAAAAAATCAAGTGCGACTATTCATTGAACTCGCTTACGAGCGCGCTCACCGTAGCCTTCGCGTCGCCGTAAATCATGACCGTGTTGTCGTTCGTGAAGAGCGGGTTCTCGACACCGGAGAAACCGGTTCCCTTTCCGCGCTTCAGCACGAAGACAGTGCGGGCCTCGTGCGCGTTGACAATCGGCATGCCGTAGAGTGGTGAGCTTTCGTCGTGGATGGCGTCCGGGTTTACGACGTCGTTCGCGCCGATGACGATTGCGACATCCACGTTGCTCATCTGAGGATTCATCTCATCGGCAGTCTTGAGCTGCTCGTACGGAACATTCGCTTCGGCGAGCAAAACGTTCATGTGTCCCGGCATACGACCAGCGACCGGGTGAATCGCGAAGTTCACCTCCGCTCCGTTCTCCTCAAGCTTGTCGCAGAGTTCCTTGACGGCGTGCTGAGCCTGCGCGACCGCCATACCGTAACCAGGAACGAACACGACGTTCTTTGCGGCTTCCAGAATCATGTAGGCGTCTTCCACAGACATGGCCTTCGGTTCCTTCGCAGGACCGGAAGAGCCCTTCTTCTTTGAGCCGCCGAAGCTCTTGAAAAGGAGAGCGCCGAATGTGCGGTTCATAGCCTTACACATAATCAAAGTCAAAATCAAGCCTGAAGCACCGACGAGACAGCCGGAAACAACCAAAACCGTGTTGTTGATTGCGAAAAAATATACAAAGGGGGAAGTCTCCCCCTCGCTCCAATACCACTCACTACGCGGAAATGCCCAAGCAAGCTTTGTCACTTCCTCTCCGTTCGGGTATTTCCGCTACTCCCTCTGCGGGGACACCCCGCAACGCCCCGAAAAAAAGGTAAAATTGCTTCGCGATTTTCTATCATACCCACCCAACCCACCCCGATTTTTTTTACAAAAAATAAATTTCCCCCACAAAACCTCAAATCTATGCTACGATATAATATCCCATACACAGGAGGCAGAACATGGCGGCGATGCTACTCAGACAGCAAGTGATAGATTATGTTGACCAGCTTGATGACGAAAAGACAGAACTCGTGCTTGTGTTCGCGCAGTCTTTGATGAATACAAAACCGACTTTACAAAACTCAAAAACTCCCGCCGAACGGATTGTAGCGGCAAAAGCCCTCGCCGAACTTGAAACCATGAGTTTTACCCCAAAGGCAAAAATCAGCCTTGATGGGCGAAAAGAACGCGCCGAAGCCCTGTGGAGAAAATATGAAAGTCTTTCTTGATACGAACATTCTGCTCGACTATCTTCTCAAACGCCAGCCGTTTTATGAACCCGTCAAGAAAGTGTTTGATATGTGCCTGTTCAAGATTGACGGCTGTATCACGCCCCATTCGCTCATCGATGTTTTTTACATGCTCAGCGAGCGGACGAATGCCCCTGCCGAATATTGCAGGGAAACGGTTCTAAAACTCCGTGCCGTCCTGTCCGTGATTCCTGAAAATGACGACCGAGTTTTTGCGGCGGCACGGAATACCGAGTTCGGCGATTTTGAGGATTCCATGCAGAACGAATCCGCAATGTTTGCGGGCGTTGATTATATCATCACGCGCAACAAGAAAGATTTTGAAAACTCGACGATTTCTGTTGTTACGCCAGAGGAATTTTTGTCCCTCTTTTAATTCGAATTGTTTTATTGATTGCAAAATAGTTTGGCATTCCTCTCGGGTCAGGCTTTTCGGGGTTCCGCGCTCTCGCGCTTCATTGCCTACGGCAATGCCTTCGCCGCCCCTACAATCCTTAACGCATTGGCTAAGTAATAGATTGCTCAAATATAAAAACGCTGTCCTTGTAACAGAATTATGTCAGAAGAAATATCCTCATTCTGAGCTGGGAGGCTCAACTATTACAAGGACAGCAGAAATTACGCTTTCATACTTTTCCCAAAACACGACGCAAATTTTCTAAAACTCGAAGTTTGGACTAATTAGTACTGCGTTCGATTATTTCTTTGCAATACCTGTTTCGCAAGGGAACTTGCGTATGCCATGATTTCTTTTTCGTGCAAGCCGGCAAGTTTTCCCGCGACCAGTCCTGCCGTATACGCATCTCCTGCACCAAGAACATTTGAACAGTTTTTCGGCTCGACTTTATGAAAAACACTTGCAGTCGGAGAAATGAAAACGGAACCGTCCTTGCCAAGCGTCACAAACGTCTGTGATATGGGCAGTTTTTGCATTTTTGATATTATCGCATCAATGTCGGCAGAATCTTCCAAGCCGCAGAGCAGACAGGCTTCTTGCCTATTCAATTTCAGGACGGAGACATACGGAAGAATCGGCAACACTTTTTTACAGAGCGTGTCAGATGTGCCATCGCAAAATATGGGAATTTTGCTGTTCTTTGCAAGAAACGCAAGGCTCTCATCTGGAAGGTTCAAATCAATTATCAACGCCTCATATTTGTTTATCATGTCGATTTTCGGGTGAAGCGTTTCCGGCGTAAGTCGCTGGAGCATGGACATCTGCTCGATGCCATAATGTCCGCTCGGCGATATCGTCTCAACGAAATACGAGTCCCAATTTTCAGCAAACAGGGAATCGGAAAAATCGATAGCGCGAGATTTCAGTTCATTCTGCGCGGATTTTCCTATAGGGTCGTTGGAAAGAACGGATATGAAACTGCAACCGCACAAGTCATACTCTCGTAACTGTCGCAAGATGTTATATGTGACCCCTCCAAATCTATTCTGAATGCGACCTCGGCGGGCTTTGTCATTGCTCAATTCCTCTTCGATACGGGAAATGAGGACAAAGCACATATTGCCTATGCCTATGATGTTGTGCATGATAATTCTCCTTTGTTTAGAATTTATGCGACTGTATCGTCGTAAATCGGTATGACCGTATTTTTTGTGCCATCATCGGTTTCTGAGACAATCCATTGCAATGAATTCGGAAAGGATTTTGTTGGTTCACAAAGCGAAGCGGTTTGAATCGTCCTGTACCCAAAATCATTGTCGCACAGAATATCCAAATCGTAATTCCTTGTGTCGTTTTTAATGGAAAAACGAGTGTTGCCACAGCGTAAGTCGCACAATCCAAGCTCGCCAAAGCATGCGCGGGTATATCCCAGTGCAATTTTCTTGGAGCCGATTGCCTGAATTTTCATTCCATGATGATTCAACTTCAGATAATAGTCGAAAGAAAGTTCCGGATGAATCGCAATCGCTGTTACATTGTTCTCTGCTAAAAACCGCAACGCCGTGTCGTTCCATGCGTTCATCGTATAATCCGCCCAGATTTCTCTAAAATCGCGTGTTTTTGCCGTATGCAGCTGGGAGATTTTTGTGATAACGACATTGCGTCCTTTCAGTTTTTCGAGCACAGAACCGATTGCACCAGAGAAATCCAAAATCGGAAGCTTATAAAATATTCTGGCATTTCTTGTTCGTCCGCTTGCTTCGGCGGCTAAAAGCGCA
>FLNX01001810.1_pt1 | contig 50040 bp, 34 predicted proteins | sample 1140341 | NCBI WGS metagenome assembly FLNX01 (sample SAMEA3878208, study PRJEB12797) | bioreactor metagenome | biome: Moose rumen | place: Sweden | collected 2011-10
AGAAGAAAATCCAGCCGCTTTTCGACTTAGAGAAACTCATGACGCATTTTGGGTGACGCATCGACGAAGTCAGGACATCTTCATCTGCCAGTGTCGAGACCATCCCTGTGGAGATTAGGAAATGCGTCCCGTATCTGCGCTCCGCTAAATGATAAAGGAGATCCCGCATCGAGTGCGGGATGAGAGGTAAAAGATTCTTCATTCTTCACTCTTCATTTTTTTGTTTGTTTTTTTTGGGTGTTTCGTTCTTTTTATGTACTTTTGCGGATAGCTAATAAAGAAACATTATGCAAACAAGGTGTCATTATTCGGTACTTATCCACGAACAGGCTAAGAAATATGGTTCCAAACCAGCATTGACATTCCGTAATTTCGGAAGTCTTAAATGGAAAAGTGTGTCATGGAACCAGTTCTCAATGCGCGTAAAGCAGGTTTCTAACGCATTACTGAATGTAGGATTGAAGCCTCAGGAGAAAATAGCTGTATTTGCACAAAACTGTATACAATACCTGTATACTGACTTCGGAGCGTATGGAGTTCGCGTCATCTCCATTCCGCTCTATGCCACAAGCTCAGAGCGGCAGATACAGTTCATGATTAATGATGCAGAGGTAAAGTTCCTGTTTGTTGGTGAACAAGAGCAATATGACAAAGCACATCGAATCTTTCCACTTTGTCCTTCACTCGAGCGTATCATTGTCTTTGACTCCAGTGTACGCATCTCTACCCATGACCCGTACGCCCTTTACTTTGAGGACTTCCTGAAACTTGGCGAGGACTTCCCGAGACAGTCGGAGGTAGAATACTTATGGAAGCAAGCCAACTATGATGACATTTGCAATATCCTATATACCAGTGGAACCACTGGCGACTCCAAAGGTGTCATCCTTACATACGCCCAGTATGACGCAGCAATGGAAGCCAATGGAAAATGCGTTCCTGTCACCGACAAAGACCGCGTCATCAATTTCTTGCCATTGACACATATCTTTGAGCGCGGATGGTCATATCTATGTCTCTCTGTCGGCGCAGAGCTTATTGTCAACACCTACCCAAAGGAAATCCAGGAGTCTATGCGACAGACTCATCCCACATGCATGTCATCCGTACCACGCTTTTGGGAAAAGCTGTATGCCGGTGTGCAGGAGAAAATCGACAATTCCAGTCCTGCCAAGCGTAAGCTCTTCATGCACGCATTGGCTGTAGGAAAGAAGCGTAATGTCGACTATCTCAGCCATGCCAAGAGTGTTCCCCTCCACTTAGAGATGGAATACAAATTGCTTAACAGCACCGTGCTGAGTCTCGTACGTAATCAGATTGGTCTCACCAATCCCAATATCTTCCCGACTGCCGGCGCTTACGTGTCACCTGAGGTAGAGGAGTTCGTACATAGCATTGGTCTGAAGATGGTTGTAGGATATGGTCTCACAGAGAGTCTGGCAACAGTGTCTTGCGACCACCTTGACGAAGGGTACACGATAGGTTCGGTAGGCAGACCTATTGAGGGCATACAGATAAAGATTGGCGAGAACGATGAGATTCTGCTCAAGGGTCCTACTATCACAAAAGGTTACTACAAGCGTGACACCACAAATGCCGCAGCCTTCGATAAAGACGGGTTCTTCCATACAGGAGATGCCGGTTATCTGAAGGATGGGGAGCTGTTCCTAACAGAGCGTATCAAGGATTTGTTTAAGACTTCCAATGGCAAATACATCGCTCCACAGATGGTAGAAGGACTTTTATTGGTTGACAAGTTCGTAGAGCAGGTAGCTGTCATTGCCGACCAACGTAAGTTTGTATCTGCACTCATTGTACCGGAATACCGTATCCTTGAGGAATGGGCAAAAGACAATGACATAAGGTTTAAGGACCGTGAGGAGCTCTGTGCCAACAAGCAGGTGAATAAGATGATGGCAGACCGCATAGAGACGCTGACACAAGGTCTTGCCAGCTATGAGAAAATCAAGAAGTTCACACTCTTGGCGCACCATTTCTCAATGGAGCAAGGTGAGCTTACCAATACCCTGAAGCTCAAGCGTCCTGTCATATACAAGAACTTCAAGGAGCAGATTGACAGTATGTACGAAGAAAACTAAGAAACAGTAATGATTACAGCAGACCAACTGAAAGATGTGATGGAACGCGCCGATGCGTTGTATCGCTATCTCAATATAGAACAGAAAAAGGTAGAATACGAAGAGGAGCAGCTCCGGACACAGGCTCCTGACTTTTGGGAAGACCCCAAGAGAGCACAGGAGCAGATGAAAAAAGTAAAAGGAATCGGCAAGTGGATTACCGGCTACCAAGAGGTACGCCAGTTAGCCGACGAGCTGCAGCTGGCTTTCGACTTCTACCATGATGATATGGTTACTGAGGAGGAGGTTGACTCAGACTATTCCAAGGCGATAGCAGCAATAGAAGACCTTGAGTTGAAAAACATGCTTCAACAGGAAGAAGACCCGATGGATTGTGTCTTGAAAATCAACTCTGGTGCCGGCGGCACAGAGAGTCAGGATTGGGCACAGATGCTCATGCGTATGTATATGCGCTGGGCTGAGGCACATGGCCATAAGGTCACCATTAGCAACCTACAGGATGGTGATGAGGCTGGAATAAAAAGCGTCACTATGGAGATTGAAGGCGGGGAATATGCCTACGGCTATCTCAAGAGCGAGAATGGCGTCCATCGTTTAGTACGTGTATCACCGTTTAACGCACAAGGAAAGCGCATGACCTCCTTTGCGTCGGTATTTGTATCACCGTTGGTTGATGACACGATAGAGGTGTATGTAGACCCAGCCAAGCTGTCGTGGGATACGTTCCGCAGTAGCGGTGCCGGTGGTCAGAATGTAAACAAGGTGGAGTCTGGTGTTCGTCTGCGCTATTGGTACACCGACCCCGACACTGGTGAGGAAGAGGAGATTCTCATTGAGAACACTGAGACACGCGACCAGCCAAAGAATAAGGAACGGGCAATGACGTTGTTGAAGTCACAGCTCTACGACCGTGCCATGAAAAAGCGCTTGGAGGCTCAGGCAAAGATTGAGGCATCAAAGAAAAAGATAGAATGGGGTAGTCAGATAAGAAGCTATGTTTTCGATGACCGCCGCGTCAAGGATCACCGCACAAACTATCAGACGAGTGATGTCGACGGAGTGATGGACGGTAAAATCGATGATTTCATCAAAGCATACCTCATGGCGTTTCACTAAATGGATAAGGGTGAGAGGAGATCCCGCATCAAGTGCGGGATGAGGGAGAGAAGTGAGAAAGATTTTAAATAAAAACCTAAAATAAAACCATTATGAGTAAGAAAGTAAATGCAAAAAGAGTTGCTTACCAGCAGAAGCAGGAACAAGAAGGTAAGAAAGTCGTTAACTGGATATTCGGAGTATTGGTAGTACTGGCGATTATCTTTATGATCTATTCTATCATCAGCTGATGAGCGGTCTTGAGATTGAGAGAAAGTTTCTGGTGCACAAATCAAAAGACTGGAAACAACTGTCGTATGCGTGCAGCCATATCCAACAAGGGTATATGGCTGCCGTCAATACGGTGCGAGTAAGGATTCGTGACGAAAAAGGTTACCTTACAATAAAAGGTCCGTCGCGCAATGGTGGTATGACCCGATATGAGTTTGAGAAAGAGATCACGCTCGACGAGGCGCGCCATTTGTTAGAACTTTGTGAGCCTGGCATAATTGACAAACACCGTTATCTGATATCATACGGCGACCACACCTTTGAAGTTGATGAATTTCATGGCGACAACGAAGGACTTATAATGGCAGAGGTTGAACTAAAAGAAGAGAACGAAGAGTTCAAAAAGCCTGATTTCATCGGTATAGAGGTTACCGGCGACCGTCACTTCTACAATTCCCACTTGCGACGCAATCCTTTCAGCCTTTGGCGTGACATGCTGCCAGAAGAATACAGATAAAGCCCAGTGCAGAGCCCGTGGCATCCGCAAGGAAGTCCATCCATTCTCCACTTCGCATACCATTTGTACAATAAGCCTGAACTAACTCTATGAGACCGCCCATGCATGCCGGCAATATAAATATTATCAGCAACCTGTGGTGCCAGACTCCTGCCTGTGGTGAGAGTCTGACAAGACGCCCTCCCCTACGAGCTCGCCAATCCTCAACCCCAATCGTCAGACTGAGAACCAGATAAAAGGCTATATGTGTCCATTTGTCAATCATCGTGACATCAGACAGTGGTGTTTCCGGAACAGGGATAAGACACAACACCCAAATAGCGACAGTCAGCAACAGCGAAAGAGGGTATTTCCTTACAAAATTGATAGAAAAACGCATGTTTCATTATAATTTTGATGCAAAAGTAAATATAATTTTATAATTTTGCAACCGTAATAATTGGAATTTCTCATGACGCAATCAGAAAGAGCAAGTTTTGGAAGCAAATTAGGAGTAATCCTCGCCACTGCTGGCGGAGCAGTCGGATTAGGTAACGTATGGCGCTTTCCATACATGGCTGGACAGAACGGCGGGGCGGTATTTATCATTATCTATCTGGTATGTGTCCTGCTGTTAGGTATTCCTTGTATGATAAGCGAGTTTATTATTGGACGCCATGGAGCCTCCAATACGGCAAGGGCTTACGAACAGCTGTCAAATGGCACACCATGGAAATTGGTTGGCTATCTTGGAGTGCTCACAGGTTTTCTTATCACTGGCTATTATGCCGTCGTTTCCGGTTGGTGCCTCCAGTATGTCTATGCCTCTGCCATGACAGAGTTAAAAGGAGATCCACAGTTTATCACCCATTACTTTGAGAATTTCTCTCAAAATCCCCTACTTCCAATCTTCTGGACTGTCGTAATACTGTTTGTCACATGCTTTGTAATTGTAAGAGGTGTGCGTGGCGGTATAGAACGCGCGTCCAAGCTGTTGATGCCAGTGCTGTTTATACTCCTGCTCATAGTGGTAGTGGCATCATGTCTCCTACCTGGCGCCGAGAAAGGTATAAAGTTCCTGTTCCACCCGGATTTCAGTAAGCTGAGCAAAGACCTGTTTCTCAGTGCATTAGGGCAGTCCTTCTATTCGCTAAGTATCGCAATGGGATGCATCTGTACATACGCATCATACTTTAACCGTCATACCAATCTGCTTAACTCAGCATTACAGATCTCATTGGTAGACACTGTTATTGCCATCCTTGCCGGATTAATGATTTTCCCTGCGGCATTCTCCGTCGGTGTCAACCCAGACAGCGGACCGTCGCTCATCTTCATCACCCTGCCAAACGTCTTCCAACAGGCATTCTCCGGCATTCCGGTAGTGGGATATGTCATTTCCATCATGTTCTACGTACTATTGTCATTAGCCGCACTTACGTCATTAATATCATTGCATGAGGTAAGCACAGCCTTCCTTTCTGAGGAGTTCCATCTCTCCAGGAAGAAAGGAGCGATATTTGTAACCGTGACATGTGCGATTATCGGTGCTCTATGCTCACTGTCGTTAGGCAAGTCGGACATACTCACTATTGGCGGAAAGTCCCTCTTCGACATTTTCGACTTCGTTACTGGTCAGATATTCCTTCCGATAGGCGGTTTCCTTACCTGTATATTCATAGGTTGGTATGTACCAAAGAAGCTTGTACGCGATGAGTTTACCAACTGGGGTACTATCAGCGGAAGTTTCTTCGGTGCTTTCCTGTTTCTTGTAAGATTCGTTTGTCCTATTGCGATTGCCGCAATATTCTTGCACCAGTTAGGGATATTATAAAAAGTTAATGATATATGGCAGACAACAGAGCGAATTTCGGTAAGATCGGTGTTATTCTGGCAACAGCAGGGAGTGCTGTAGGCTTAGGTAACATCTGGCGTTTTCCGTTCATGACAGGTCAGAACGGCGGAGCAGCCTTTATCCTAATATATATCGCCTGTGTCTTTATCCTGGGTATTCCCGGCATGATCTGTGAGTTCATTGTTGGGCGCCATGGAGCCTCTAATGCCGCCCGTGCCTATCAGCGCATGACAAGTCATGGGGGAATAATCGGCTATATGGGTGTCTTCACCGCAATGATTATCCTGGGATTCTACTCGGTTGTGGCAGGTTGGTGTCTTCAGTACCTCACGGCATCAATAGGCGGGCATATACATGGTGATGCCGCTTTTGTGAAAGACTATTTTGCATCATTCTCCAGTGACGCCTCAAAACCGGCATTATGGGCAATAGGCTTTGTGGTGATCACCCATCTCGTCATTACCCAGGGAGTGCGCAACGGCATAGAGAAAGCCTCAAAGTTACTGATGCCCACATTATTTATATTACTTATAATAATCGTCGTGGCATCATGCATGTTGCCAAATGCTATTGAAGGTGTAAAGTTTCTGTTCATGCCAGACTTCAGTAAGGTGACTGGAAACGTGTTCCTTGAGGCACTCGGACAAGCGTTTTTCTCTTTAAGCCTCGGCACGGCATGCCTATGTACCTATGCCTCATATTTCAGCAAGAAAACCAATTTGTTCAAGTCGGCAGTACAGATTGCCAGTATCGACTGTATCATCGCTATTCTTGCCGGACTGATGATCTTCCCGGCTGCGGCGTCTGTAGGGGTACAGCCCGACAGTGGACCATCCCTGATATTCATCACACTTCCAAATGTGTTCCAACAAGCTTTCGCCGGCATTCCCGCCGTGGGATATATCATCTCTATCCTCTTCTATGCTTTGCTGGCTTTAGCAGCACTCACCTCTACAATCTCCATGCATGAGATAGGAACCGCATTTTTCCAGGAGGAGCTGCGCTTCTCACGAAGCAAGGCTGCTATGATAGTTACAATAGCATGCTCTTTGATAGCTGTAGTTTGCTCACTGTCGGTAGGTGCGTGTCCTGACTTAAAAGTCCTCGGACTCTCGGTAATGGATTTCTGCGACAGTCTCACCGCACAATATCTCTTACCTGTAGGGGCATTCCTGACCTGTCTGCTTATAGGGTGGGTTGTTCCACAGAAGGTCGTACGTGATGAGTTCACCAACTGGGGGACGCTACCGTCTACATACTATAAAGGATGGTTGTTCCTTGTGCGATATGTCAGTCCGATATGCATCATAGCGATTTTCGCTCACCAGATGGGGTTCTTGTAACAAGTCTGCCGTCTGTGACAGCAGACTCATAGACCGACAACAGACCGTCAATTCTATCTAAAACACATCATACTATGAACATCAAGGAATTTTTCTATTTTCAAAAGTCTGACCGTCAGCTGTTATTATTACTGCTGACCATGGGCGTGTTAATCGCTACATTGTTTGTAATTGCCGGGAATGATGATACCATGACCGCTCCATCACCTTCCGACTCAACCGCTGCCGCCAACCACTCTCCAATGGACGGTTTCCGCCAAGAACACTATCCGCGCAGATACCCGCAAGGAAGATATACACATCTCAGCAGGCAGCATGATATAAGATATGCGGTGCCTACGGAGAGTGAGGGACATCTTTTCGCATTCGACCCAAACACGGCAGACAGCACCGCATTGTTACTATTAGGGTTAAAGCCATGGCAAGTCAGGAATATATATAAATTTCGCGCCAAAGGGGGAATATACCGATCTCCCGATGACTTTGCCCGCCTTTACGGTCTTACTGTCGGACAGTTCAAACGGCTAAAGCCTTACATACACATCTCATCTGACTATCTGCCTGCGACAGCAATGGCAACGCCACGGCAACCATATAGCTATCACGACCGTGACACTATGCGTTATCCTGTAAAGCTCAAGCCAACGGAGAAAATCGTCCTTAACACCGCCGACACCACAATGTTGAAAAAAGTACCGGGAATAGGGAGCAGCTGGGCACGTGCCATCATTGGATATGGAGAACGGTTAGGTGGCTATACACGTGTAGAGCAGTTACTTGACTTTGAGGATTTCCCTAAGGATGCGATTCAATATTTTATTGTGAGAGAGCCTCATCCCCGAAAAATCAATCTGAATACACTGTCACTGAGCCAGCTCAAAAAGCACCCATACATAAGTTATTATCAAGCAAAAGCTATCATAGACTATAGAAGGTTGAAAGGCAACCTCACAAGTCTTGAACAGCTTCGTCTCTTGAGAGACTTCACGCCGGAGAGTATAGAGCGTCTCACCCCATACGTGGAGTTCTGACAGTTTATAAGCTAAACCATCATTTTATCGGGAAATCAAACCATGTTGACGGAAAAGGTTCATTGGCAAGGGTGAAGTGCCACCACTCATTCTTATATGGCTTAAAGCCATGCTTCGTCATTGCCCGTTGCAACATCAACCGGTTCTTGTTGTGCGCCTCGGTAACTTTCCCTCCACTATATGAGCCCATGAACATGGTGTGTGAGGCAGGACCGAAGAAGTCAAAATGACTACCCATGTCAACTTCCTCTTTGGTGTCCTTATAGCATATCGTCATGTCTATAGTACTGCCCTTGCTATGTCCAGATCTTCTTGCTACATACGTAGGAAACAATTTTTTCTTGCTTAGCGTGGGATAATAATCAGCTTTCATCTTCTGGTCTGAGGTTTGTGACCATCTTACAAAATGGCTCACGGCACGTTGAGGACGGTATGCGTCAAAAATCTTTATGACATATCCTTGCTCCCTCAGGTCATCAGCGACGTTCTTCAGCGCCACCGCAGCCTCTTTCGACAGAATGGCACGGTTTGCCTCGTAGCCGTCAGCCCTGGCACCCATAAAGTTGTTTGTGGTGAAGTATCTTAAATCCTCTATCAAATCGGGAATATAGTCTTTGACATATACGAAACCATTATGTGGGACACTTAGACTGTCCCTCAGACCACCACTCTCCGGCTCCTGTGCCTTGACATCACCAGACAAGACCACAAGAAGCATAAAAGTAAGAAGTGACAATTGCCTTAACCTCATAAAAAACTATTGCTTATAACGACATTTATAGAGAACAAAAGTAAAAAGAAATCATCATCATACTTCCGTACGACGGCATCTTTTATGCTTTTTTTTAATCTAAGCGTTGTTTTTATTGTTTATTCAAAAATTAGTTCGTACTTTTGCAGAGAATACATATAACAAACTTAACAGACAAGGCATTGTCTAAATATGAACTTAATATCCATTCCCATGAGCAGACAGAAACTTTTATCAACATTACTGGCAATTATGATGATGCTCCCGGCAGGGGCACAGAGTCTCAACAACTATTTTCTCAGTTATCTTACCCACACCGGATTCTCAAGCTATAGCTGGATGTATGAGCCGATGAAGACGGACTTACAACGGGCAAATCTCAAAGGTAACGTCGCAAAAGTGGTGATGGATGTTACAGACAAGACCGGTATGGTTGGCGAAGAGCACAAAACAGACACCATATTTTACAACACGCAAGGCAATATAAGTCATATCGGTGAGACTCATTCCAGGATTGGCAACCCCAACATCGCAATGAGGCCAGACCAGACGATATACGAATATGACGCACAGGGAGGACTCATCCGTTATACATGGTGGACGCTAAGTGAGAATATAAATGGTGATAACTTGCAGCAACATATACATACAGTTACCAGAAACGCACAGGGAAACCCAGTAAAATGTGTGTATCGCTCATATAGCAAAGAGAAAGACGGCTCATGGAAGGAGTTTGGAACCAAGAACAAGCTTGAGTGGTCATTCGGATATGATGCCAACGGACAGCTCATATCCGGGCGCGACGAGGTGCAGGACATGGCACTAACCTACCGTAACGGACAGCTCATAAAGGCACAGGCTGAGGGTTCCAAGCCCCTCACATATAACTACGATGCCGAAGGACGGCTAACAGGCGTCAGGTTCTTTATTATAGACGGTATGGATGAGCCTGAGCCTTACGAGAATGTCATGACAATCAGCTATGATGCCAACGGCAACATAACCAAGGCTACAAAGGAGTTATGGGCGACAACTGAGAAATGGGTGCGTAAAAAACTTGAAGACAAAACCACATACGACTTCACCTATACCTTTGACGAGCAAGGAAACTGGACCAAAGCCGTGATGTACTGGAAGGATACTTACAATCAGCGCACCATGGGTATAACCATTAAGCGCACACTGACATATAGGTCTTCCATCGGTTCACAAGACGACAAGGCTGAGGTGACGCAACAGCAGCCAAGCACCTTGTCAGAGGAAGAGCTTGAGAGTCTCATAAGCCTTGCCGGAAAGCTCAATGACATACCCACGCTACAACAAATTAAGGAGACTCTACTGCAAAGAGGATTTGAATACGAACAGACATACGACTATTTCATCTCGTTCACTAAAGGAAAGGATATATACGGACAAGCTACAAGAAGTTCTTTTAAGGATCTCAACTCGATAACTCTCGAATGTCCCTACGATATTGATGTGGTAAGACAAATCGCCACCCGACTGGGATATAAGTTTAAGGAGACCCAGGAAAAAATATTTGAGGGCAAGCAACTAAAAATCTATGTCTATCAGAAAGGTAAGACCTTGGTTTCTTTCATCTGGCTGCCTGAGCTGAATATCTCCGGAGGAATGAAGTTTACCAGTTTGTAAAGGTTAGAGGTATAATATTGCCTCGTTACCCATATTGAAGAGTAAGTCAAGGATACTCATGTTGGGAAGGAAGCCATGTCTATGTCGGAACACCTGATAGTAAGGACGTGGCTGGAAGTCATCATCCTGCAAAGGATGTTTTGGACGTATCACATCCCTATAGTCACGCACCCCATGAAGGGGTGCTTTGTTATATTCCTTGGTCAGACTAATCTGCGGTTGTATGTCGAGCAACTCACACATCTTATGCGTTATCTCAAGATTGAGATCGAAAAGGAAGTCCCATGAACGTTCGAAGAACGGACGGAGGTCATCAATGTAATAGTCAAAGAACGGGCTCTCACCATAAGCGGCAAGCAGAGCATTCCAATGCAAATGTCGCCAGTTGCCATGATTACTTATACGTATATCGCGGATAGTCTGCCGTCTGTGGCGGCAGACTCTTAGACCAGGTTTTATCAGACTTCCGCCGCAGACGGAAGTCTGTTGTATATTTAAAGTCGTGCCATGCTCCACTGGCACAGACAGAGTCTGTGTGCCATTAGCTGTCGCTATGACACACCTGTTACGATATGTCTGTTTAATGAACGACTCATGTTGTTCCAGCAATACATGTTCAGACCGGTACAGTTTCTGATACCACTGCACCGGTCCGAAATATGTTGTACTGAGAAGTGTCATACAGTTCTTCAAAAGGTTTGCTACTTGATATTGTCAACCCAACGGAAGAGACGTCCCCAGCGTATGCCGCCAAGTCCACCTCTGTCTGGGTCAGACGACCACCAGATAAACAATGGCTTACCTACGATATGGTCTTCCGGCACAAATCCCCAGTAACGAGAGTCGGCAGAGTTATGTCTGTTGTCTCCCTGCATCCAATAGTAATCGAGCTTGAATGTATAACTGTCGGTTTGCTTACCATTAATAAATATTTGCTCACCCCTTACCTCAAGGTCATTATCCTCATATACTCTGATACAACGCTCGTATACAGGCAGGTTCTCCAATGTCAACTTTATGCTCTCGCCTTTCTTTGGAATCCATACCGGTCCATAGTTGTCACGTGTCCATCCCGTAAAGGCATTCAAAGGATAGTTCGGTCCGGAATAAATATCCTTGTCGGTAACCGGCTTTACCTTCTTGGCTATACCCCGTTTTTTGAGTTGTTTTGCGGCATTCTTGGTAAGAGGCATGTAACCGTCATACTTCTGGAGCACAGACGGGTTGAGCACCTGACCGTTTTCCACATCACCGCTATGCAGCCTTGACAGGCAAGTGACATCCTCCTCGCTGATGCCCAGTTCCTTTCTCAAGTCTGAATATTCCTCTCCAAGCAGTTGAGAGACAGACAAGTTGTTTAGCTTCACAAAGTAAGTGTACTGCACATTGTCTGGTTCCTTATTTGCTTTCCCATCAAGATACACAACCTTATCTTTGATTTGTAAGGTTTGTCCCGGCAGTCCCACGCATCGTTTCACATAGTTCTCACGCCTGTCAGTAGGTCTGGAGTCAATGACACCATACTCCTGTTGGTTATTCACGAGGTATTTCCGTCCCTCCTCATACGCGTTTTCAAAGAACTCCCTCTGCTCACGTGTCGTCATCGCCTTCAGGTTGATGTTCGGATTCTGTTGCATGAGCAAAGCCTCACCAATGGTATAAACCATCTGGTAATAGTCGTTAGCCTGATAACGCTCATCGGTACAGATGGTATCACCCGCCGGATAATTGAATACCACGATGTCGTTAAGCTCCACATTGCCTAATCCCTTCACACGTCTGTAATCCCAATGCGGCCATTCAATATACGACTTACACCTGAACAGCGGCATGGTATGTTGTGTCAACGGCATAGTGAGCGGAGTCTGCGGTATGCGCGGACCATAGCTTACTTTTGACACGAAGAGGTAGTCTCCTGTAAGCAATGATTTCTCAAGAGAGCTCGATGGAATCACATAATTTTGAAAGAAAAACAGATTTATGAAATACACTGCCACCAATGCGAAGACTATGGCATCAACCCATGACATTACAAACCTCACAGGGCTCTCAGCATCCTTCCACCACTGCCACCGTATTTTCTTAGTAATATATGCATCGAAGATAAATGGAACGACAATAAGTCCCCACCAACTCTTCACCCAATACAGGAACAAAAGGAACAGAACCAGTACTATAATGAACTTAGTCCATTGCCACTTTGGGTTGAGCTTTGCTTTTTCCTTGTCAATCATTGTTTTTTCTATTTAATAATTTGAAGTAAGAACTCAGAACTCTTTAAACCTTTAAACTTTAAATTCTCAAAAGACTAAAAACTAAACATATCTGAGATGGTGAGCAAGCCATTGTGATTTGCCGTATATTCAGCCGCAAGAACAGCTCCAAGCGCAAAGCCTTGGCGACTATGTGCATCATGGGTGATAGTAATCTGGTCTGCCTCAGAGTTATATGTTATGCTATGTATGCCAGGCACCTCATCACGGCGTACACTGTCTATGGCGAGATCGCCCTCCTTAGGCTCGTTTTCCACCACGACAGTACCATCAGGCTGAGTCAGAGTACCGAGAGTCCATTGTTGCTTACGGTCAAGACGCTCCACAATCTCCTCCGCCAAGGTAATACCCGTTCCGCTTGGATGGTCGAGCTTATGGATATGATGTGTCTCCTCCATCCGCACGTCATACTGTGGGAATCCGTTCATGATATTTGCCAGATAGCGGTTTACTGCGGAGAAGATAGCTACACCGATGGAGAAGTTGGATGCCCAGAAGAGTGTCTGACCTCCCTCGGTACACATCTTCCTTACCTCATCGCCGTGATCCTTCATCCATCCTGTAGAGCCACTGACCACCTTGACGTTTTTTGCGAATGCCTTTAGATAATTACCGTATGCTGCCTGCGGTGCGGTGAACTCTATCGCCACATCAGCGGATGCGAAAGCCTCACTCTCAAAATCCTGCTGGTTGTCAATGTCTATGATACTTACTATCTCATGTCCCCGACTGAGCGCAATCTGCTCAATCATCTTACCCATTTTACCGTATCCTATTAATGCTATTTTCATTTCTTACTATTTTACAATAAACTTAATCGTCCCTGATGATTTCCTAATGATATAGATACCCTTGTCAAGTCCCTCCAAGGTAACAGCGTCCTTTCTCACAAGCACACCGTTGGCAGTATAGATGTCAGCGGTAGCGTCATTACCCAAGAGAATGCCTTTTACAGCCGTAGGCTCTGCCACTCCAGAGATAATAAGCTTCGCCTCCGGACCGTAGCTAAGCTCGTAACAGTCGTCAGAGCCTCCGCTGAGCGTCATCACATACTCCCCTTCCGGACTGTCGTATGTAGCCTCACATACTATTGTCGGAGCCACATCAATCATACTTGCGTCATCGTCAAAGAGGAAGCCGTTGTATGCCAGCGTAAACTCCGGGTCGTTCTCATATTGTTTACGGGTATAGCTCTCCTCGGCAAAGCTGACTGCCAGCGGTGCTCTCTGTACTACGAGATACCCATCGATGTAATCGACGTTTTCCGACGTGATTGTTCCTGGACTGATAGTGATGGCATAGCGACCGGCAGGCGATGACGGTATGGCATTACACGTGAGCACTGGCGTACCATCCACGGCATCACCGTCCACGGTATAAGTGAACTCAGGATTCTCCTCACCATAGACACGTATGAGGTTACGTACCTTCACACTCGTTCCATACTCGCTGATATTAGAGAAATCCTTCCATTGGACTGTGCGCTGATACCTTGTCTTATAGCCTCTGGGGACAGATAACACACAACTACCAAGTGTCATACCAGTGAACACATTAGCCCCGCCGAGAGCTATCGGTTCCTTGTGACTGGTACGCAACTCCGTTATGCCAGCCGCACCGTAGAAGCACTCCTTCTCTATCAGCTGTATTGACTTCGGCAATGTCACCTTAGAGACTTTTGAGCATCCAGAGAAAGCACATTCCTTAAGTATTGTGGTACCTTCAGGTATTTCCAAGTCACCCGTCTTACTACACAGGACGGCTATAATCTCCGTCTTATCAAGATTCCAGACAATATCATTCTCAAGAACGAAATCTGCGTCAGCGGCAGGCACGAGCTCTACTGTCTCAAGCTGAGGACACCATCCTAATGCTCCTGCGCCATAATGCCGGATATTCCCCGGCAGTCTCACGTCTTTAAGGAAAGACATTCCATAGAACGCCTTCACTGGCAGCTCATTGTCTGTCGTGGTATAGGTCTGCGCACCGTCTTTCAGATAATACTCTCCTCCCGCTACTATCTCAGCATTGGAGAGGTCGAGTGTCTTGAGATATCCTTTCACACGTCCGCCGTTCTCGTCACGTCCGCCTAACTGTCTGATATGCCGTATATCGGTGGAATTAATCTTTCCCGTTATCTTCAAAGAGCCAATCGACTCCATATCGACATTGGTAGCCGAGAGAGTCTCTTGCAACTTACCGGCATCTGACAGGCTCACCTCGACATCCTGGAGGTCACGCGGAGTACTTTTGACACCGATAATCATATCCTGTCCGTAGTTGAACCTGTAATAAGCCGGGTTAAGGATAGAGATATCATAATAGCCGTCGTCATCACCACTCCATCCCCAGTTAACATATACCATTCCATCGGAACGATAGCCGTGAAGCACGAAGGCATGTCCGCCATTGGAATAGTCTGCACCGGCATAATAGAGAGGTCCGTTCTCGCTGAGCTCACGATAGACAATATCCATCCATGCCGACTCACTGTAAGAGTCACGCTCTAAGTATTGAGCCTCTGTAAAGCCGAAATAGGTACGGAGTCCGGCGGCGGCATCCTCAGAATAGGCACCGCTACCTTCGCTCGGACCGTCATACTGCATGTCGGCGGCAACACCACAGTCACGCATGAGCAACGCCACGGCATTTGCCTGTGTCTCGTTATATGAGGTGTACGTATCCTTCATGTTGTCCCAGTCATAGAAGTCCTCACTGAAATTGGCTGTCACCGCCTCACCAGAGGTGTTACGGAAAGGATAGTATATTGTCCGTGAGCCTATGCCATGCTCAGGACTCTTATGATAGTTGAGCACCTGTGCCATGGCTGTCGCCACACATCCGGTAAGACACCTTGTCGTTCCTCTGTACAGAGGACACATGTTATTATATGGTCTTTCCTGATCCCACTCCGTGGTCATCAGCGGTCCCACCTGAACAGGATATATTGAGGGATCAGGTTTAGTGGTCTTCAGCGGCATCTGGTTAGCCACGGCATATGAGATAACCTTGTCCATCGCCTCCATCCACCATGCCAGGTTTGTGTTCCTGCCATTAGAGAACTCTTTCTGCGACACACCTAACACTTCCGGAACCAAGTCATCTGCCGAGACAATGGCAAAGCCGCCACCGTCATAGCCGATAACAGAATATGTATTGGTTCTTTTCAATTCTTTGAGCTGCCCGTTCCTTGGGGCTAACATCCGCGCCTTACGCTCAGCGTTTATAGCCTGTCCTGCGGCTTCCTTCATCTTAGCTATAGTCCGAGGCTTGGCGGTGGCAGTAATTGTCAACGCACAGAAAATGCCCAAGACAAGGATTGATTTTCTAAAGGTAAACATAAAAACCCTGTTATGTATTAATTTAAAAACGAATATTCGTTGCAAAGGTACGCAAAAAACATCACATAACAGCATAAAACAAGTTAGAATATCATAAAAAAAGAGAGGGCACGAATGCCCTCTCTAATCAGATATTTATCTTCTGGTGAATTATTTCACGAGAACCTTAACACCATTGATTACGTAAACACCCTTCTTCAGACCGTCAACGTTGGTAACGTTCTTGCGAACCTGTACACCGTCAACAGTGTAAACATCGAAGGTCTTACCAGCCTCAACGATGCTCTTGATGAATGTTGCGACGTCAACAGTTACAGTAACCGGAGTAGACTCGCTACCGTCAGAATATACTACAGATACACTGTACTCATGCTCGCCACTCTCTGCGTCAGAGATGTCGAATGAGGTATCTGTTGTAGAACCAACGAGCTCACCGTCAACATAAATGTTGTAGCCAGCGATTGCAGCAGAACCTTCCAAATAAGTCACGTCATCAATAACGAGATAGAACATGTCGGTAACATTGAAGTGACGGATAGCCACCCATCCTGATGCACCACCAAAGCCAGTCAGGTCAACGCTGTACTCAGTGAAGTCAGCGGTAGCAACGTACTCGTCAGATACCTTTGTGAAGGTAGAAACGTCTGTTCCACTCTCTGTTGAGACATATACTGCGAAGTGCTCCTCGGCATAGTCTGCATCCTGACCCTCTGCCCAGAACTTGAATGTTCCGTCGAGGATGGCAGGAACAACGAGCCAGTTGTCTGGATTGAGAGCACCTGTGTTGTTATCATAACTCTGTGAATAGACAGAACCGTCACCACTGGTGGTACCGAGGTTAGTACCGGCAGCACCTGTGTTGATGTGGTGGAGCCACTCATAGCCGTCACCGTCAGCATCGATGCTTACGAAGTTGCCGAATCCTTCCTCGAAGTCCTCTGTCACCTCCTGAGTAGCTGGGAGCTCTGGAGCATCCCATGTCAGGGTTACAGTACCGTCATTGTCAACACCTGTCACCATCTCTGCCTGTGGAGCAGTAGAAGCCTTTACAGAGATTGTAGCCTGGTCGGTGTTGTTAGCTGGCTCAAGGTCGTTGTCGAACTGAACCTCAGCAGTGATAATCACATCCTCATCCTCAGAGAAGATTGACGGAGCGAACTCTGCTGTGTACTGAGCCTTCTTGAATGGAGCGAGAGCCTCATTGACAGTCTGGTTCAGAAGCTCCTCGTCACCAGCCTTAATGATAATGGTATAGCCATTAGCCTCGTTCTCACCAAGGTTCTCAACTGTAGCTGTAACAGTAGCGGTCTTGCCTGCATCAACTTTCTCAGGAGCTGAAACGGTAGCGCTGAGATCATACTCAAAAAGGTCAACGATACGGATATTATCGATATTCAGCAAGTCACCGTATTCGTAATAAGTAGAGTATGTATTCCAGTCAATCTCCAGTGTTGTCGCATTAGCGAAGTCAGCACTGATACCGATCTGAGCGTAGCGACCACCAGCGAGGCTTGTCAGAGGCACCTTAACGGTTGTGTACTCAGATGTAACATTTGCAGTAGCAACGTTTGCAAGTTCTGCACCATCCTTGCTTCCCACAACGTTGAGTGATGTAATAGTCTCGGACTTAACATCGAAGAGAAGTGTCGGGTTGACAGCATTATTGAGATTTACCTTACCGCTGTTGATTGTCACTGTACCAGGGTTGTCCAGAATTGCGAGAGCCAATGCGACTCCGTCATCATCAGTAGCTTCTTCCGATACGAACAGTCCTGCATCCTCAGATGCCTCCCAGATATAGTGTAAAATATTGTTTGCAAAACCTTCAATAACAGGAAGTGCGTAAGGAGCACCTACGAGCAGTGAGGCAACAGCAGGCCCTCCATTACCTACAGTGTTGGTAGGACGTACTGCCCAGTATGCATAATCCTGCTCACCCTCATCGGTGTTGTATGTCAGGTCGTAGCTGCCACTGCCAGTAACGGTAGCGAGCTGCGTGTCATACTGAAGGTTGTCATCAGCGTCTTTAGCGAGGCTCCAGAGCTGGTAGTCAACCTTTGTCGGGTCAACATAACCGCCATTCTGTCCAACCTCACCAACCTCAGGCCATGCGAAGCCAACTGTTGTTACATTGTCGGTTGCTGTCAGGTCTTCCAAGTCAGCAGGAGTGTCGAGACCAACGTATACGCTAACCTTATCACTCTTCAAACCATCACCCTTTTCGTTCTTAGTAATTGCCTGATATGTGTATGTCTTGGCATTTTCAACATTAGTGTCTTTCCATGTCTGTGCAGAACCGTATGCAACGTTCTCGAGAGTTGTGACAACCTCACCGTCACGATAGATGTCAACACTTATGGTACCGTCGCCGGCAGTGCCGTCAACAGTCGTTGTAGGAGCGGTGAAGCTAACGTTAACCTCAAGGGCACCATTCTCACCAGCCACGGCTGCAAAGTCGGTGACAGCGGCAGGAGCCTTATTGTCAGCACCTACCAAGATGCTGAGGTTCTTAACCTTCAGATAGAACTCATCAGGGTCAGAGACAGCGTGGATAGCTACATAGTAGACACCGTCGGCTGTAACATTGAAGGTACCGCTATACTCTGTGTCTGCGCTGGTCTTAATCTCAGTCTCAGAGATAATGACATTGGTCAGGGCGTCAGCTGTCGGAGCTGTGCCATATACCACTTCGAACTTCTCTGGGAAGTAGCTGCTGGAAGCAGCGGTGAGCTCTACGTCATAGTTCTTTCCTGCCTCAAGCCTGATAGGCAGAATCAGATAGTCGTCACCGGTGTTTGTAGAAGAATAACGATAGTATGCGCCGTTGTCCTTACTCCAGATCCATGTTCTATCATCATCATTGTTGTTGAGAACTATGAAGTCATCCATAGTATCGGCTGATGAAGTGAAGTCAACAGAGTAAGGAGCAGTAGCCGGAGCTGCCTCAATGAGGAAGTTGTCAGCGGTGAGGTAGAACATATCTTTATCTGAGATAGCATGTACACCGATGTAATACTCACCAGACTCAGCAACAGTAAACTCCTCAGTCTCTGAAGTACGGAGAAGTGCATAGTTAACATCGGTTGAAGGGATTACCTCCACACCTGCTGCCAATGCCTCAGCGGTGTTCTCTGTAGCCGCCTTAACCTCAAAGCGCTCAGGATAAGTAGCATTCTGAGCCTTTGTGTCAATACTGAAGTGGTATTTTTTACCAGCCTTCAGACTCACTCTCGGAGAAACCAGCCAGTCGTCACCAGCATTTGTACTGCTGTATTTGTATCTTGCTGCATTCGCAATGTCAAAGCTCCATGTGCTGCCATCATTATTAGCATCAATAATAGTAAAATGGCTTTGCTCATCTGTGTTATTAAATCCATTACTGTAAGGCAGTTCTACTACTTCAGGAACTGGTTCCGCCTTAGAAAGAGTAAGAGCATCATAATATTGGAGATAATACAATCTGTCTTCAGCCGCATTTACTACAATTAACTGATCTGGGTCAAGAGTAAGTGTCTCTGCGTCTGCGTCGTAAGTCATGGTGAAATCATCTTTCAGAGCACCGCTAAGAGCTGCACCTACTGCCCAAATTTGATATGAAGCGTAATCGCCAAGATATTGTAAGCCACTGAAAGTAACCTTATTACCAGCAAGAGTACCCTTGATCCATGAATTCGGGAAATTGGCGTTAAGATTGCTGATATATACTTCATTACCAACAAAAGCAACATTCATTGTAGTTGGTACGGTGCCTGAGCTTGTACCAGTAGCGTTCCACGCCTCTACAGTTGCACCTGCTGGCAACTCGACAAGGTCGGTGGATGCTGGCTCTACGTCACTATCGTACGTATAAACGCTCTCATAGTCACCACCAGGAGCACCGTATTGATATACCGAGTTGTCATCGTTCCAAGCGACTGTGAGCACACGTGTTGCGCTTGTGCCGTTAAGAGAGATTTCATCACCATTAATGGTAAATGTAACCTCTGTAGCATCCAAGTCATTTGTACCTTCATATGAAGATGTGACATCTGCTAAAGTAATGTACAATCCGTACTGCTCTCCATCATAATAAACAAATTGTCCCAGTGGTACTGTTATCGTATTGCCGGAAAGAGTTCCTTTTACCCAAGATCCGAATGATTCGGTAGAAAGTACATCCTGAAGATAAACGTCATTTCCTTCGAACGCAATTCTTATAGTACCACTTTGAGCTACTGTTGAATATGTCTTACTGGTTGAATTATAGGAATGACCATAACCAGAACGAGTATATTTCTTTACTGTAGCTGTTGAGGGCACAGACTTAATAATGGAAGTAGGGTCACCCTGAACAACCTTTCGAGGAGCCCTGTTACCAGTTGCTACTCTTGGTTCTTTAGCTTTGAGCACCCCTAAGTCCAGGTTAACGCCTTTGAATGGCACTGACTGTTCAGCCTGACTGCTCTTAGGTGCAGGCGTTGCTGTCTTTAACGCACTGACGCTCTTGAACGCGAGTCCCGGTTCAGCATTCTTGCTGTCGGCCTTAGCTTTCACATCTGCGGCCTTTTGCAAACTTGCCTTGAAGTCCTTGGTGTCAAGAGCCTTCTTTGCCTTCAACTGGCCATTAACCACCTTGGCATTTTTCTTTGCCTCGTTGGTTTGTGCCTGAGTCGGTAATGCGAGCAGCACCGCTGCCACAAATACCATTAAAAAAGAAGTAATTCTTTTACTCATAATGAACTTAAATTAAATTTGAGTTAAACAAATGATATCTATTTCAACATATATGATAATGTTCTTTTAATCAAGTTAATCAAGTCTTTTCAGCCGCAAATTTACATAAAACTCACAGATTCGGCTACAAAGGTATGAATATTTTCTTTATAAACAAAACTTTTGTGGCATTTTGTTACAAAAATACCACAAAAGCTTTACAATTCATACCATGAACGTGGTATGTTTATTTAAACTGTTACTATTGTTACTTTACAATTTTCTTACCATTATATATATACACGCCCTTACGGAGAGTATTATCTGTTACCTTCCTGCCTTGCAAGTCATAAACCTCTATAGAATTACCAATAGTCGCAGAAACAGCATTGACTGAAGTGGTTGTTGCAGATTGGATTACATGTATAACCAATGTGGAGACACCGTCAGCATCGGTGACTGTAACATTAGCCTCACGGCTGTCAATGCCGGAGGGCAACGCATCGTACTCAATAGTAAGATAATCGACGGTTTCATCGCCAGGTGTACCTGTGAGACGGCACCAACTTGCATCTGAGCCGACATACTCGACGCCTCTGTAGGCAAAGACGGCTTTCTCTACTGTTCCAGCTTCCTTGCCGACATTAACCACATCCTCACCAACAGTTACTTTACCCTCGCTGTCAACCTCTGCAGGAACGATGACGGAATGTGTAAAGTAAGGGAACACAGCCAAAGAGGTCTGACCGCCCGGAGAAGCCTGGAAGTATCCTGTAAACGGTCGCCACTGCCCATTCTTCAACATGAAGGCAGTGTTGCCGTTGTCGCGCATCGGTGCCATGCCGATGGCACACTCAAGGTTGTCGTTCTTCTCTGGTATACCGTCAATGACGATAAACACCTCATCATTGATAATATATTCCTTGCTAAGCTCAAGTGTCACGACACCGCTATTGGTTGTCATGGCATAGTTAAGCTCAGACATCGTCCACGAGTCGAGCAGTTCTATAGGCTGTCCCGGCTTGCCGTCCTCACTGGTGTAAAGATAGAAACCTACCGATGAAATCTGGTCTGTCAGCTCCTCTGCGGATGCTTTTGTAAAGATTACATACATTGCCGACATTACCACTGGCACTGACGGCTTGGATATCTTCTCAGCCCATGCGGTGATACCCATCTTGTTGGCTCCGGGGAACGTCAGGTCACCGTCGGTGAAGTTTGTCGTATATGCGTCCTTAGACTGGAAATTGGAGACAAGACCGGCAAACTGTGCCTGTACACTGTCATCAACAAAATCATAGCCGCCATCGTTGACGGCAATATGTGTCACATACCACTTATTGAGTTTCTCATGAGTATACTCCTGGTCTTTATCTGTATAGACCGTAGGCATAACGATGCCACCAGTATTATCATATTCCGACAGGAATGTCCAGGTATAGCTCGTTGGGAAACCTTCGGAAGCATCCTTATACAATATAGGTGTAAGTGGGGCAACCATACGCATGCGAGTGGTAAAGTCACGGAAGTCGGCAGGCCATTCCACACCTGCAACAGGTGCCTGTCCCTCTACATTGACGAACGCGGTCTTGGTAACCACGTCAGAGCCTTCCGCATCTGTAACGGTAAGCGTCACATCGTATGTGCCGGGCTGCTCGTAGTATACTGTCGGATTCTGTTCCGTTGACGTGGCAGGTGTGCCACCAGGGAAAGACCACTGCCAAGCTGTCGGGTTGCCTGCGGAAAGGTCTACAAAGCTGATCTCCTCGCCAGTCATAACATTGATCTGGTCAACGGTACTTACGCCGGTAATGGAGAGTCCGTCAACATAGAAGTCGCCAGAGTAGCCGCCTACACCGAAGTTTTGTTTTGTTCCCTCACCGTATGTGATACGCACCTTAATAGTCTTACCTGCGAAGGCACCCAGGTCTGCATCCACCTGTCGCCATTCCCAGCTGGCACCAGTATTCTTACTGTTCCACAGCTCTGTGGAAGTCTCGAAGTCATCGGTGGAAACAGAGATATACAATGCACATGTCTCCCACTCATAGTAGCCTACCCAAGCATGGAAGCGCGCATTGGCAGGTATCTCTATGTCACTGGAAGTGACATACGCTGTATTGCGCTTTGACACACGGTAGTCACCATCGAAATGGAGTGAGGTGACATCGGAAGCGTCGATATCCTTATATGGATGTGCTTTCGAGGCGGTGCTGGCAAGTTCGATGGTAACAGGACCGAAGTCATCGCGAACCTGATTGTTGATTGTCCACTGGCTGAGGTCGGTATCAAAATTCTCACTCCATACTGAGACCTGCGAGGAACCACCCTGCACACTGAAATTGGCAGTCAGACCATTGGCTGCGGCTTTACGAATGGTACGAGGCAGCTTGCCTGCCGTAACCTTATAGTCCATCTTCAGCTTGCCTGCCATCTCCTTACTGTCTGGAGCCTGACTAACCTTCTGTACAACTATTCCGTTGTTGTCGTCGTCACCGTTGGCGAAGGTCACGCTAACGAGACCTGCCAACAGTACAACACATGATAATATTATCTTTTTCATATTCTTTACTTTTAAATCACTCGTCCCAGACGCTTCTTGTTGAGAAACCCTTTGCTCCGAACTCATCTTGATATTCGTCATCAGTGGGAGTTATGTTCTGATTATCTGCGTTTTCATCGAGCTTAGTGGCTGCTGCCATAATCTCCTCGTCCATGCCAATCATCTTGACATTGGGCTTTATATATTCAGTAGTCTTCATATTCTATTATTTTTGAGTTCGTGACGCATTTATTTAACAACGATTTTCTTACCATTCTGGATATATACACCAGCCTTGTTGAGCTTGTTGATCTTTCTACCACTCAAGTCGTAGATGTCACCATTCTCAGAGTCAAGGATGTCAAGACCTTTGATAGAAGTAACTGTGCCATCCTCATTGTAGAACGTAAGAGTGTACTCAGAAGCCGTGGCATCTGCCGGCAACTCAAAGTATGCGCGGTAACCCTTCAGTGACGCATTGGCACCACCTTTCTGAATACGACCGGTAGAAGGAACAACACCATACTTGCCTTCCATTCCAGGAGCTGCGATAGGTGCGAAGGTGCCTTGGAACTTGCCTGTTGTTTCGCTGCCATCATACTTCGCAGTAGTAGTAGTCAGTTGAAGCACCTTCATAACATATCCCTTATCATCAAATGTGGCAGGGTTGGTAGAGTGGATGATGTATGGATAGCCTGCAACGAAGCTAGAAGGAACACTGAACTTCAGTTCGCCATTTATATTGCCTTTGAACTCATATGCCTTGTAGCCTTCTCCGAATATTGCCGTCAGTTCTGTTGATGTCAACTTGAATGGTACGCAAATAGTGTTCCAACCCTGCTTAGCAGTGTATTTCAGGCATACTACATCCTGATATGCTGATGTAGAAATGTCGCTGAGGTCAGTCTCCGTAGTCTCGTCAAGCACGATGGCAGCCTTAGTTATAACGGCAACCTTCTCACTCTTCAGGTCGATGTTCTCATTGGTGATTGTGAAGTAAGCATCACCACTGATAATATCTTCGAGTGTCACACTTATAGTAAACGTCTTTGTTCCGTTTGCCTCAACAGTCTCAGTCACACTCTCACCATATTGTGTGTCTCCAATAAAGAACTTAGCAGTAAGAGTCTCTTCTTTTCCAAGCAGTTCTTGCACTGTAACGCTTACGTCATATGTGCCATACTGATTGAACGTAGAACGGATGTTCTGACTTGTTATTGAAACATCATGCTCCTTCATAGCCAGCTTGAAGCCTTCGAAGTTGTCTACTCCATTGCTATAACGAGCCGTAAAGCGTAGGTAATAGTATCCATCGGCAGGAGCTGTGAACGACAAGTTCTTGTGATACCAAACTCGGCCTGAGCCTTTCTCACCCGTTTCTGTTCCATAAACAGTCCCTACAGTAGTCCATGTTTGCTTGTCATCATTTGAATACTCTATAGTTAGCTCCTCATCAGCCCACTGGAAGTAAGCATCCCATCTCAAGATATCATCCTTGTTTGCTAAGAGACGAGGCGTGACAAGTGTTCCTGTTGTTAATGAACTTGGTGCGAGAGCCATATAAGTTGTATTATCATAGCTTGCATTGGTTCCAACTGTCCAGTTAGTCGCAACCCATCCTGTAGACATTGAACCACCCTCAAAGTCCTCAATCCAGAAATCACCACGTGTACCTGTTACGGTAAATTGCTTGCTCAGCTCGCCTGCCGTCATGGTAATCGTTGCGGTCTTCTCCACATCGTATTCTTCTGCGTCGAATGTGATAGTGAATGTCTCACTGGCACCGCCTGATACTTCAATGCTGTTAGCCGACAGTGTGAAACAATCAGCATTGGTGCCGCTCTTGGCGATGGTAGCACTCAGTGTAGTCTCACCAGCGTTAGCAACAGTGAAGGTCTTTGTTGTAGCCCTACCTACCTTACCGAACGCTACGGTCTCACCAACAGCTGTAGCATCCAATGTCACGTCCATAGTGGCAGGTGTCGGAGAAACGTATGTACCAGTAACGGTAAGCGTCAGCGGAGTAGCAACATCGGCCTGGCTGACTGTGATGGTCTCACTGTAGTCACCATCCACACCCTTTACGAATGTAACGGTGATGTCCTTTGTCTCGCCTACAGCAATATCAAAACCTATATCAGAAACCGTGAATACCTCAGCATCGCTACTTACAACAGAAACGCCAGTCAGAGCGTTGCCACCGTCATTCTTGATGGTGAACGTCTTGGTGGTAGTGGTATTCTTAACTGTGCCGAAGGCAATAGTGTTCTCATTTACATCGTCGCCAGTGATGCTCATAGCGTAGTCAAGCTTCTCGCTTACGGTTACGTCATCCAAGTAGATGCGTGCATCACCACTACCATAATTAGAAGTTCCCTTGAATACAATGACTACATTGTCACCATAAACACTTGCAGGTATGTCGATTTCCTTCTCTGTCCAGTCGCTCTTGCCTGTCAGACCAGTTGCCAATTCTGTTGGGTAAGTTGCTCCACCATCGGTAGAGATATATACAGAGAAGTCGCCACCAGCAGGATTCTTATACCAGAATGTAAGCTTCATAGGTTGTCCCTCGGTGAAACTGAACGGACGAGTCTTCAAGAAGTTGGTGTTGCCACTGTAGTTGCCATAAGAGTCGAAACGCACGCATTTACCTTCGTGACCTGTACCATAAGACGTGTTGTAGCTCCACTTATAGCTGTCAGTTGTAGTTGAACCCTCAGAGTTATCCCAGTATGCAGGTATATCGCCATTTGTAGTAAGACTGTTAAAGTTCTCTGTATATGGATACTCCGTGATTGGAGCTACGCTTGTTGTAAACGTGATAGCATCGGTGTAGTCGCTGAGTCCTTCTGCTCCAAAGTCTGCCTGCACCTTTGCCTGATAGGTTGTGGTGGCTGCCAGTCCTGTCAGGGTGTAGGGGTTAGCGGTAACGCCGTTGATGGTAGTCCAGTCGGCATCGCCCTCAGCCTTATACAGAATATTGAACGATGTGGCTGCTGAAGTCCAGCTCAAGTCTGCCGAATTAACGGTAATGTTAGAAGCTGCAAGTGCCTTTGGCTCAACGATTGTTGACAACTTACCACCGTAGATGTCAGTAATATAGATATACCAGCCTCTAAAGCGAATATACTGGGTTGTTGCAGGAATATCTACGCTACGCAGTGTCCATGTACCTGATACATCATCTGTAAAAGTATTCACAGTTGTCCAGGAATTTCCATCAGTAGACACCTCAATAGAGATGCTTGGTCTATACCATGTACTGGAACTGTATTTTGCAGTGCTGAATAAGAGAGTTTCTCCATCCTCGAAGACCATTTTAGGAGAGGTCAGAGTACCATAATAGCTTGATGAAGTTCCATTATAGCCAGCATAACCTTTCCCTGTAGCATCCTCTGCAAACGTCCAAGAGTAACTATTCCCAACACTGGTCCAATCATCGGGCTTAACACCGCCTGCAAAATCAACGAACATCTTGTTAGGATCGCGAACAACACCACTAACATTGATTACGAAGTCATCGATACCTTCGTCGGTAGAAGAGATAGTAATCACGTCACTGCCTGTTGCATCGGGCATGGTGACAGTGAGCGTAGCGGTTTCACCAGCAGGAATAGAGGTTGAAGACAACTCAGCTCCAAAGGTGCCAGTATGCGAAACTGAAACTGTAGCAGTCTCAGTACCTGGGTTGCTCAGAGTGAATGCCTTGGTAGTACCAGGCGTTGCAAGACCGAAATTATAAGAGTAAGGCGATGACAACTTAGTATTTCCGTCTTTTACAGTGAGAGCAGGACCATCAGCCGCTGTCTCGTAGGTGAATGTCGTCTTAGGGATAAAAGCTCTACCTGTAGCAGATATGCCGCTAAGAGACGTTGAGTTATAACCATTTACAGCTGAATTGTAACTTTGCCCCACTCCATAAAATGTAGCAGATTTATAATTTCCTTTTTCAGTCTGGTAAACACCAACAAGAAGATTTCCCCCGTTGTAAGTGTAATTCTCACTGAATGTAACTGTCATCTCAGAAGAAGTACCATCTAATTGCCCTTCATAAACAACAGTTGCACCATCCGTTCCAAGGAAAGCACTCATAATTGTATTATCCACTTCCTTCAAGAACACCTGAAATGTACCAGTCCACTTTGCAGAGGCAACTGATTTCAGATAGAACTTCATTGCAGAAACAGAACTACCACTCATATCTGCCAATTCAGCGGCAGGTATAACAAATTCACACTTTAAGTATGCATCTGCCCAGTTCCCGTATACGGGAACATAATCACTTGAATTTGTCCCATCTGCTACGGTCAATTCATCTGCATTCACTTGTGTTATCCCACCTAATAGTGTCAGGAAAAACACAATAAAAAGATTAATTTTTCTCATATTTGTATTGTTTTGATTATTTATCTTAAGGTGCAAAGATATAAATATTTTTTATAAAACACGCAAGAATTGCGAGAAAATGTAAAAGCCCCGCAATATAGCAAAAATGCTTATTGCGAGGCTTAAAACAAAGATTATGTGTTTTTTTATTCGATTTAATCGATATCAGTGCCGTGGTCAAGAGAATCATTGAAATCCTTCGGCTCATAGTTCTCATCGAAACGTGAAGCCTGCTCATTACGGTTCTCACGACGCTCAGGACGCTGGCGACGCTCGCCACGTTCTGGACGTTGGCGGCGCTCACCACGCTCAGGACGAGGACGACGCTCACGCTCTACATATCCTTCCGGCTTCGGGATTAGCACACGGTGGGAGAGCTTGAACTTACCAGTCTTCGGGTCAATCTCTAAAAGCTTAACGGTAATCTTGTCACCTTCTTTCAAGCCTGCTTCCTCAACAGTCTCTAAACGCTTCCAATCAATCTCACTGATATGGAGCAAGCCATCCTTACCAGGCATGAACTCAACGAAGCATCCGTAAGGCATGATGCTGCGGACGGTTCCCTCGTAGACCTCACCTACCTCTGGTACGGCAACGATAGAGCGGATCTTACCCAAAGCAGCGTCGATACTTGCCTTGTCTGGGGCACATACCTGCACCTTACCTACACCGTCAACCTCATCGATAGTGATTGTTGTGCTGGTGTCTTCCTGTATCTGCTGGATAATCTTTCCACCAGGACCGATAACTGCACCAATAAACTCCTTCGGTATCTGTATCTCCACGATACGTGGCACCTGTGGCTTGAGGTCTGGACGTGGCTCTGCAATGGTCTCAATGAGCTTGCCGAGGATATGCTCACGACCTGCCTTTGCCTGCATCAGTGCCTTCTCGAGAATCTCGAACGACAGACCGTCGCACTTGATATCCATCTGTGTAGCCGTAAGACCATCCTTTGTACCGGTGGTCTTAAAGTCCATGTCACCAAGGTGGTCCTCATCACCGAGGATATCGCTAAGTACAGCATACTTGTCTTCACCCGGGTTCTTAATCAGACCCATGGCGATACCAGATACGGGCTTCTTCATTGGGACACCAGCATCCATGAGAGCCAGTGTACCGGCACATACGGTAGCCATGGAGCTTGAGCCGTTTGACTCAAGAATCTGAGATACCAGACGGACGGTATATGGGAAATCCTCTGGAATCTGTCCCTTCAAACCACGCCATGCCAGATGACCGTGACCAATCTCACGGCGGCCAACGCCACGCTGTGCCTTAGCCTCACCAGTACAGAATGGAGGGAAGTTATAATGAAGGAGGAAGCGCTGGTAGCTCTTCTCCAAAACATCGTCAACAAGCTTCTCGTCAAGCTTAGTACCTAAGGTACATGTAGAAAGCGACTGTGTCTCACCACGTGTGAAGATACTGCTTCCATGAGGCATCGGCAGTGGAGAAACCTCGCACCAGATAGGACGGATCTCATCGGTCTTACGACCATCGAGGCGGATACCTTCATCAAGGATGCAACGACGCATTGCGTCACGCATCACATCGTGATAGTAGCGGTCCATCATTGCTGAGTACTCATCGTCGGAGATCTCAACGGCTGAACCGTCGAGCGCAGGAGTGGTGTCGGCAGCGGCGGCTTCGGCACGCTCTGCGAAGAACTTCTCCTTGAAGTCTTCCAAGATCTTATCGAAAGCTTCCTGACGGGCGTGCTTCTCAAGAGCCTGCTTAGTCACATCGTATGCAGGCTGGTAGAGTTCCTTGTTCATACGCTCGCGCAAAGCCTCGTCGTTGATCTCATGATCGTATTCGCGCTTAACATCCTTTCCTAATTCCTTAGACAACTCCGTCTGAAGCTCACACATAGGTTTGATAGCTTCCATGGCAGCCTTCAAGGCACCCAGCAGATCCTGCTCGGAGACTTCTTTCATCTCACCTTCCACCATCATAATATTCTCAGCTGAGGCACCTACCATAATGTCCATGTCGGCATTCTTCATCTGCTCCACGGTAGGATTGATAACATACTCACCATCGACACGGGCTACACGAACCTCTGAGATAGGGCACTCAAACGGGATATCTGAACATGCCAAAGCAGCGGAGGCAGCAAAACCGGCTAATGCATCGGGCTGGTCAACGCCGTCGGCAGACAACAACATCACATTCACAAAAACCTCTGCATGATAGTTTGACGGGAACAGCGGGCGAAGTACACGGTCAACCAGACGAGATGTGAGAATCTCGTTGTCGGAAGCTTTTCCCTCACGCTTTGTGAAACCACCCGGGAAACGGCCTGCGGCAGCATACTGCTCGCGGTAATCTACTTGCAAAGGCATAAAATCTGTACCCGGAACTGCGTCCTTAGCTGCACAAACAGTTGCGAGCAGTACGGTATTGCCCATGCGGAGGACAACGCTACCGTCGGTCTGTTTTGCAACTTTTCCGGTCTCAATGGAGATGGTTCTTCCATCTGCCAATTGAATTGTTTTCGTAATTACGTTCATCTAAAATCTTATTGTTTTACCTAACATCTAAAATAAAAATCGGACAAAGATAGCTAAAAAGCTACCAATCAACGAAAAAATCCCCGTTTATTATTGATTTTTAATAAAACGGGGAATCATTCAAAGTTGTATTATCAGTCTATTATGAGGTTTTCACCCGTCATGTCGGCGGGTTGTTCCAATCCCATGATATGCAAAATACTTGGTGCCACATCGGCAAGACGTCCATCCTTTACCTTGGCTGAGTTATTGTCAGTCACATAGATAAATGGCACAGGATTCAAAGAGTGTGCTGTATTTGGCGTACCGTCTGGGTTGATAGCATTATCAGCATTACCATGGTCGGCAATGATAATTGCCTCATAGCCTGTTGCCTTGGCTGCCTCAACAACATCGTGTACACAATGGTCTACTGCCCATACCGCCTTGGCAATGGCATTATACACGCCGGTGTGTCCAACCATGTCGCCATTGGCAAAATTCACGACAATAAAGTCGTATTTGTCTTCCTTGATAGCAGCGACAAGGTTATCTTTTACCTCGTATGCGCTCATCTCTGGCTTCAGATCGTATGTGGCAACCTTCGGACTGGGCACCAATATACGGTCTTCGCCTTCAAATGGAGCCTCACGTCCGCCGTTGAAGAAGAATGTAACATGTGCGTACTTTTCAGTCTCGGCAGTATGCAGCTGTTTCTTTCCTAACCGAGAGAGGTATTCTCCAAGTGTGTCTTCCACATTCTCCTTTGGGAAAAGGATATGTACGCCCGTGAAGGAAGCGTCGTATGGTGTCATGCAATAATATTGCAATCCTGGAATAGTGCTCATTCCCTGATCTGGCATGTCCTGCTGTGTGAGAACAACGGTAAGCTCCTTTGCACGATCATTACGGAAATTGATGAAGATTACCACGTCACCTTCCTCTATCAGTCCGTTAACGGAGCTGTTATGAATAGGTTTGATAAACTCATCTGTGACACCGGCATCATAACTCTCCTGCATGGCGGCAACCATATCGGTACTCTGCTTACCTTCACCCTTAACAAGCAAGTCGTATGCCTCTTTCACACGCTCCCAACGCTTGTCACGGTCCATCGCATAAAAACGTCCGACGATGCTGGCAATAGCGGCATCATTGTCGGCACAGACCTTGCTTACCTGCTCGATGAAGCCCTTGCCGCTCTTTGGGTCTGTATCGCGACCATCCATAAAGCAGTGTACGAAGGTCTGGTTCTTCAATCCATATTCTTTTCCCACCTCAATGAGTTTGAAAAGATGGTCGAGTGAAGAATGCACACCACCGTTTGAGGTTAACCCCATAAGATGGAGCTTCTTCCCATGCTCCTTGGCATAGGTATAAGCTGCTTTCACTTGAGGATTTTCTAAAATAGAACCGTCTTTGCAGGCACGGTTTATCTTTACCAAGTCTTGATATACCACACGTCCTGCACCGATATTTAAATGACCGACTTCTGAATTGCCCATCTGACCATCAGGAAGACCTACGTCTTCACCGCTTGCCTGCAACTGAGAGTGTGCCGATACTGCTGTCAAATAATCTAAGTATGGTGTCGGTGTCCGGAATATAACATCGCCCTCACCATGTTTGCCGATTCCCCATCCATCGAGAATCATGAGTAATGCTTTCTTTGCCATAATCTATATCTTCATTAAAACGTTTCCTGACAATGCAAATGCTTGCCGACTTCTCATAAAAGTGCTAAAAGCTCGGCAAAGGTAAGCATTAAATCTGAGATAAAAACGTTTTAAACTGATTATTTTACGTTTGTTAGTTTGTTTAACACGAGAAACTGCGTTACAAACTCAAAACGGGTTCCCAAAGGTAATGACGCATATCTACATGTCCATTTGGCATAAACCCTACTCCCTCAGACTCCAACAACGGACGATGACTAAGCCACCCGGGGGCTGTACGCCCGACTTTATTAACAACACGATGGCAAGGCAGACGTTCCGCACCAGGTGTATATCTAAGCATCCGTCCCACCATACGTGAGTGGCTTGGCCAGCCTGCCAATGCGGCAATGATACCATAGGTGCATACTCGTCCCCGGGGAATCTGACTGACAATGTCCATCACATCGTCACGAAACTTCCGCACCTGATCGGCATTCATCTTGGTAGGATAATCTTTCATATTCATAAAACGCTAATGCATCTACTAAAGCTTAAATGTCCGCTGAACCCTCTGCTGCCATCATGGGTTCTTCTTCTGAAATCGTTATCTATACCCAAATGGGATACTCCGCATTGTCAAAGAAGACAGCCTGCGCTTTCTCTCCTTTCATTAGAGGCAAATCATTTCTCTTTACCGCCAACACACTATCCGACCAAGTATAAGTAGATTCGAGATTATCCTCGCCCACGTTCCCCTTGACCTTATTCCAGATGGCATCGAACTTTGTACATTCGACGTACATCGTGAAATCCTCATGTTGTATGGTCAGTAAGTCCATCTTTTTCTCATCAACGACGATCTACCACCAGAGTTCTTATCTACCACCTTTTTAGGTGGTTGATACCAACAGGATATTACGGCGAACGCTCTTATTGGTTCCAGTTCGCTCCATATAGCCTTTATCCAGCAGAGTCTTCAAGTGCTTTTGGACAGCAGACGGATTGATTGACAATGACTTTGCCATTTCCTGAATAGTCATCGAAGGATTGCCTTTCAAAAGCCTTATGAGTTTTACAACGGTTTCATTCTTTATCGTCACGAACTCTCCATTAAGCCACCAAACACTATCAGCCTTCTCACTTAAGAATCTCAAATTAGCCTCCAAAGTATTTTCCATCTGTTGCGATATATAGGCTATAAAATCACGAGCCTGTTCCAAAGAAGCATGCGCACCATCTGACGGAACTGGCCCCACATTTTTGTCGGCTTTACCCAATGCGTCGAGATACTGCTTCTTGGCTTTGCTCCGAATCACCAGCATCGGATAGTCATGTTTCGTCAAAATATAGTTCATTATCAAACGGGCAATACGACCATTACCGTCTTCAAACGGGTGGATACGGATATAACGATAGTGGAACAAAGCAGCCAGTTCTATAGGTGATATAGACTTTTCGACCTCTGACTGATTATACCAAGCAATCAAATCCGCCATCAAGGCTGGAGTCTCCTCTGGTGAAGCATACTCAAAGCGTTCTCCTGGCGGTGTGATGACGGAATTGGGGCGTGTTTTATAACAACCCGCATGAACCACGTAACTTGTATTTACGCCACCAGGCAATTGTCTATAAACAGTATAATCTTCTCGCAGCATCGTTTGATGAAGAGTGCGGATAAAGAGTTCTGTCAAAGGCTTCTCTTTAATTGCTGCCTCTTCCTGCATCATCTTCAAGCAGACATTGTGAGCCTTCATCTCCTCAAGATCCTTCATGTTGGCTTCACCGACCACACGACCAAACATCAGCAACAGTTCCGTCTGTCCATACGTCAGAGTATTGCCCTCTATATGGTTACTGTTGTAGTTGAACTCCAGCATGAACTTTCTGTTCAGCCGCTGCAGATATTCTTCCTTGACAGGCTGCAAGCTCTGCCATTCCTGATATAACTCTTCTATCTTTCCCATATATATTCTCGTTTATTAACTCCAGAAACTAGTATTTCTCTATTTATTGTAATTGTCAGGTATTTCCTCTGCCGCCATCATGGGCTCTTCCTCTGGTATCTCATACCGTATGACAGTCCTGTCATGCAGAAAAATCTTGTTGAGCGTATAAACCAACGATTCCAAGGTCTTTTCTCGCACTTTCGGCTTCAGCTCGCACTCCCAAATGGTGATAGAATGCCAGCCCATAGCGGCAAGTTCGCATTGTACCTTCACGTCCCGCTCCTGGTTCCTGCGAATCTTCGCTACCCAAAACTCACGGTTCGTCTTCGGAATCTTACAGCACTCAGAATTATCAATTGTCCGCTCGGCTTCGCCGCTTGGCTTTGCCAAGAATTCTCTATTATCAATTTGTGCAGTTGGCAACTGCACATTGTGCCCATGCCAGAAGCATCCATTTACAAAGATGCATGTCCTGTATTTCCTCAGCACCAAGTCTGGATGTCCAGGCAATCGTTTATGGTTCAACCTATAACGGAATCCTCTTTTCCACAAGCCACGTCGCACAATCATCTCCGGCTTCGTATCCTTCGACTTGATAGCCGCCATGTTTTTGTGACGCTGTTCTAAAGAGAGTTTATCCATAATCAGAATCCTGTTCGGAAGTTCAAGACTTCTTTAGCTGTTGAAAATAACGGTTCACCAGGGATTAATGAGCCACCTTCTGAGAGCTGCTTGGCTTTAAGAGCATTGAGCAACCCTACTATATTTAATTTCCCCAAGGTTATCTCCTCGTCGAAGCGGAAGAAGAAATGAGGTCCTTTTACTTCGAATGGATACCACGTGCCTTTCATACGCTCCTCTGTTACCTTACTGGCTGTGTCCTTTACATGGAACACATGATACTCTCCTGTTTCCTCTACACCATCAGTATAAAGAATAACGAATTGAACATTTTTCTTTTTGTAAAAGTCTGCTGAATGAGCGCCTTCTCTTGGCTCTTCGCCTTTTAATTTCAGTCGCGTATTATATACAAGACCCCCTTTATCGTTGTTGCCCATAATCCATTTCAAGTGTTCTTCAGACCTGTAGTAACCCACCATAATTCCACCATCAGGATTTCTTTCCAGATAGTGCAGGGTCAGCCATTGAGGCACGACGACGGATTTACTCATTTCTGCATCAACCCTAGACTTCAATTCCTCTTTAGGATCTTTTCCCATGCCACATTCTGTAATGACAAAGTACTTCGACAACTCATCATATTGCTGCTGTGTACCTTCCAGATTTTTCTGAGGGCGAGCGTATGCAAAATACATTTCCCTATTTTCTCCATATGGTTGGAACACCCGACCATTTAACTCATAGAAATGTTGTTGCAGATATAGTGCTCCATCTACCCCCAATCGAGCACGCATAGCATAGATTTTGAATTCGTTTTCTATCACAGCACGTATTTCGTCACGGAAAATCTTCCGCACATGCTGCTTCCATTGTGCTTTCTCATTGGATTTATTACGGCCATACAAGAAGAGAATATAGAGGAAGTTGACGTCATATTGAGAAAGGAAAAGTGTGTCTCTGTCAAAAAGTCTGTCAGGAAACTGATAAGACACCTTTGTGCAATGTTCCCCGTTTTTGGTATGCTTACGTATGTTGTTCTCTCCATCGTTATAGCGATGGTCTTTATAGACAAAAGCACTGATAAAGAAGTTGGGTATTACATCATATCCTTCCGTCAGAGAATTGTCTTGCAAATGAATATTGTCGAAATGCTTTTTGTCTTCATTGCGTGCTTCCTTTTCTTTCTTGTCAAAACGTGAGTCATCCGCAGCAAACAGATTGACATTCCACTGAATCACATTCCTTGCATAAGTGTATTGTTTGTAGATAGATTCCGAAGTCAGCGGATGCCCACTCTTATAATACTTACTATCACCTATATAATATACCTCTCTGCTCTTCTGTGTATCAGCCGATGTCAGGGCCAAGTCTGCATACATGTGGTCAACCCGCTTACCATCGTCTTGATCTGCCAATCCTTTAGGTATTCTGTTATGTGGTGTGCCTATCAGTTCGTCAATCATAGCTTCAAATATCACGTTGAAACTCTTGGCCAGAATATACTCCTGAGCGTGTGTATTGATGGCGATACGATACGAGTTTTCAAAGAAGGCATAGCACAGATCCCATAGTTGCAAGGCTTTGTCAGAGAAGTATTTATATTTGATTTGCATGAGCCTTGTCTTGCCCATGCCACGCAGATACTGCTTGAATTGCTTCCCTGTTATCAGGTCATACTGTATGTTGATAGGTGTATGGAAACCATACTCGTTATTCAAATAGTTCAGTATGCTATAGAAGACAACGAACAGTTCTTCCTCATAGTTGACAATTCGCTTCTTGTTGACAGGATTCAGATAGACCACGTCGTCATCTTGTACAAAAGCCTGAGAGTGGCTGATAGTTCGCGTCCAGTTGATTTTATTGTTTCCCCTATGCAAGTTCTTGATGGTAAACAATACAAAATCCCTGTTCTCCTGATTGAAAGCGATAAGCGACAACACAATATCCAAATAGGTGTTAGCCTTGTGCCGCCTGCCTCTGCCAGCCTGCGGCAGATGTTTGTACAGGATGGCTTTACTGTCAGAATTAGCCTTATAAAAAACGCTCAGCGCACGATATATCCACACCGAGAATTCGTAGATAAACTTTCGATACTCCTTGCTCAACTTCTTCTGTCCCTCTGGTGTCAGTACCTGCTCAGGACTCACCTGTTCACCTGTTGGCAATTCCATGCCAACCAACGTTTCCTGCTCTGTCAGCAACACCTTCGGAAGAATGAACACACAATCATGCAGATGCGGATTATAGAAATACCCCACATACTGCACGCTCACCTTTTTGTTGACATCCTGCAGAACGTAGATGTCCTTTAGGACCTTTTCAACAAGTCGGCTTTCATACTGGTGTTCTTCAAACAGGATATACATTTCGCAAACAAACTAAAGTTTAGCTAAATTATACCTAAATTATACCTAAATTACACCTAAATTATACCTAAATTATCTATTAGCAGATTTCCATTTTCGCCCACTCGTATTTATTACGCCTTTAGCCTTAAGACCACTTAATAAATAAGTTAGTGTTTTCTTCTTAGCCTCAACCGTTTTATCTGATGAGAGCGTCACTTCCATATACTCATATATCTCATTCAGCATGATACCAGTGTCACCAGCGTCCTCAATCACCTGCTGCAGCATATTCAGCAGTTTGTTTTTATCCAGTCCTCTTTTCTTTGTGTAAGCAGGGACTTGCCGAGTCTTCTCTGCAACTGCTTGTGATATGATGTAGTTTGGTTTATGCCACTCGATAAGTTTTTTACTCTTGAGGATTTTCAATGCGTCATCAGTGACTGGTCGTTTCTTTTGGATAGCATCAAGCCAGATACATTCTTTTAGGGATAAGGATGCGTCTCGTTTCAACAAATCAACATATCGTTCATCTATAACCCTACCATATATTTTTACGTTAACCTCAGGGACATTCTCGTTAATTTCGTAGTCTGGCATCGGGAAATGACGCTCCTTCTGCTTGTAGAACATCGTCTGAATACCACTGCTGACAGTATCTATCATGTTGAAACTGACCATTCCTTTACACAGGCATTCGTTACGATAGAATTTTTGTTGTTTCAGCGTGTCCAAAGCATTCTCAATAGTGCCAGGGAAGAAAGTTCCCGCATTTGAATAATACAGATAATCAGGTGCTTCGATAAAGTTAATACGTTGGCATAGCGTATAGTCTTGATGCGCAATGGCATTGTGCAGTACTTCTCTGATGATGAAATCATCATATTGCATCAACTTATCTGGGAACAGTGTCCCCCCAGGCATTTCGCGCATAGTAAGATTTCTAATCTTTCCCAAAACTTCATCAACTGTCAAGATAAATGGAATCGTAAAATGCTTATAATCTATCTTGCGCCCTTCCTCATTCACTAATGTCCATGTTATCTGAGGTACGGAAGGGGCCAATTTGTATGCCATAGTCGGCTTTCCTAACAGCAATAGTGCAGCTCGGGTAAGTTTGCCATTGTTCAGCACTCCACTATGTCTGAGGAATTCTTCGTTTGTCCATCCGTCAATCATTTCCGATGGATTATTGTCATATACCTTTTTGAACATGATGCGGGCCTTTGCTATGGCCAGTTCATCCAGGTCGTCTTTGATGGTTGCACCTTCAACAACGTGAGCCGACCAATCATCCAGCGGACGTTGATGACGTATCTCGTCGTATTTATCTTGAGACAATGGTTCCAGACTCTCACCACTTCTGCCATACGCTATACCTTTCCATTTTGTCACGATATTCCTTGGAGCAGCAGGTATCTTAAACATAAGAACTCTCTTTCCGTCTATTTCTACAGGCGCAATTTCACGGAATGTCAGTCCTCCAGTAGTATTTGCTGCAATATCATGCTTCAGCAGTTGTCTTTTAGTATCGTCCATCAAGAACTGTGTTCCCACAACTTGTCGATTGTTATTGACACCCATTAATATCCAGGCAAAGTCAACGTCACGAAGATTGGCCTCATTGCTTAGTGCCGACAGATATTTGCCGAGCTTGTTTGTGTCAAACTGGTTCTCGGCAGTTTTGAATTCTATCACTTCATGCTCAACATGAGCAATCAACTGTTCAAAAATACTCCTGTAGTTCTCCATTCCTCTGCGATTGTTAATCCTCGTCCTTTTTGTTGTCAACCTTCCAAGACATCACTTTCTTCACAAAGTCAGTCAGGCGTTCTGTATTCACCTTCTCACCCTCTTCATCATAGAAGTCTGGGAAAGTCAGGTCCTTTTCTGTATCTTTTCCATCCTCATCTTTTGTGGTGTAGCGGAACAGTGAAGCATCTTCAAAGCCATAGTCTTTGAACACATCGTTCCACAGGTAGAAGATGACCTTCGATACGAATGTTTCCTGATCTATCTTACCATCCTTGGCACAGCAGAAGAAATAGCCAAGCTGTTTATCGGCACTTGATGTCATCGAGGCAATAATCTCATTGATTTTCTTAATGAAGTCCCACCAAGGAAGCAACGTGCCCGATTCGTCCATCTTAACATCAACTTTCCAATCAAGCTTATTGCCGTTCTCGTCTTTACCCTCCTTGATCTTGATGTATTTCCAGTCCCAGCGACGTTTAAAGGCAGAATCAATGGGGAACAGGCTTTGGTCGCTGGTATTCATTGTGGCCAATAGGCTCATATTTGGTGGAAGACTCAAATAATTATATCCTTTTTTATCACTGCCATAACGTGCTTTCATTGTTTCTGAGTAGCCTACTATAGACAAACGTGATAAAAAATTGCAGATATCTGTATCGGCCTTTATTGGATAAGTACTCCATCCATCTTCATCACGATCTAGAAGTTGAAACAAGTCGCCAAATATCTGAGCACAATTTCCTCGATTTATTTCTTCTATTACCAACGCTATTTCCTGCTGAGGATTCTGCCATGCTTTTATATACGCCGCCAGAAATGACTGCTCTACGAATTCGTATGTCAACCTATTTAGCTCTTGATTAAGATGTGGCTTGTAGCACCCAACGAAAGTAGCGTAATCGCAATCAGGATGAAATGTTGTACGAATACAGCAGAGTCCTGCTTTTTCTTTCTTCCTGATGGTATATGACTTTCCTGTTCCAGGAGCTCCATAATAAATTATCTGAGAAGGGTTTATTTTCAAGAAGTTAATAGTACTTTTATTGTTATCTGTTAATTGTCCAGAACCCTTTTTCATAATATCATTGTTCTTCATTGAATTTAAATTTGGGCCTGATATTATCTTTTTATAGATATCAATTATCTGGTCAACATCTTTCTGGATATTATCAAAATCTATATTGTCTGTCCAATCATATGTTTTATAGACATATGAAGAATTATATTTCTTTATTCCATTATCAGAAGTTTCATATTTCCAATCAACAAACGATTCTCCTATTGTCTTCTTATCCTCAACTTCTGCTCCCCACAAAATATCTGGTGTTTTAGTTGCGCTTACATCATATGCTAAGACTATCTTCTTAATCGTGGTATGGTTCTTATTTCTCTCTAAAAATTCTGGTGTCCCATAGAATAGCAAAACGGGATATATACCTTTTTGAGTTTCTTGTCCATCGGCACAATATGAAATCCATGGAATCTTAGCAATGTTTCCCGTCATTCCAATACTCGCCTTTACAGATAGACCTCTATACGAAGACTCTAAACTTTTACGTTCAAAATCTTTATTCTTTCTATGCTCCCACATTGAAGCAACGAGTTCCTCTAGATTGTATTCCATATTCTTTCTAATACTTTTATTCCAACTTACCCATCATCTCAAATGGAAGTGTTCTCTTTTGTTTTTGTAACAATAACCTATAACCCTAAGTGATTAATCACATAATCTGTGTCTATATCAGGAAATCCAATTCTGTTGTAATATCGAATAAAACTTGATGTCATAGACTGGGCAAAAGGAGAATCTGGTTTAGCTATTCTTTCGAAATCCGTCTTCAGTGAAGAATAATCTACCGTCATTTTATCTTGAAAATCTATGACTCTATTTGACATAAAAGGAGTACCTGGTAAAAAGAAGAATCTGTCGCTTTTCCCTGAATTGAGGAATTGGGAAAAAGAAGCCTTCAAATTAGAGATATTTAATTCAAGTTTGTCTCTTTTTTCTTTTAACTCAGCAATGCCATCTTCACCTTTTTTTTCTAATTCGTCAATTTTGCAGGCACATTCGGCCACTTCTTGCTGTTTTTTCTTAATGTTTGAAAACTTCCTATATTCATCAGTTTGGACTAATGATACAGATTTTACTAATAGGACGTGCTCAACTTTTCTTTTTCTGCCTCCACCCGAAACGAAGTCACATGACGGAGTTAAAATCACAAAAATATCATTGTTGTTTTTGCGACGAATTATCTCCCCGTTTTCAAATTCCTTTGTTTTTTCTATCGGATATATATAGAATTCCATTGGATGCACTTTTTCATGATTTATTGTATCATCACCTATGATCTTTTTGATGTTTTCTTTTGAGAGTGAGTCTGCAAAATTGCGAAGCAACATATATCCTAAAGAATAATCGTCCGCATCGGGGACAAATCTGTCATTCTCCTTTTGGACAACATCCCCAAAAAACTTCTTGAATTCGTCTTCGATACTATCGTGTATGCTTTCTTTTAAGAACGGAAGATTATGCTTTGTTAGTCTTTCTATTTCAGATTTCAATTCATCAATTTCCCCTCCCTTTGATGCAACTACAGATTAGAGTTCTGACATCGACATCTAATACTTCTGCAATCTCTGTTAATTGTGGCAGTGATGGTTGATGCATATTGGTACACCACTTACTCACGGTAACGGCAGAAACGCCCAACTGCCCTGCCAACCATTTACTTGTTTTCTGGTTCTCTACAAGAACTACTTTGATTCTATTAAGAGGTCTTTCGCTCATCTTTATTTAATTAAAACCGAGTGCAAATATAATAAAAGTTGGCGACACTGCCAAATGTTTTCCATGAAAAGCTTCAGTAAAAAATTGCTATCTACGATAACCGTATTAAGATTGAGAATCTTGGCATTCTACCTCCGCAGATTACTCCTGAAGACATCCGCCAGCCTCACATATCATATCCTTACAATCCACTTATTGCCACCGTGTTGTATAGTATAACTTATATTGAGCACTGGGGTTCTGGTGTGAAACGCATCATGGAGGCTTGCGAAGACACTCAAATGGACACTGAAGATGTCACCAAGGATGTCACGAAACAACTTTCTGAAAGACAGAAGCATATCCTGCATCTAATAGAAGTAATGCTTTTGCGAATAGACTGTGTTTTCTGGAAGCTTTTAATGGCGTTCGCAGATTGCTATTTTGTTCGCAAATGTTCACAGACATAAAAAAAAGCACTTGCGAGAAACTCGCAAGTGCTTGATTTTCAATGTGGACCAGGTAGGGCTTGAACCTACGACCTCCAGATTATGAGTCTTTTCCATGGTGATTTCATAGAATTTCAAAAAATCCTAAATATCGGTAAATAAATGAGTTACAAATTTTGTGGTTTGCAGAAAATGTAGTAAATTTGCACTAGTTTTCAATCAAAAAGGTCACCTGAAGGTCACCCAAATTACCTCCAGACTATAATCTGAAGGTTCCGTAAAATAAGGAAATTATAAACATTTGAAGTTATGAAATCAGAAAAGAATAAGGTTACAGAAGGTCACCTTTTGGCTTCTGAAAGTACGTCCAAAAGCAGCCGAGGTGAGAAATGCTTGGCGAAATTCACCTCTTCTAATGGGAGCGTTTTTGGTTCATTGACGCTTGACATCCGTAAGGCTGGCGATTATAGTCAACCCTTACCAGTTGTTGTAAGGATCGCGCATGAAGGGAAGAAGGCTTTTCTCAGACTTGGCGAGAAATACATGATGGAAGAGTGGATTCAACTCTGCGATTATGAGAAAACAGGTAGAAGAATCCAACTGGCAGAACGAAACGAGCTGAAAGCCTTAATGGAGAAAATCAAGGATATGACCAACCAACTTGTAGATGAAGGGCGTTTTTCCATTAAACGACTTCAAGACCTCTATCAAGGAAGGGAGGACGGAGATTCCAGCATCTATAAAATTTGGGAGGAATATCGCCAAAACAAAAAGGATGAAGATAGTGTCGGGTCTGCCCGAGTTGGCCGAGATGTGATGAATCGGTTTATCAAGGATAATGGTGACAAAGTGGCATTCTCTGATATAGACCATGACTTTGTAATGAAATGGAGAAAGAAACTGGAAGACGAAGAGAAGAGTTCTTCTTACATAGGACTGTTGATGCGAACATTCCGAACTATTGTCAACATTGCTATTGACCGTGGACTGATAAAAGGTAACACAAAAGAAATGTTCAAAAATACCGGCTACAATCTAATGGAAAGTCGGAAAGGTTATTTTGTAGGGCCAGCCGTCTGGAAACAGCTATACGAGTTTTGGGAAAAAGGGGAGGCGAAAGACGAAAACGGAAAGGAATTATTCATTCCGAAAGAAAAGGATGCAATATTCCGTGACCTTGGTCTACTTCTGTTCATGTACCTTGGCAATGGTCAGAACCTGGCAGATACTCTCCGTCTGGAATATGACGATTGGTATTTTGCCACTGAAGGCAAGCAAATGAGATTTCATCGTCACAAGACAAAGGGACGCAATAAAAATGGCAGCGAGGTCATTTTCCCCGTTACGCATGAGATTCAAGAAATCCTCGATAGACATGCCAACAAGCCCAAGCTTGGCCAGCGTGTATTCCCCATTATGAGCAAGTTTATTACAGCCGAACAAGAAATGTGGGTAGTACAACGCTACAACAAGTATATCCGTAACCACATGAAAAAAGTCACAAAGCTGTTGGATATAAAGGCTCCGCTGACTCCTACTTGGGCTCGTCATAGCTTCGCCACCAATTTGACCAGCACTGGTAATGTGCCAGATAGATACATACAAGGCGGCATGGGACATAGTGATAATGGAGACATAACCTCAAAATACATTGGCCCATACCCTTTAAAGAAAATGTTGGAATATAATTCGTATTTGCTCAAAGTGATAGATGACGAAGAAGAAAACAAAGAAGAGAACGCTGCCGAACAAAAGGACAAACTACTCGAAATGCTGAAGAACATGAGTGAGGAAGAACGTGCAGCACTGATGGAAGAGGCTTCTAAATAGGTTATAACTCGGCGCAATCTGGCAAAAAAGTCAAGATTGCGCCAACTTATAAAGCGTAGAACGGAACAAGTGGACATATTTGTGATGTTAAAAATGGAATAAGTGGGTATGTTTGCGGTGGCAAAATCGGAATAAGTTGGCAAAATTATTGCTAAAACTACGGAATAAGTGGATTTTTCTTTGCTGAATAAAGATTTTATTGTAATTTTGCAGCGGAATTTTAATGACATTGTTATGCTTGAACGTAAATTCACTTCATTCCTGGAAAGTTTCCTTTTGGAAGAGCCAAATAAGATTCTGCTCGTTAACGGTGCACGACAGATAGGTAAGTCTTACCTTATCCGTTATGTTGGTCAGAAGTTGTTTCGACATTTTGTTGAAATCAACCTCAAAGAAGACATCGAAGGCGATAAGGTTTTCGCAGATGTTCATACAACCACCGACCTCTATATGCGGTTGAGCAACTTCTATTCCTCCCCCTTGGGCGACAAAACCGATACGCTGGTTTTTTTGGATGAGATACAAAGCTATCCTCACTTGATGACGATGCTGAAGTTCCTCAACGGGGAATCGCGCTATCGTTTTATAGCAAGTGGTTCCCAGTTAGGTGTTGCTTTGTCGGAAACACCTTCTGTGCCCCTTGGAAGTGTGACTATTGAGCAGATGTATCCTCTTGACTTTGAGGAGTTCCTTTGGGCCACAGGTGTCGGCAAGGAATGGATAGAGAACATACGGGAACACTTCAGTCATGAAGAGCCCTTGGATGAGAGTACACATAACATTCTGTTGAAGCGTTTCCAATATTATCTGCTTGTAGGTGGGTTACCTGAAGCCATCAACAATTATCTGGCTGATCGGAATATGGTTCGCGTCAGGCAGACACATAGGGACATACACAATCTCTATCGCATTGACGCTTCACAATATGATGAGGAACATAAACTTAAGATTCGCAAGATTTACGACCTTATCCCCAGCATCTTGGAAAACAAGAAGAAGCGCGTTGTATATAAAAATATAGAAAACAAGAAAGGAAAAACTTTCTCCGATTATGCAGATGAGTTTGAATATCTAACCAACTCTGGCGTTGCTTTGGAAGTGTCTGCTATCAGCAATCCTCGTTTTCCTCTTGCCGAGTCTGATCAAAAGAAGCTGGTTAAACTCTATCTCAATGACGTGGGACTGTTGACGAATCTTCTGTATGGATTGAATGTGAATGCTGTTCTGCAAGACATCAAGAGCATCAATCTTGGTACAGTGTATGAGTCTGTGGTTGCTCAGGAACTTGCTGCACATGGCTTCAAATTGCATTATTATGATAACAAGAAAAAGGGTGAAGTGGATTTTCTTGTAGATGACCACGATAATTTGACGGTGCTTCCCTTAGAGATAAAATCAGGAAAAGACTATACTGATCATAGTGCGCTTACCAAATTCCTAAAAACGCCAGATTACGGTATTAATCATGCAATCGTCTTTTCTAATGAACGGGAGATTTTCAGGAAGAAAGGTGTCACTTACCTTCCTATATATTATATTATGTTTCTCCATAACGAGCACCGCGAAGGACCAGTAATACTACCCGAATTGGAAGCCATCTAATATATTGTGGATTCATGGAAGAGAAGGTACTATTAGATTGGAAAGAAGCCCACGCAGAAGTCTATGCCAAGTTCAAGGAGGATTTGGAAGGGCAACTGCTGAAACCATATCATCAGACCATCTTAGACCTTGGTGACGGCGATGCAGAATCGCTGCAATCGGTCATCGTCAATCTTTATGCCATGTCATCAGAGAATGGTTTTGATATTGATAAACTATATGCAAGGGCCGTTGAGTCAGGTGATGCTTCTGTATATTGCTTGTGCTGTTATCTCCTATTTGACAATGGTGAAGGCCGATTGGCTGATGCCATAGCGGATAAAGTCGAGAAGCCAGACGCACAAGAAATCTTGGATGCTGTCCAAGAGTATAAGCGGTTTTACAAGCAGAACCGTAAGCAGGAGGTGTCCAAGATAACGGCTGATGAACTGAACATCCTAACTCTTCGGCGTTGGCACTATGACCATCCAGAAGAATATAAGGAGTTTACGAATACGTTCCAAAAAGCCTACGATGGCGACATGACTTTCATCCAGACCAACTTCTTCTTCCTGATGGAGATGTTTTCGACCAAAGGTGTGAAAGGCATGATGAAAATCGTAGCCTCCTTGTTCCCTGGCAATAAGCACTACCAACAAAGTCTGATGGGGAGCGATGAGAACCCTTTGAAGGGACGTTTGTCCGAAATGCTTGACTCTTCCCTCAACAATGAAGCTATCCGTGAGCGACTGCTTCACAAGAACCCTTATCTGTTCAGCCTTTATTATTGGATCATCTTCGACAATGGATTTCTTCATGCTGCCGACCTTATATCCCAGACTTTCCTGAAGCCGGAAAGCCCTTATTGGGAGAAGCTTATCGGAAGGCGATGTGTGGAAGCCCTCATCGGTGCAAGTATCGACAAGGCCCGCTATTCAAAGAGCCAATGGAAGGAAGTAACCCAGAAGTTGAAGAAAGGTGAAACCAAGCAGGTCATAGATGCAGCCCTGATAGAAGTACAAGGTCGCAGAGGAAGGAATAGTACATATGTTCTATTGGAGGAAATGCTGCCTCCAGAAGATACCACTACTCTTATTGGTGAGATTCAGAAGGTGCTTTCTGAGTGGAAACAAGTCGATGATGCAGACATCATCTTACCTTATATCTTCGCGGCATTGGTAAAAGGTGGCCTCACAAACGGCGATTATAATTATCGCACCTTCCATGCAGCTATGAGAGAGAAATTCCCCGACTACCACATTAGTAAAGGCTTTAACTGGGCCGAGGCTGTTTATAACGCCATCGTGTCAGAAGATAACAGTGGTAATCTTGATGTTTCCGATGCTCAGATAAGACGAGGACGAAAATATGCGACAGGCATAAAACTTCGTCTGCTATCTGCAATCAATCCCAATATCAACTAAACTTACAAGGATGCTCACTTCGGGCATCCTTTTTTCGTTCCTTCAGTGTTGAACTGTTAAATAAAGACCCTTATTTGTTAATTTTGACTTGGTAGAAATCGTGCTGTTTTTTACCAAGGCAACACCCTATGGCATTACACTACCTTTGCGGCAAGAAAACAAAAAATTTAATGATATGCACGGTAATTTTGTAATGCTTCAGATGGATGACCTCAGGCAGGTTGTCACTGAGATTGTAGAAGAGGTCTGCGCAAAGCGCGGCCTGAACGAGAAGCCTTCCGAAGAAGAAGGCGAGTGGTTAACCCGTGAAGATGTGTGCGACATGCTGCACATCACCTACACGACGCTATGGCGAAAGGAGAACGAGGGTGTCATCAAGAAACACAAGATGGGCCGACGCAATCTCTATTCCAAGAAAGAGGTGATGGACATTTTCTCTTCTGCTATAGAAGGTGGTGATAACAAATGTAAGGAGGAGTGCCATGGATGAACCCATCATGTCTTTTGACGGAAATGGACAGCCGGACGTCCTTTCCCTCATCAACTCCGAGGCTGAGAAGGTGGAGCCTACAAATAAGGTTCCACCTACTCCCCCTGTAGTGCAAGCACCAACTCTTGAACTTCCAGAGTCTTTGTCGGCTCCTTCTGCTCCACCCAAGGAAACGGCGCACCTGAAGGCATCAACCTTCGCAGAGCCGGTGCTGCCTATTGATTGGTTGTCCGAACCAGTGCAGGAGTATATCCGTACTGTTTCAGAATCCTACGGATGTCCGCAGGAGTATGTGGTGGTCAACAGTCTCTTCACAGCTGGTATCGCAGCTGGTAAAAAAGCACAGCTCGTCACCAACCCTTATACGAACTACCCCTGCGATTCCTTCTGTATGGTGGGTAAGCCCAGCCGCAACAAGACAGGGCCTCTGAAAGAAGTCACCCGTCCGTTGCGCGAGCACGACAAAGCCAACTTTGCCAAGTACCTGGAAGAAAAAGCGGTTTATGACCAATGCAAGCACGAAGACAAAAGCTACGGCGGTGAGCAACCTGTATTCCACCAACGGATAGTCGGTGACAGTTCGCCAGAATCCCGTAATGCCCTGCTTGCACAGGGTGATATGATAGGAGTTGTGGCCGACGAACTGAAGTCTTTCATCGATTCCCTTGGCCGTTACTCTAAAGGTGGAAATGGTGTTGGGGCTGAGTTGTCGCAGTTGCTTTCCATTTGGTCAAACGTCGGCTTTGCCATTAACCGTAAGTCGGAAGATACCAAACTGATTGACGATCCTGCCATGTGCATCAATGGCGGCATACAGCCAGAACTGCTCGGCAAGACCTTCGGCACTGATGCCTTGATGGATTCTGGCTTCACGCAGCGATTCCTCTTTGCCTATCCCGACAAAGGCCCATTTATCAAGCGATGTGACCGCAAGTTCATGACATTTGAGATGCGTGAGAGCTGGGCAGGTACCATCGGCAGACTGTTCGACATGCAGCCGTTAACCCTCCAGTTGTCTCATGAGGCAGGACGACTTTACGCAAACTATGCCGATGACAATGACATGAGGGCCGATGCAGAGGAGGATTGCTATATCGGCGGCATGATACAGAAGATGAACATTCATGTGCTGCGTCTGGCTATCATGGCACACCTGCTGTCCGACCATTGGAATGAGCCAGTTATCACAGCGGAAGGAATGGAACATGCCATCCGCATGGCCGATTACTTTACCCATATTCATATCGAGCGCATTTATCCTTTGTTACGAGGCTCAGCAGCCACACAGCGTCCGATGACCAACGCTGACTTGCTACGTGCCGTCAATCGTCAGTTCACAATCAAGTCGCAGAATGCCCTTGCCGAAGTTCTCGGCGTTTCTCAACAGTATGTCAACAAAACATTAAAGGAACAATGATGGTTGTAGTTGTAGATGTCAGTAATAGCCTATGGATAAAGGGCGCAAGCCAACAACTACCCTACAACCAAGGTGCTCTTATCTCCATCATGGAATCTCATCTATATGGTTGTACCCTTGTTGTAATGCAGAAGCCTTATAGGACAAGGCTTTCGGTCCAATTACAACTACAACAACAAACTTAAAATTTGAGTAACAATGAAAAACCTATTTGACACAAAGATTAGCTACTACAGCAACGTAATAGACAATGTCGGCACGGTAATTTCCCTTCGCGACTTCCTCTTCAACGACCAACACAAGGAACTGATTGAGTATATCCGTTCCATATCAGATGAAGATGTGCAAAAGCTCCTGAAGTTGCAACTGCCTGTGGCAACCATCTCAGGCACATTTGCTCCTACATGTAAAGCGGAAAACCTAGTGGCCCACTCGAACCTTCTCTGTATCGACATCGACAAGAAAGACAACATGGACGTTGACTGGTTCGATGACCTGAAGCATGAGTGGCATAACATCCCCCAGATACTCTATGCGGGCCGCAGCATCCGTGGCAAAGGCTGGTTTGCCATCTTCCGCATTGCCTATCCTGATAAGCACGAGGATCAGTTCGAGGCGTTGAAACGTGACTTCGCCAACAGCGGACTAATCATTGACAAAGCATGCAAGAATGTGAATAGGATGCGCTTCATTTCTTATGACCCGGAGCCGTATGTCAACGAAGCAGCTACATTATATACTAAGGTGTGGGTGGAACCCAAACCGGCATACCACAGTTCCAGTGCATATAGTGGTGACGACATGGAACAGGTCGAGAAGTGCTGCCATATAATTGAAGACCGTAGCATCGACATTACCGCCACCTACGATGAATGGTTCCATGTGGGTGCAGCCTTGGCATCACTTGGTGAATGTGGACGTAGTCTGTTCCATATGGTCAGTTCGCAAAATGCGAAGTACAAAGCATCTGAGACAGACAAGAAGTTCAACAATCTTCTGCGCAATGTCAGCAATATCAAGATCGGTACGTTCTTCTATATCTGTTCACAGCATGGAATCAACTGGAAGGAGGGCTGATTATGAACACGGAGATAACAAGTTTCAATAGCACATTCTTTGAATACCTTTGTGGTTTCACCTGGTTTGACCAAGATAAGTTAGAGGCTCCTGACTTCGTCGATGCGTCACCCAAAATGCGTCATGAGTTTCTCTAAGTCGAAAAGCGGCTGGATTTTCTTCTGCTCCCCTGTCAGGAATAGTGTCCTTCTCGCAGTACCTGCAACCCCGTCCGTCTTGATGTCAATGCTGATGATGGTCTTAGCGATGTCAATTACCTTGTCAACACTCAGGCCAATGCCACTGAGCTTGATGATCCGTTCAAGTTCCTTATAGACTTTGTATGCCACGAAACAGATGCAGACGTGGGCTTCAATCCTCCGTTCCGTGAAGTGGAACATCGGACGCATCT